>Ga0233427_10002421_pt1 | contig 17704 bp, 14 predicted proteins | sample SI_118_April2016_5_FD_179885 | JGI IMG/M metagenome (GOLD analysis project Ga0233427, IMG submission 179885) | Seawater microbial communities from Saanich Inlet, British Columbia, Canada - SI_118_April2016_100_MG | ecosystem: Environmental > Aquatic > Marine > Inlet | place: Canada: British...
TGGCGCGCGCGAAGTCATCTATGGTATGCCTTATGGCGACTACAAATCGCAGTATCAGGAGAAGGCCTCACCCGAGAAGGTGGCAACCTTCGAAGAAGGCGAGAAACGCCGTGCCGTCGAAGCTGCCGCGCGTGGTGAGACGCACTGACACCGGGCCGCTGCCGCCGCTACCAGCGCTCGAGGGCCGGGCGCAGATCGACTTCATGGGTCCAGGCCGTGTGATGCTGGCGGTGGATTGCCAGATAGGTCTCGGCAATGGCGTCGGGATCAAGCAGCGCGTCGATGCCCTTTTCGGGGATTTCGTGGGCATGGGCAGGTCCGTTGATCTCGCCGTCGATGTTGACGATGGCGACGTGGACTCCCTTGGGCCCAAGTTCGCGGGCCATCGATTGAGCCAGGGCGCGCAGGCCGAATTTGCCGACGGCAAAACCTCCGAAATTGGCCGAACCCTTGTAGCAGGCCGTCGCGCCGGTAAAGAGCAGGGTGCCGTTACCGCGTGATGTCATCCGTTGTGCCGCTTCGCGCCCGACGATGAAACCGCCCAGGCAGGTCACGTTCCACTGGTTGACCAACTCGTCAACTTCGATCTCGAGCACGGATTTCATCAGGAAACCGCTGGCGTTGTAGACAACCAGGTCAGGCTCACCCAGTTCCCCGCTGACGCGATTGAAGAGATCGTTGACCGCAATCTCATCGCGAACATCGCAGGCGTAACCATAAGCATTTCCGCCTGTGACAGATTCGACGCCGCTGGCCAGTTCCTCGGCATTGTGCGGATTACGCGAAGCGATCGCGACCGCCATACCTGCTGCCGCAAACCGGCGCGCCAGCCCCGCACCCAGGCCGCCGCCGGCACCGATCACCACTGCAACACCGCTCTTGTCGTTCATCTCAATCGCTCCACTTGGTTTGTCATTGCGCCGCGGCCGCCTGGGCCGGGGGCGAGGTCATTGCGGCAATCAGACTTTCGCGCCGGCGCCCGGCTGCATCAAGAGCGGCCATCTTTACTGGGCCGTAGCCGCGAATTTCCTCGGGAATGCCGGCCAGCGCTGTCGCAGGGCCATGGCTGGCTGGTTCCAGCCTTTCGAGAATCAATCCGATATCGCCTTCGTAATCTCTGATCAGCCTGCGTTCGCGCCGCCGTTCCTCAAGCCTGGAGAAGGGATCAAACCAGGTGCCGCGAAGCACCTTGCCTTTGGCAAGCACCCGCAGAAGCGGCCAGACCCAGGGTCCAAACGCCCTCTTTTTCGGCCTGCCTGTCGACGGGTCAATCCGTGACAACAAAGGTGGTGCCAGATGCAGACTTACCTTGCCGCCGTCTTCGAAAGTCTGGCGCAACGAGCGTTCAAATGCGCCATCGGTGAAGAGGCGTGCGACTTCATACTCATCCTTGATCGCCAGGACCTTGTGATAGTTACGCGCGACGGCTTCGCTCAGTGCAGTCGAGCCTGCCAGAAGGCTGGATTCGGCGACACAAACGCGGTCGATCAGTTCGCAGTAGCGGTTTGCCAGGGCCTCGTTCTGATAGACCCGCAGGTGCTCGGCGCGGCGCTCGATGACCTCTTCGAGAGAGGCTGAAATGTGTTGGTGTCGCTGGGTGTGGCGTCCCACCCTGATCATCTTCAGGACCGCATTTTCATCAGCCACGAGTGTTCGGCCGATCGCAAGGGCCTTGCGATTGGCTTCGATCGAGACACCGTTCAGGGCGATGGCCTGATCAATCGCCGTCGAAGATATTGGTATAAGCCCGGCCTGATAGGCCGCGCCCAGCAGCATCATGTTGGCGGCGATGGAATTGCCGAACAGGATTTCGGCCCAGGCCGTCATGTCACGGGCAAAGGTCCCGACCGTGACATGTTCGAGGCGGTCGAGCAGAGGAACCGGTGATACGACAGCCAGGGGATCACGAGTGAATGCCCCGGTAGGGGCGGCGTGGTCGTTGATGAAGGCTTTGGTCCGTGTTGCATCGGCGCGCGTCAGGACTTCAGTGCTGGCACATTGCACAAGGTCGCAGCCGAGCAGGAGATTGGCCTCTCCGACACCGATCTTCGAAGCATGGAGACCCTCCACTTCACGACTCAAGCGGACATGGCTGGTCACGCCGCCATACTTTTGAGCCAGGCCGATCTGATCGAGTACAGCCACGCCAAGTCCGTCGATATGGGCGGCCCAGCCCAGGATTTGGGCCATGGTCACGACCCCGGTGCCACCGACGCCGGCGATCACGATCGACCAGGGCTGATCCAGGCCGGGGCGGTCCGGTTCAGCCAGAGGCTGGGCCAGCAGTAGATCGAGGTTGGCCGCTTCGGGTTTGCGCCGCTCGACGCCTTCGACCGTGACGAAGCTTGGGCAGAATCCCTCGATGCAGGTCATGTCCTTGTTGCAGGACGACTGGTCAATCTGGCGCTTGAGCCCGTATTCGGTCTCGACCGGCATGACCGAAAGGCAGTTCGACGCGATCCCGCAATCACCGCAACCTTCGCACACGGCTTCGTTGATGAAGACCCGTTTGGGCGGATCCACCATGGAGCCACGCTTGCGCCGACGGCGTTTTTCCGTGGCGCAGACCTGATCATAGATCAGGGCGGAGACGCCAGGAACGGTGCGCAGTTCGCGCTGGACGGCATCGAGTTCGCTGCGGTGGTGGATCGTCACACCCTTGGCGAAGTCTGCGCCGGCGCCGTATTTCTCAGGCTCGTCGCTGACCACGGCAATGCGTCGCAGACCTTCGCCATAAAGCTGCATCGAGATCGCCGGCACGCTGGGCGAACCTTCGAAGGGCTGGCCTCCGGTCATAGCCACGGCGTCGTTGTAGAGAATCTTGTAGGTCACGTTGACCCCGGCCGATACAGCGGCACGGATCGCCAGAAGGCCGGAATGAACATAGGTGCCGTCGCCGATGTTGACGAAAACATGTTCGGTCGCCCGGAACGGTGAAAGGCCGATCCAGTTGGCGCCCTCGGCTCCCATCTGGGTGAAGGTGAGTGTCTCGCGATCCATGCTCTGAACCAGATAATGGCAGCCGATGCCGGCAAAAGCCTGGCTTCCATGGGGCACCCTGGTTGAACTGCTGTGCGGGCAGCCCGAGCAAAAATGAGGGATACGCGCGACCGGTCCCGCATCCTGTTGGGCGGCCTTCAGGCGGCGTTCCAATGCTCTGGCGCGTTTGACGAGATCACCGGCGCCTCCCAGGGTTTCGAGCCTGGCTGCGATGGCCGTGGCAATCATGGCCGGGGAGAGCTCGTCCCAGGAGGGAAGCAGAACTTCACCTGTTGTATTTTTCTTGCCGACGACACGAGGGCGCCGTTCATCGGGTCGATCGTAGAGAAGGTCACGGATCTGGGGCTCGATCAGGCCGCGCTTTTCCTCGACCACGAAAATTTCGTCGAGACCTTCGGCGAAATCCAGAAGGCCGCTGGGTTCCAGGGGCCAGGGCATGCCGACCTTGTAGAGACGCAGACCCAGATCTGCTGCCCCGGCTTCGTCGAGGCCAAGTTGTGCCAGAGCCTGACGCACATCGAGATAGGATTTCCCCACCGTAACGATGCCCAGCCGCGCCTTTGGGCTGTCGATGACGACCCGGTCGAGCATATTGACACGGGCATAGGCCTGCGCCAGGTCGATCTTGTAGCGATGGAGACGCTCTTCCTTGGCCAGAGCACTGTCGGGCCAGCGAAGGTGGACACCTTCGGGCGGAAGAAGCGCCTGGTCCGGCAGAACAATGCGGGGCCGTTGGGGATCGATCAGAACTGATGTCGTCGTGTCGACGGTTTCGGACACCAGCTTCATGCCGGCCCAAAGCCCCGAATAACGCGACATCGCCCAGCCATGGAGACCGAAGTCGAGAAACTCCTGTGCTCCCGCGGGATGCAAAACCGGAATCATCGCATCGATCAGAGCAAATTCGCTCTGATGGGCCGAAGTCGATGATTTGCAGGTGTGGTCGTCGCCTGCCAGCACCAGCACACCGCCATGGCGGGAGGTGCCCGCGGTATTGCCGTGTTTGAGTGCGTCGCCTGAACGGTCGATCCCGGGGCCCTTGGCATAGAGCATGGCAAACACGCCATCGACCGTGGCGTCGTCGAACAGGCCGGTCTGCTGGCTGCCCCAGACGGCGGTTGCCGCGAGGTCTTCGTTGACACCCGGCGTGAAATGGATGGCGTGGCGCTCGGTGAACTGACGCGCCTGCCACAGGGCGGTGTCGATCCCGCCCAGCGGCGAACCACGGTAACCGGTGATGAAACAGGCGGTGTCGAGGCCGGCAGCACGGTCGCGCTGGTGTTGCAGCATGGGCAGGCGCACCAGCGCATGGGTGCCCGATAGCAGGACACGACCCTGCTGCAGGGTGTAACGGTCGTCGAGTGTGGTGTTGGCCTGGGTCACGTAGGGTCCGTCAGGTTGCCTGCACAACGTAACGCACAAAACACCACACAGCCATGTGGCGGCGTCGGATCAGGCGTCTGCACCATCCATCGTGCCGGGGTCATCCCCGGCATCAAGGCCCATGTCGCGAACCTTGCGATATAGGGTGGAGCGTCCGATCCCCAGACGCCGTGCCACCCGCGACATCTGTCCCTTGTAGTGATCCAGGGCATAACGGATGACATCGGCTTCGACATCTGCAAGGGCCCGAACTTCACCGTCCCCCCCCCCAGGACGGGAAGCTGGCCGTTGACCTGCCCTGAGCCGTTGACCCGGGGGGCAGGTTTCGTACCCGCGCTGATCAGGCCTTCGAGCGGCACGCCCTGAGCCCGCGCAATGTGCGGGAAATCTGCACTGGAAAGCTGGTCGGAATCACAAAGCACAACGGCCCGAAAGACGGCGTTTTCGAGCTGACGAACATTGCCCGGCCAGGCATAGGCAGAAAGCATCGCCATGGCGGCCTCATCGACCGCTGTGACCTGCTTGTGTTCGATCGCGGAAAAACGCCGCACGAAGTGGTGCACGAGCTCGGGAATGTCCTGGTTGCGTTCGCGCAGCGGCGGGACATTGAGCGGGAAGACATTGATACGGTAATAGAGGTCCTCGCGGAAACCGCCTTCGTTGACCATCTGGAAGAGATCGCGGTTGGTTGCAGCGATCAGGCGAACATCGACACGGACAGTCTTGCGCCCGCCGACCGGATCAACCGTGCCTTCCTGGAGTGCGCGTAACAGCTTGACCTGCATGTCGGTTCGCAACTCTCCGATCTCGTCGAGGAACAGCGTGCCGCCGTCGGCTTCCTCGAATTTGCCTATATGTTTGGCCGATTCGCCGGTAAAGGCACCCTTCTCGTGGCCAAACAGAATGCTCTCGATAAGGTTCTCTGGAATGGCGCCGCAGTTGACCGAGACGAAGGGCTTTCCGGCGCGTGGTCCATTGCTTTGCACGAATCTTGCATAGAGTTCCTTGCCGACGCCGCTTTCGCCTTCGATCAGCACCGGAATCTGGGACTGTGCAGCACGTAGCGAAAGTTCGATCGTGGCGCGCAAAGCGTCGCTGGAACCGACGATGTCGCCGTCCTGGATGCCCCTGTCGGCATGGCGCTGCAGGCGCGAAACCTCGCCGCGCAACGAGCCCAACTTCATCGAGTTATCGAGCGTGACCTTCAGTCACTCCGGCGCAACCGGCTTGACCAGGAAGTCGGCGGCGCCTGCGCGCATTGCCTCGACGGCGATGTCGACACCGCCGTGGCCGGTCAACACAACCACTGGCAGATCGGGCAGGGTGGGGGTGAGTTTTTCCAGAACGGTCATGCCGTCGACATCGGGCATGTTCAGGTCCAGCAGGACGCAATCGGGCCGCAGCGGCTGATCGGAACCCAACAACATATCAAGCGCGACGTCGCCGTCGTTGGCGGTTTCGGCGCGAAAGCCCATCGATCCGACAATTTCGCCATAGAGGCGACGTTGCACCGGATCGTCATCCACGATCAGGATCTGCTGCGACATAGTACCTTCCGTTCCCAAATCGGAACACTTGTAGCGGTTCGCACCACATCGGCACAGAAATCGACAACCTAAACTTCAGATCATCCCTAAAGGGGCAGCAAGCCTTAGCCGTAAAGGCTGTCGAGCGCCGTGCCATACACTTCTTTCACGGCGTGGCGGCGAACCTTCATGGTCGGCGTCATCTGGCCGTTGTCGACCGTGAAGGCTTCGCTGGCGATCATTACCCGTTTGACCTTCTCAATCGCCGATAGTGTCTGGTTTGCACGGTCAACCGCCGCTCTGATTTCCGACAACAAAGCCGGCTCGTCGGTTACGTTGATCAAGCGCGGCGAAAGGTTATGGCGTTTGGCGAATTCAACCAGATAGGCGTCATCGGGCACGATCAGGGCTGCGAGATAGGGCCGTCGGTCGCCTACCACCACGGCCTGTGCGATCTCAGGCTCCAGGTTGAGGATGCCTTCAACCCGCTGCGGTGCGATGTTGTCGCCGCCCGAGTTGACGATCAGGTCTTTCTTGCGATCGGTGATTTTCAGGTAGCCGTTGCTGTCAAACTCGCCGATGTCACCGGTGTGGAGCCAGCCGTCCTTGATCGTTTCGGCTGTGGTTTCGGGGTTGTTCCAGTATCCGTCCATCAACAGGCCGCCGCGAACCAGGATCTCGCCGTCATCGGCGATCCGGACCTCGACGCCGGGCAGCGGGTGCCCGACCGTGTCCATCTTGATGCGATCAGGCAGGTTGCAGGAGACAACCGGTGCCGATTCGGTCTGGCCATAGCCCTGAAGCAATGTCAGCCCCAGGCTGGAGAAAAAGAGACCGACATCGGGGTTGAGCGGGGCACCGCCGGAAACAAGGGCGTTGAGGCGGCCACCGAAGCGCTCGCGTACCTTGCTGCGCACCAGCTTGTCGAGCACACGATCCTGGACCCGTTCAATCAGGCTCAGGCGTTCGCCATTGATCCGCTTGGTTCCCAGTGTGACGGCCCGTTCGAAGAACTGCTTCTTTTTGCCGCCCTGCCGGTTCACGCCGGCGAGGATGCGCTGGCGCATGACTTCGTAGAGGCGGGGCACACAGGTCATGATCGTGGGCCGTGCCTCGGGCATGTTGTTGATCAACGTATCGGCGCCCTCGGCATAGTAAATTTCAGCGCCGATCGAGATCGGGAAATAGAGACCCGCGGTATGTTCGTAGGAATGGGACAACGGAAGGAACGACAGGAACGTGTCGATGCCCGAAAGCAGCGGTTTGTAGGCCAGGTAGATGCTTTCAATGTTCGAGAGCACCGCGTGGTGCGACAGAATGACGCCCTTGGGCATGCCGCCGGTTCCAGACGTGTAGATGAAGCAGGCGGTGTCCTTGCGTCCGACTTCAGCGGCGCGGGCTTCCACACCGCCCGCGGATTCCGCTCCACGCACCAGAATGTCGCTCCAGGCAACGACCTCGACACCGTTGCTTGCCGGGACCTCATCGATGGCGATGACCGTCGGTGTGCCCGCCTTGGTGCAGGCCGGGAGCAGGCGTTTTGCGAGCGCTGCCGTCGAAACGATCGCCAGTCTGGCGCCGCTGTCGTTGAGCACGTGTTCGTGGAGCGCTTCGGTGTTGGTCGTGTAGGCCGGAACGGTGATGGCGCCGGCAGCGATGATGGCCAGATCGGCAATCACCCAGTTTGTTCCGTTTTCAGCCACCAGCACGACGCGATCACCGGATTCGACACCCGTTTCGCGGAGTCCTGCCGAAAGTGCGCGCACTTCGTCGGCAATCGAGGCCCAGTTTCGCGGGACATAACTGCCGTCCAGTTTGTCCCACAGGAACGGGCGATCGCCGTACTGGCCTGCGATATCGAAAAACATGGTGGCCAGATTCGGCCAGTCGTCATAGGTCATGGGGTCCGTTCCGGGTAAGTCGCCCCATCTAGATAGGTTGCCCGGGCACCGGACACAAACCGTGTCTGGCAAAGACCGTGGACTTACCCCATATGAAGGGACGTTCCTTTTGCCCCTGCCCGAAACATCTGGAGTACGCCATGTCCTCTGCCGCGACACTCGGCACCTTGCCCGAATGGGACCTTTCGGACCTCTATGATGGCCCCGCCGATCCCCGGATCGAGCAGGATATGGCGGCGGCCATTTCCGAGGCCCGATCGTTCGAAGCTGACCTTAAGGGCAGAGTAGGCAACCTGAAAGGCGCTGAATTCGCCGCCGCGATCGTGCGCTATGAGGCCATGGAGGACGCCATGGGCCGGGTCGCGAGTTATGCGCAACTCCTGTTTGCAGGGGATCAGAGCGACTCCGAAAAGGGGCGCTTCTATCAGGGTGTTCAAGAGCAACTGACCGATGCGACCAGCCACCTGATCTTCCTCTCGCTCGAGATCAACCGGATCGAAGACCACGTCATGGAGGGGCTCGTTCGCGATCCCGTGGTTGCCCGGTATCGCCCCTGGCTCAATGAAGTCCGCTCGTTTCGCCCGCATCAGCTCTCTGATGACGCTGAAGCCATGTTGCATGAGCTCTCGGTTGTGCAGAGCCAGCCCTGGGTCCGCCTGTTCGATCAAACCATTGCGGGGCTGCGTTTCGAAATCGATGGTGAAACGCTGACTGAAGCACAGGCACTGGATCTGCTGTCATCGAGCGATCCGGCCAAACGCGAAGCTTCGGCGCGTGAGCTGGCCCGTGTCTTCAAGGCCAACGAATCGCTTTTTGCGCTGATCACCAACACGCTGGCCAAATCAAAATCGATCGAAGACGGCTGGCGTCACTTTGCGCGCCCGATCTCGTCGCGCAACCTGGCCAACCAGGTTGAAGATGAGGTTGTCGAGGCGCTGATCGATGCCGTACAGAAATCCTATCCCAGCCTGTCGCACCGCTACTACGCCTTGAAGGCGCGTTGGATGGGCGTCGGGAAGCTCGACTGGTGGGACCGCAATGCGCCGCTGCCCAATGATGACGACCGCCAGATTCCCTGGGACGAGGCCCGCGCAACGGTACTTGGCGCCTATGGGGATTTTGCACCGCAGATGGCCGAGATCGCGGGGGTTTTCTTCGATGAGGGCTGGATTGATGCGCCGGTGCGCGAAGGCAAGGCGGGCGGAGCGTTTGCGCACCCCACGGTGCCGTCCGCGCACCCTTATGTGCTGCTGAACTATCAGGGCAAGACGCGTGACGTCATGACCCTGGCGCATGAATTGGGCCATGGTGTGCATCAGGTACTGGCAGCAGAGCAGGGGCCGTTGCTCGCTGACACGCCTTTGACCCTGGCTGAGACTGCATCGGTCTTTGGTGAACAGCTCGCATTCCGGCGCATGCTCGATGCTGAAGACGATCCCCAGCGTCGCCGCATGGTTCTGGCGGCCAAGGTCGAGGACATGCTCAATACTGTCGTGCGCCAGGTCGCGTTCTGCGAATTCGAGCGTCGGCTCCACGATGCGCGGGCGCAAGGTGAACTGACGCCCGATCAGATCGGCGATATCTGGATGGCCGTTCAGGTTGAGAGCCTCGGTCCCGTCTTTGCCTTCGATGACGACTACCGCAACTTCTGGAGCTACATCCCCCACTTCATCCACTCGCCGTTTTACGTCTATGCCTATGCCTTCGGTGATTGCCTGGTGAATGCGCTCTACGCCCACTATCAGGAGGCTGAAGAGGGCTTTCAGGATCGTTTCTTCACGATGCTGAAGGCCGGCGGAAGCCAGCGGCATCAGGAACTTCTCGCACCCTTCGGCCTTGATGCCTCTGATCCTGATTTTTGGTCGATGGGCCTCAAGGTGATTGAAGGATTTATCGATGAACTCGAGGCAGCGGAAGGTTAGGGCGCGTTTTCATGGCTGACGACGATCGGCGAGAATCCAATCGGCTGACAGGCCGCATGGCGCGTTACGCCCGGGTCGGAACCTCGGTCGGCCGCGTTGGCGCGCGTATGGCCGCTGGTCGGTTTCTCGGCGTGCCGACCGAACAATCCGACATGGCGTCTGATCTGCGCCAGGCTCTGGGTGGTTTGAAGGGCCCCTTGATGAAGGTCGCACAGTTGCTTGCTACGATCCCCGATGCTCTGCCCTCGGATTATGCCGCCGAACTTGCCCAGCTTCAGTCCAACGCCCCGGCCATGGGCTGGCCCTTCGTGCGCCGGCGCATGTCGAGCGAGCTGGGCGCAGGCTGGCAATCGAAGTTGGGCTCGTTCGAGCGTGAGGCTGCAGCCGCCGCGTCGCTGGGTCAGGTTCATCGTGCGACCGCCGTGGATGGTTCACCGCTGGCCTGCAAGCTTCAGTATCCGGATATGCAATCGGCTGTGGAAGCGGACCTGTCCCAGCTCAAGCTGATCTTTGCGATCTATCGGCGTTACGATCGCGCAATCGATCCAAGTCGTATCCACGAAGAAATCGCCGAACGTCTGCGCGAGGAACTTGATTATGAGCGCGAGGCAAAACACCAGCAGCTCTATGTGCACATCCTGAAAGATCAGCCGCGCGTCGATGTGCCCCAGGTCGTCCCGGAACTATCAACCAATCGCCTGCTCACCATGGACTGGCTCGACGGTGAGCCGCTGATGGATGCCGTCGAGCGGCCGCTGGAAGAACGCAACGAACTTGCGATGTCGATGTTCCACGCCTGGTACCAGCCGTTCTATGGCTACGGCGTGATCCATGGCGATCCGCACTTGGGTAACTACAAGGTGCGCCCGGACATGGGTGTGAACCTGCTCGATTTCGGCTGTATCAGAGTCTTTCCGCCCAGCTTCGTGACCGGCGTGATCGACCTCTATCACGCCCTGCAACGTGATGACCGCGAGTTGGCGGTCCACGCCTACGAAACCTGGGGTTTCACCGGCCTCTCCGACGAGGTGATCGATACGCTCCATCTCTGGGCCGAATTCGTTTATGCACCGCTGCTGGAAGACAAACCCCGCGCCATTCAGGACGAAGGCACGATGTATGGTGCTCGGGTCGCTTCACAGGTCCATGGCCGCCTGCGCGAACTGGGCGGCGTCACGGTGCCGCGCGAGTTTGTTTTCATGGACCGTGCCGCGATTGGCCTTGGCAGTGTCTTCCTGCACCTCAAGGCCGAAGTGAACTGGTACCAGCTCTTCCACGGCCTGATCGAAGGCTACGAAGAGAAGAAACTGATAAAGCGGCAGGCGACAGCCCTGAAGAAGGTCGGGCTGGCCTGAATGGCCGGAGGCTGATCGCTCGATCCTTGCAGATCAGAATCACCGTATTTGCTCTTGCGCGAAGAACAATCCCTCGGGCCTGCTATACCTGTGTCAAATCCGGTGAAACAACACGAGCGTGAAGGAATTGTGATGAAGCTGCGGGCGATGATGGTATCAGCCGCGCTGACAACAGCAGTGGTGCTCCATGGTACGGCTGCATGGGCGCAGAGTTACGAGGCATCCGTACCGCAGGCGCTTCAATCGGTGGTGAGTGAAGTAGCCTTCAACACTGCTCTGGCTGATCTTGAATCAGTCGTCAGCGCGGGTGATTTTCGACGCGATATTGCCGTCAACATCGCGGCGTCGCCCTGTTCGGGTTCGATCAGCGGCTTCGTCAACGCGGTGTTTTCCGACCGCGACCGTTACGGCGCCATCCTCAACCTGATCAACGATGGTTTCGTCGATCCGCCGGCCTCCTATGCGATGGTCAATCCGTGGTGGGTCTCGGCTGGTGACAAAGCTTATGCCGCCATGACGGCGGCTCTGGTTAGCCATTTCGTTGACTGGTGCGCGTTCCTGCCCCAGATCGAGGGCGATCAGGACGCTGGCCTCAAATACATTCTGGAATTTGTCTGGTTCTATTACCGCAATCCGGCAGGACAGATGTTCTCGCAGGGCATCGATCCGATGACCGGTGCGGCCGATTCCATGTTCAGCGCCTTTCTTGAAGACTTCACGAATCAGCGTGGAGATTTCATGAACACTCCGGCAAGCATGGGTTATGTCGCCCAGTGGCTCAACGATCCCAGAATCGAGATCGAGGATTATCAGAAGCAACAGGTCTCCGATTACAACTCGTGGAATGACTTTTTTGCGCGCGAGATCACGATCGACGAGGAAACCCAGACAATCCCGTCGCGCCCAACCACGCTTCCCGAGCGCGATTATGTCGTCAGCGCGCCGACCGATTGCATCATGAACCCGCTGGTACAGGTCCTTGATATCGGTGGCGAGCATGGCCAGGTCCGCGCCCTGATCGAAAATCCGTTGCAGGCCGACACCGTGATCGATGTGAAGAGTTATCCGATCTCGCTGAGCGAACTTCTGGGTGACGCACCGAACGCACTGAAACAGGAATTCATCGGCGGTTAGGGCATTGCCTGCGTCTTGATGCCCAACAGCTATCATCACTTCCACACGCCGGTTTCGGGTGAGGTCGTCCATGCCGAGGTTGTGGCGATCAAGGACGATGCGGCGCTGGGCACCTACGGCTATTACGATTTTCCCAATTGGGTCAACAAAAACGGAAATGTCGGCGGCCCCGGGACGGACTTCAGCCAGTTCGAAGTCTTCCAGCGCGGGGTCGTGATTATCAAGATCAGCTATTCCGGCGCCGAGCCAGGCGAGGTGATCGAGGGTTACGTCGCCTCCATCCCGGTGGGTCTCGATACCATCGGCTCGGTCGTGCTCGACGATGACATCGTGCCCGGCGCCATGGTCAAACGCGGCTACACCCGTCTCGGTAACTTTTATTACGGCGGATCGCTCAAGATCCTGCTGTTCTCCAAGGGGCTGGCTTGGCCGGCTATCCAGGTCAGGCTGGGCAACCAGATCGCAACCCTGAACGCTGGCAGGGCCCCGGATTAGGGACAGGGCGACAGCTCTCGGTTTTCGGGGGGTATCGTTGGCTACGTTGCTTGCCTCTATCTCGAGTGCTTGGCAGTCTGGCCGGATGGAAAGCCCCTTCAAGCCGCCGCTGACGTTTCTCGATCTGCCGCTTTCGACGGAGTTTGGCGATGGCGACATTGCCGTGGTCGGTCTGCCGTTTGATTGCGGCAACGATCCCACGCGCTTTGGTTCGCGGTTGGGTCCCAATGCAGTACGTCAGGCTTCCGTCCTGACGGCTGCCTTGCTGGCCGATGCCGATCCTTCACCCCTTGATGGCCGCCGGGTGGTCGATGCCGGTGACATTGCGCTACCGCTTGATGACATTCATGCTGCGTTTGATGCGATCGAGCGGGGCATCCGTGCGGTTCTGGACGCCGGCGCCGCGCCGCTGACGATCGGCGGCGACGGTGCGGTCAGCCTGCCGGTCATGCGGGCGACGCGCCGGCGGTATCCCGACATGGCGGTGCTGCATCTGGACGCTCATACCGATGCCTGGCCACTTGCCGGTAACGATCATTACGACAATGCGACCCAATTCACCCATGCCCTGAACGAAGGCCTGATCGACATCGCCCATGCCATTCACGTCGGCACCCGCGGCCCGGTCAACGCGATGAAGGCGATCGGCCATGCCCGGTCGATGGGCTACGAGGTCATCCCCTTCGATGTAGTCAGGGAATGGGGCGAGAAGAAACTGTTGGAGCACCTGCATGCACGGCTCAAAGGCCGTCCGCTCTACCTCTGTTTTGACATGGACGTCTTCGACCCTTCCGTTGCCCCCGGCGTTGCAACCCCGACGCCAGGCGGATTGCTGCCTGCCGATGGCATCGCCCTATTGCGCGGGCTCAGCGGCCTCGACATCGTCTGCGCCGACGTCAACACGCCGACCCCGGTACACGACCCCAGCGGTGCGACCGCTGGACTTGCTGCTGCCATCGCGACGGAATGTCTGGCATTGATGTCCTAGCATTTCTTCAAGGCCCCAATCGATTCCGAGAAAGCCGTCAGTTCGTCGACCGAGTTGATCCGTGTGGTGCGTTTTCCCTGTTTCTCGAGCTTGTCGACAAACTTCCGAATGTTGCCCATCCAGTTTTGATCGATCGCCCAGATGTTGCGAAAGAACAGCTCGAGTGTCGGTGGTGTCGGGTTTTCGGCCGGAGGATGTTCCAGGTTCCCGGCGCGCCAGGTGATGTGGCGTTCTGTTGCGAGCCAGAAGTGCTGCCAAAGGGGAAGGTCGATGAAGATCACCCAGGTCGCCCTGTTGGCCCGATCGCCCATTGTTCTGTGGTCGCCCAACCCTTCGAGAATCCACGCATCGCCGGCAATGAGTTCCGTGTGTATGGCGTCGTATTCTTCGGTTGGTTTACGCTTCCAGTCCGGCTGCCACGTCAGGGTGTAGAGTTCGGTCATGGCAAGGCCGTAATGTCGGGCGAGCTTGCGTGCGAGCGTCGATTTGCCGCCGCCGCTGTTGCCGATCACCGCAATGCGCTGGCCGCTCATGGCTTGGCCATCGCCCGTTGTGTATCCATGAAGTCCGTCAGTTCCCCGAGGCTGACAATGCGCGTGACCTTGATTCCGGCCTGTTCTGCTTCGTCAACATTGGCGCGAACGGTGGGCATCCATTCATGCTCGGTATCCCACAGCGTGACGAACATGTCTCTGGTCGTGATCATGTCGTGGTTGCCTGCGGGAGGGTACTTCAGGCAGCCTTCGGCCCAGGCGATCTGACGTTCGGCGGCGAGCCAGAATTGTTGCCACAGAACCATGTCGATCAGGATCACCCAGGTTGCACGCAGCAGGCGCGGTCGGATCGAGTCGAGCTTGCCCAGGCCCTCGAGCAACCAGCGTTCGCCTGCGATCAGGGGTGTGTGTTCGCCATGGAATTCCTCGTCGGAGGCCTCGCGCCAGTTTTCCTTCCAAAGCAGTTTGTCGATCTCGGTCAGGGGAATGTCGCGGCTGCGCACCATCAGACGGGCAAGGGTCGACTTCCCCCCGCCCGCATTGCCGATGATGGCAATCCGCTTGTCTGTCATGGTGCCTCGGCTGCTGTCAGTCGAAGACGATGACGCTGCGTGCGATCTCGCCGGATTTCATCTCGTCAAACGCTTCGTTGATCTGGCCGAGCTTGATGCGACGGCTGATCATGTCGTCGAGCTTGAGTTTGCCATTGAGGTAGAAGTCGACATAACGCGGCATGTCCCTGCGGAATGCGTTGGAGCCCATGTTCGAGCCGCGCAGCACCTTGTCGCTCAACAGGTCATCGGCAGGGATCTCAAGGGTTTCGCCTTCAGGCACCATGCCGATGATGGTCGCCATGCCTGATGTGCGCAGCATGCGGAAGGCCTGCTCGCTGGTGGTCTTCATGCCCAGCGCCTCGAAGGAATACTCGACCCCACCACCGGTGAGTTCTTTCACGGCTTCCACCGGGTCGCATTCGGCGGCGTTCACGACGTCGGTTGCGCCGAAATGTTTGGCCAGGTTCAACTTTGAGCCTTTGATATCGACCGCAATGATGCGTCCGGCGCCGGCGATTGCGGCACCGTTGATGCAGGAAAGGCCGACACCGCCGCAGCCGATCACAGCGACCGTGCTGCCGACCTCGATATCGGCTGTGTTGATCACAGCACCAAAGCCGGTGGTGACGCCGCAGCCGATCAGCGCGGCACGGTCGAGTGGCATGTCCTTGCGTATCTTAACCAGGGCGTGCTCGTGCACCAGCATCTGCTCGGCGAACGAACCCAGGCTGAACCACTGTGTAATCGCCGAGTTCGCGTCGGACAAACGTGCCTCTTCACCTTCGGCGCGCTCGACTTCCGGGTTTTCGCAACTGAACGGACGGCCTGTGGTGCAGTACTCGCAATGGCCGCAGAACACACTGAGGCATGTGATGACGTGGTCGCCCGGTTTCACATAGGTCACTTCGCTGCCGACCTGCTCGACCACACCGGCCGACTCATGACCCAGGATCATGGGCATGGGACCGCTGTACTTGCCTTCGATGTAATGGAGATCGCTGTGACAAACGCCGCAGGCCGCCGTTCGAATCAGAACCTCATGCGACTTCGGCTTGGAAACCGAAACCTCCTCGATCGTGAGTGGTGTGTTTACTTGGCGCAGAACGGCGGCTTTCATGGCATTTCCCCAACATGAGTTTGTCACCGACAGTCTAACCGCCCCGCCGGGTTGCTGCCAATGCAGGGTTGTCGTGCCGGTGTTTCGGGAATGGCCGGCACCGCGCACCAACCCTTTCCCGCAGGCTTGTCAGCACGCACGAATCCGTCTTGTCGCGCTGATCGCGTGGTGATCTACTTCATGCCTAACTCGAGGGGGTCACTTATGGCGCAGGCAGAACGGTTTCCGGTGCTTCAAAGCGATGTCGATGCCTTCTGGCGCGACGGTGCCGTGATGCTCAAGAGCGTCTTGAACGACCATTGGCTGAAAGAACTGGCCGATGGTGTGACTTCAAACATGGAGCAGCCGACCAAGCGCACGGTCGATTGGGTCAACAACAAGGAAACCGGCGAGCGCCTGTTTCACGACCAGCTCACGGTGCAGCACAACCCTCATTACGAGCGTTATATGACCGGCTCGCCTCTGGGTTCGATCGCCGCCCAAGTCATGGGCTCGCCCACGGCACTTGCCTTCTACGTCACGGTCTTCGTGCGCAGCCCCGGCACCAGGTCGCGTACGCCCTGGCATCAGGATCAGAGTTACTGGTGCGCCGAGGGGCGACAGGCGCTCAGCATCTGGACTGCGCTCGATTCCGTAGCAGCGGGTACGGAATTGGAACTGGTCAGGGGTTCTCACCTCTGGGAACGCCCGTTGGCTCAGCCGCACTTCGGCGATGGTCAGCTCGGAGGCGCGATGGAAGTTGACGGCGTCGAAACCATGCCGATCCCTGATTTCGCCGGCGCCGACGCGGATAAATACGAGATGATGCGCTGGCCCATGGAGCCTGGCGACGTGCTCATTTTCCATGGCATGACCGTGCATGGTGGTTCCGGTGCTTTGCCCCAAGGTGTCCAGCGGCGCAGTATCTCGGCCCAGTTCCTGGGTGAGGATGTCCGCGTCACCGACCGGCCCAGCGGCTGCAATCCCGACTGGCTTCCCGAGCTCGCCGAAAACGGTATCGGCCTGGGCGATTATCCCGCCTGCGCCATGTGCCCCACCATTAGCGCGGAAGGTGCGGTAACAGCCTGACCTGACAAGGAGCGTTCCATGACCAATGTAGGTTTGCAGCCTGGCCACTTCGATGCCTCCAAGATGGAAGCGATCGAACTTCCCTTCACCCAGGAGGAGTACTGTGACCGGCTGCAGCGCCTTCTCGGCATGGCGCGAGAGAAGGGGCTTGATCTTCTCTGGATCACGTCACCCGAAGGTGTTGCCTGGACCCACGGGTTTTTCGCTTCCTGGTACAAGGGGCAGGGGCCGATGCGGTACCCGCAGTGTTACGGCACGGCGGTCCATGTCGAGTCAGGCCGCTACATCCATTTCGACAACCCGACCGAAGAGCCGGTTATGGCGCGGACCTCGGTCTCGAAGGACAACCGTTACACGCCCGACCGCGAAGCCGAACCCAACATCCGTTTCATCATGGATGAGTTGAAAGCCGAGGGCTGGCTGGGCGGCACCGTCGGCATGGAGTTCTGGAGTTATGTGCCCAACCGCGCCGTCAGCACCATGTTCGAAGGTGCCTTCCTGATGCACGGTTGCCGCCCCGTCGACATGAGCGAGATGGTGCGCTCCGCCCGACGGCAGAAGTCACCCCAGGAGATCGCCTATACCGAACAGGCCATGGCGTGCTGCGATATCGGCCACAAGGCGATCATGGAGCATCTCAGGCCCGGGATCACCGAACTTGATCTCTTCGGCAAGGTGATGGGCGCGATGATGGAGGCCGGCGGCGAGTTCTCCGCGCTGATCCCGATCTTTAACGCCTCACCCATGGATGGCGAGATCCCGATGTC
>Ga0233427_10002425_pt1 | contig 17695 bp, 17 predicted proteins | sample SI_118_April2016_5_FD_179885 | JGI IMG/M metagenome (GOLD analysis project Ga0233427, IMG submission 179885) | Seawater microbial communities from Saanich Inlet, British Columbia, Canada - SI_118_April2016_100_MG | ecosystem: Environmental > Aquatic > Marine > Inlet | place: Canada: British...
TTCGGATAGTCTTAAATAATTGTCCTATCAAACTTGATATGTAACGATATATTGAAGTCTTTAATCACTTCGCAATACGCATTTATTAACTATTTATAAAAGTTTGTTTAAACTTCTATAGTTCTATTTATACAAGTTATAGTCTGCGCAAATAAAATATTTTTGTATACTCAACTTTTTGCTTGATTCTGTAGTGAAGTTTACATTTAACTTAAATCATCTGTTTTGCGTGCTTAAGATCAGGGTTATTCTATTTGTTCTTCTAATTTTAAGACGTCCTAAGTGCATACAATTACATATCTCGTACAATCTACTCAAACTGTAAAAAAATACTCTAGGACAGTCTTTGGGTGCGATAAAAAATACACGCAGATTTTTTTCAAAGTAAAACAATCTTAATGTACGAACAGATCCCTTAAGTAGTGCATATGAATTGTTTTGAGTTTTGACACTAGTGTGTTTTGTAAAATGATATTGTTCATCTAACGTTCATCTAATTGTTCATCTATAGTGCAGACATAAAAAAAACCCCAAAAGTATTGCTACCGTTGGGGTTTTTGAATATTTCAAAAATGAAATGAGTCTTACATTCCCATTCCACCCATTCCACCCATACCGCCCATTCCACCAGGCATACCAGCAGGCATTCCACCACCAGCATCTTTTTCTTCTGGTTTGTCAGCAATCATAGCTTCTGTAGTTACTAGTAATCCAGAAATTGAGGCAGCATCTTGAAGAGCAGTTCTCACAACCTTAACGGGGTCAATGATACCTTTTGTAAACATATCGCAATACTCTTCACTCTGAGCATCATAACCATATGATGTTTTTTTCTGCTCTAACAATTTACCAACTACTACTGAACCATCTACACCAGCATTTTTAGTAATTTGTCTGATAGGAGCTTCTAATGCTTTTCTTACAAGATCCACACCTGCTTTTTGATCATCACCTTTTACTTTAAGTTTTTCAAGATCTTGCGCAGCATATAGAAGAGCACAACCACCACCTGTTACAATACCTTCTTCAACAGCAGCTCTAGTTGCATTTAAAGCATCTTCAACTCTATCTTTTCTCTCTTTAACTTCAACTTCAGTTGCACCACCAACTTTGATAACAGCAACACCACCTGCTAATTTAGCAAGTCTCTCTTGAAGTTTCTCTCTATCGTAGTCAGATGTTGTTTCATCAACTTGTTTTTTAATTGAATCACATCTTGCAGCGATATCTGATTTTTTACCACTTCCACTAACGATTGTGCTGTTATCTTTATCAACTTTAATCTTTTTACAAGATCCAAGGTCTTCAAGTTTAACATTTTCAAGTTTAATTCCTAAATCTTGAGAAATTACTTGGCCACCAGTTAGTATAGCAATATCTTCAAGCATAGCTTTTCTTCTATCACCAAATCCTGGAGCTTTAACAGCTACAACCTTTAGTCCGCCTCTAAGTTTGTTTACAACTAAAGTAGCTAATGCTTCTCCTTCAACATCTTCAGAGATAATCATTAAAGGTCTACCTGATTGGACAACAGCTTCTAATAATGGAACCATCGGTTGTAAGTTAGTTAATTTACTTTCGTGCAATAAGATGAAGGGATTTTCCAGCTCAGTAGTCATTTTATCACTATTTGTAATAAAGTATGGAGATAAATAACCTCTATCGAACTGCATACCTTCAACAACATCTAACTCTGTATCAATTCCTTTGGCCTCTTCAACAGTGATAACACCTTCGTTACCAACTTTTTGCATAGCTTTTGCAATCATTGATCCAATTTCTTTATCACCATTTGAAGAAATTGTTCCAACCTGAGCAATCTCATCACTATCTTTTACTTTTTTTGCAGAAGCTATTAGATTTTCTTTTACATTTTCTACAGCCGAATCAATTCCTCTTTTTACATCCATAGGATTCATTCCAGCAGTAACGTACTTAATACCCTCTTTAACAATCGCTTGTGCTAAAATAGTTGCAGTAGTTGTACCATCACCAGCTTCTTCATTAGTTTTGCTAGCAACTTCCTTAACCATTTGAGCACCCATGTTTTCAAATTTATCTTCAAGATCAATTTCTTTAGCAACAGAAACACCATCTTTAGTAATTCTTGGTGCACCGTATGATTTATCCATAACAACATTTCTGCCTTTTGGACCTAAAGTAACTTTAACGGTATCAGCTAAAATATTGACACCTCTCATCATTGCCGCTCTTGCTTCAGCGTCAAATTTAATTATTTTTGCCATTTTACTATCTCCTTTAAATTAAATTATTTTCCTGAAATACCCATAATGTCTGATTCTTTCATTATGCTGTATTCTTTGCCATCAATTTTGACTTCAGTTCCTGACCATTTGCCAAATAAAACCTTGTCCCCAACTTTAACGTCCATTGGAATTAATTTACCATCTTCTGTTTTAGCTCCTCCACCAACAGCAATAACTTTACCTTCCTGGGGTTTTTCCTGAGCAGTATCTGGGATGATTATTCCACCAGCAGTTTTTTCACTACTGTCTAAAACTTCGATTAATACTCTGTCGTGTAACGGTTTAAACTTCATAAATTCTCCTTATTAAATATGAGCTTCATATAGATACTGACATGACTATTTCAAGATAAGATTACAAATTAGACATTAATAATGCTAGGAAATTGAGGATTTTATGGTTTATACCTTAAAATATGACTAAAAATTTAGATAAAGAAGGTCTACGTTTAATAGCTGATAACTACGATCTATTTTATATAGATTTATGGGGAGTGATCCATAATGGGATTAAACTTAACGATGAAGCAATTACAGCTCTTAAAGAATTATTAAAAATGAACAAAGAATTTGTTCTCTTGACTAATGCTCCAAGACCAAATTTGTCAGTAAAGAAATTTTTAGAAAAAATGGGCATGGATGATAAAATTAGGGATCATGTTTTTACATCAGGTGAGGCAGCCTTAAGCTATCTTAAAAAATTTAATTCTTCTGATAGATTTTATCATATAGGACCACCTAGAGATTTTGATTTATTTAATGATTTTAAGAACAACCAGTCAAAGCTTATTGATGACAGTCAGTATCTATTGTGCACTGGATTATTTGATAATCAAGATAAAGATTTAAATTATTATAAAGAATTACTTGAAAAACAGATTAATAAAAAGATGATTTGTACAAATCCAGATTTAATTGTTGATCGAGGACACATAAGAGAATTATGTGCTGGCTCAGTAGCAATGGTTTTTGAGAAAATGGGAGGAGAGGTTGTTTACTTTGGCAAACCTTATCCAGAAGTTTATAATAGTTCTATTGATAATTTAAAAAAAAAAATATTATCAATTGGAGATAACTTGAATACAGATATTAAGGGTGCAAATCTACTTAATTATGATTCGTTACTTATATCCAATGGTGTGCATAGACTAGAAATTAAAGATAGAGGAATTGAAGAAGTTTCAAAGCAATACGAAGTGGTTGTTAATTACATACAGTCAGATTTAAAATGGTAAAGCTATATAAGAACTTTAATATTAAAAAGATTCATAAGAGATCAATTATCTTAATTGGTAATTTTGATGGAGTACATTTGGGCCATCAAAAATTATTTAAATTAGCTCAATCTTATAAAAAAAAATATAATTTAAAAATGGGTGTAGTTAACTTTGATCCAATGCCAAAAATGTTTTTTAATAAAAAATTAAAAAATTTTAGATTATCTAGCAAAAACCAAAAACTAAATTTATTAAATAACTTTGATATTGATTTTGTTGTTACAAAAAAATTTAATAAAACCTTTTCTAAAACAAAGTCAATTAATTTCATAAAAAATATTTTATCACAAAAACTAAATGCTAGATTTATATTTATTAGTAACAATTTTAGATTTGGAAATAAAAGAGAAGGAGATGTTAAGCTCTTAATTAAAAATGAAAAAAATTTTAATTATAAAGTTGTAAAACCAAAACCTCTTTTAGTTAATAAAAAAATTGTATCCTCATCTTTAATTAGAAACTATCTTGAAAAAGGAATACTCGAAAAAGCAAACAAACTTTTAAATAGAAAATGGTCTATCGAAGGCATTGTTCAAAAAGGTAGGCAAGTTGGAAAAAAAATAGGTTTTCCCACATGCAATATTGACATCAAAGATTATATCTTAGCTAGACCAGGGGTATATGCTGTTAAGGTTTTAAGAAAAAATAATTCTAAATATATTAAAGGAATAGCTAATCTAGGCTATAGACCTACGTTTAATCAAAAAAAAATCTTATTAGAGGTTCATTTATTCAATTTTTCTGGCAATCTTTACAATAAGTATTTATCTGTTGAGTTTTTAAAGTTTATAAGAAAAGAACAAAAATTTAAAAACGCAGATCAATTAAGAACACAAATCAAAGCCGATTTAAAAATTGCAAAAGAAACAAAATGAGTAAATTTCAGATAAATCTTCCAAAAACAGCCTTTTCTATGAAGGCAAATTTATCAGTTAGAGAGCCTGAAATTTTGGAGTATTGGAGTAAAATTAATCTTTATAAAGAGTTAAGAAATTCTAGTAAAGGCAAAGAAAAATTTATTCTTCACGATGGACCACCATATGCAAATGGGAATATTCACATGGGTACAGCTCTTAATAAAATTTTAAAAGATATAATTGTAAAATTTCATCAAATGGATGGAAAAGATTCAGTATATGTTCCTGGATGGGATTGTCATGGTTTGCCAATCGAGTGGAAAATTGAAGAGCAATATAAAAAAAATAAAAAAAATAAAAATGAAGTCCCTATAGTTGAGTTTAGAAAAGAGTGTAGATCATTTGCTGAAAAATGGATTGAAGTACACAAAAGTCAATTCAAACGATTGGGTGTTGTTGGAGATTGGGAAAATTATTATTCGACCATGAGCTTTGATGCGGAAGCACAAATTGTAAGAGAATTGGGTAAATTTTTAAAGGAAGGAAGTCTATACAGAGGATTTAAACCTGTACTTTGGTCAACAGTTGAAAAAACTGCTCTTGCAGATGCAGAGGTTGAATATCAGGACCATAAGTCAGATACTATTTACACATCATTTCCAATTAAATCATCTAACAACAAAGAACTTATAGGTAGTGAAATTGTTATATGGACCACAACTCCATGGACAATACCTGCAAATAAAGCTTTAGCTTATAATGAAGCTCTTGAATATGTATTAATACAATTAAGTGATAATGGTAATTTTAAAGATAGAAAAATTATAGTCGCTGAAGCTTTATTAGATTCAGTTATAAAAGAATGTGGAATAAAAAATTTTAAAGAAATAAAGAAAATTAAAGGTAAAGAATTTAAAAATACTATCTGTAATCACCCTTTTTTTGACTTAGGTTATGAATTTGATATCCCAATGCTTGAAGCAAGATTTGTAACAACCGAACAGGGTACAGGTATAGTTCATTGTGCACCAAGTCATGGACCAGATGATTTTAATTTATGTTTAAACCATGGAATAAAAGCAATTGAAACAGTAGATGGTGATGGAAAATATACAAAAAATGTAAAATTATTTGAAGGTATTCATATTTTTAAAGCTAATCCAATTGTTATTGAAAAATTAAAAGAGCAAAAAAAATTATTATTTAACGGTGAATTAGTTCATTCATATCCACACTCATGGAGATCAAAAGCTCCACTTGTGCATAGAGCAACACCACAGTGGTTTATATCTATGGAAAGCCACAAGTTAAGAGAAAAAGCTTTAAAAGCCCTCAATGATACAACTTTTTACCCTAGCAAGGGAAAAGAAAGGTTAAAAGCTATGATAGAAACCAGACCTGATTGGTGTGTATCTAGGCAGAGAGTTTGGGGTGTTCCACTTCCAATTTTTGTAAATAAAAAAACTAAAGAAATATTGGTAGATGATGAAGTAAATGAAAATATTGCAAATATTTATGAAAAAGAAGGATCAGATTGTTGGTTTTCTGATAATCCACAAAGGTTTTTGGGCGAAAAATATAAAGCTGATGATTATGATAAATTAAGTGATATTGTCGAAGTTTGGTTTGATAGCGGATCTACACATTCGTTTGTCCTAGAAAAAAGAGAAGATCTAAAATGGCCAGCATCAATGTATTTGGAGGGATCTGACCAACACAGAGGATGGTTTCATTCATCACTTTTAGAATCTTGTGGAACTAGAGGAAGGGCTCCATTTGAATCAATTTTGTCTCATGGTTTTGTTGTTGATGGTAAAGGTTTAAAAATGTCAAAATCACTTGGCAATGTTATTGCTCCCGATGATATTTTAAAAAAATATGGTGCTGATATTTTAAGAATTTGGGTAGCATCATCAAATTATGCTGAAGATTTAAGAATTGATCATTCTATTTTAGACCAACATGCTGACTCTTATAGAAAAATTAGAAATACATTTAGATATTTACTTGGAAATCTTAATGATGGTTTTGAAAAAATTGATTTAGAGAATATAGATTTAGATAGATTGCCTGAACTTGAGCAGTTTATGTTACATAAGGTTTATTCACTAAATATTAGCTTTAAAAATTATTTTAAAAATTATGATTTTCACAATTTATATAAAGAATTGCTAAATTTTTGTACAGTAGATCTGTCAGCTTTTTATTTTGATATTAGAAAAGATACTTTGTACTGTGATCCTAAGAATTCAAAAAAAAGACAATCAACTATTATATTGTTAAATGTAATTTTACAATCATTGTTGAGGTGGTTTGCACCTATTCTTTCATTCACTACAGAAGAAATTTTTCAGCTATTATCAGCAGACAACAAAAGCGTTCATCTTGAAAAATTTTTGAATTTTCCAGAAAATTTTAAAAATGAAAAACTGAATGAGAAATGGCTAGAATTAATTAAATTAAGAAATATTTGTAATATTAGTATTGAGGAAAAAAGAGCAAGTAAAGAAATTGGATCCAGTCTAGAGGCAGCTTTAAAAATTCAATTAAATGATAAAAATATGGAGTTGGTCCAAAATGTTGACCTGTCAGAACTTTGTATTACTTCTTCTGTTGAAATTGAAAAAATAAATTCTGAAGAAATAATTGTTAATACAAAAAAAGCTGAGGGAGATAAATGTCAAGTTTGTTGGAAAATAAGTTCAAAACCGTGCTTAAGACACACTAAATAGAATGAAAAGAAAAAATATTTTTTATTTTTTTATTATCTTAGCTATTTTTTTGTTTGACCGAATAAGCAAAGTATGGATTATCTCAATATCTAATTTAGAAAATAATCCAGACATATCACTACTTCCATTTATCAATCTTAATTTAATTTGGAATAGAGGTATAGCCTTTGGATTATTTTCATTTACTGAAAAATTTGGTTACAATTTATTAACAGGACTAATTCTCTTTATAATTTTAATTGTATTTTGGATGATAATAAAAACAAAAGGACTTGAAAAATATGGATATATAATGGTATTTGGAGGTTCAATAGGCAATGTTTTTGATAGGCTTTTTTATTCCTCGGTACCTGATTTTATAGACATATACTATAAAAATTTTCATTGGTTTATATTTAATGTTGCTGATATATTTATTACTACCGGTGTATTTTTATTAATTTTTAATGAATTTATTTTAAAAAATCAAAAATGAAAAAAATTTACTTATTTATTTTGCTAATAATTGTTTTGAACTCATGTCAATCAGTAAGCGAAAGTTTTACTTTAAAAAAAAAAAATAATGCAGATGAGTTTTTAGTTGAAAAAAAAAATCCATTAGTTTTACCACCAAATTATGATGATTTACCAACTCCAGGAGATATCAATTCACCAGGTCAAGACGATACTGAAAATTTTGAGACCACTATTAAACAATCTCCATCTGAAAAAAACACTAAAGAAAATAACCCACCCTCCTCCACAGAAGAATCTATTTTGAAGAATATTAAAAAAGATGAGTCTAACTAAAAATATATATTTTAAAAATTTTAGAATAAAAAATTCAAAAAAAAAAATTCAAAATATATTAAGAAGCTTATTAAGTGAAAAAAACCAAATTCTAGATTCATTGAATAAATCTTATAAGAATTCTTATTATAAAAAAGATATTTTAAATTATAAAAATTTTACAAGTATAGCTATAGTTGGCATGGGAGGATCAATTTTAGGTGCTAAAACAATTTATAGTTTTTTAAAAAATAAAATAAAAAAAAATTTTTTTTTTATAGATAATTTTAATAACAACAAAATACAAAAAATTTTAAATAAAAAAAAACTAAATATAATTATTTCAAAATCAGGAAATACATTAGAAACAATTGCTAATTCAAATATTTTAATAAACAATAAAGACAAGAATATTTTTATTACTGAAAATAAAAAAAGTTATCTAAGATCGTTAGCACAAAAATTAAAATCTGATATTATTAATCACAACAATTATATAGGTGGAAGATATTCAGTATTATCTGAAGTTGGTATGTTGCCAGCTGAATTAATGGGTTTAAATGTAAATAAGTTTAGGGGATATAATTCGCTGATAAAAAATAAAAATTTTATTAATTCTCTAATTGGCAATGTTACAAATATCTTATCTTTAGTAGATAAAAAGAAATCTAATTCAATAATTTTGAATTATGATCAAAAATCCTCCGATTTATTTTATTGGTATCAACAACTAGTAGCGGAAAGTTTGGGTAAAAAAAATAAAGGAATTTTACCTGTGATCTCTGAAATGCCAAAAGACAACCATAGTCTAATGCAATATTACTTAGATGGTAAAAAAGATAATTTTTATACATTTTTTTTTGTTAAAGAAAATTTTTCAAGAAGGATTAATAAAAATAAATTGTTAAGCTCACATTCATATTTAAAAAATAAAAATATTAATGATATTTTACAGTCACAATATACCGCAACCCAAAACGTATTTAAAAAAAAACGTATACCTTTTAGAAGTTTCTTTGTGAATCAAAGAAATGAAGCTTCACTGGGGGAACTATTTACTTTTTTCATTCTCGAAACAATATTGTTAGGAAAAGCTTTAAGTGTAAATCCATATGATCAGCCAGCAGTTGAGCTTATAAAAGTTGACACAAAAAAGATTTTAATAAAGTCTTAATTCCCGATTATAATTTTTGAAATACCATAAATTCTATTATCTAAAATTTTAAGTTTTTTGGTAATTTCAACATCATCTTTTTTGTGACGATGAATTACTAATATTCCGTTTGTATCTAGAATTTTTTCTTCCTTTATCTTTTCAATTAGAAAATTTATTTTCTTTTCTCTGTAGGGTGGGTCTAAAAAAATTATATTAAATTTATTTGATAGTTTGTTATTTAAATTAAAATAATCAAAACAACTTTTTTCAATTACTTTGCTGATTTCATCTGCTTGAATATTAAATATATTTTTTTTTAATACTTTTAAGGCTTCTTTATAATTTTCTATAAATGTAACTTGTTTGGCTCCTCTTGAAATACATTCTAATCCAAATGATCCAGAGCCTGAAAATAAATCTAAAATATTTGAATTTTTTAGAGCCACATTGAATTTGTTCGAATGTTCTACAAGGTTAAATATTGACTCTTTAACAATATCTCTGAGCGGTCTAGTGTTCTCATCAACAGGAGGAATAATTTTTTTACCTTTATTTTTACCGCTAATTATTCTCATTCATCAATGACTTTATAGCCAATATCTTTTCTAAAAAATCCATTATCCCACTCTATTTGATTTATCAAATCTAAGGCTCTATTTCTATTTTCTTTAAAGCTTTTAGATCTAATCACAAAATTTAAAACTCTACCACCATTAGAAAAAATTTTATTATCTATATTTTTTGTACCAGCGTGAAAGATAAATTCTTTATCTTTAGGTTGAATTTTATCAAGATTATTTATTTGAATATTGTTTTTATAAGTATCAGGATAACCTTTGGAACAAACTACAATACAAAGACTTTTATCATCATACCATTCTAAATTAACTGATTCTAAATTTTCATTAACACATGCATTAATTATTTTTGCTAAGTCTGTTTTTAATTTTGGAAGTATAGTTTGACACTCAGGATCACCCATTCTTACATTGTATTCAATTAAAAATGGTTCTCCATTAATAATCATCAAACCAGCATATAGAAATCCTTTAAAATTTGTACCTAATTCATTGAGACCTTTTAATGTTGGATCGATTATTTTATTTAAAATTTTTTTATTTAATGTTTCATTTTCTAATCTAGAGGGAGAATAAGCACCCATCCCACCTGTATTTTTTCCTTTATCTCCTTCAGAAACTCTTTTGTGATCTTGAGCTGTGCCAAAAGTGCTATAAGTTTTTCCATCAGAAATTATAAAGAAGCTCATTTCTTCACCATCTAAAAATTCTTCAATTAATATATTTTTAGCTACACCAAACTTTCCATTAAAAACTTCTTGTATTGCTATCGAAGCTTCACTTTTATCTTTACAAATATAAACTCCTTTTCCTGCAGCTAAACCATCAGCCTTAATTACTATTGGTAGATTACAATTTTTTAAAAATTGTTCTGCATTATCAGAATTTTTAAATATTCCAAAGTTTGCAGTTGGTATATTGTATTTTTTACATAAGTTTTTTGTAAATATCTTTGATCCCTCTAATTGTGAGGCTAATTTATTTGGACCAAAAACTTTAATATTGTATTTTTCTAGATAATCTACAATTCCATCTACTAATGGTTGTTCAGGTCCAACAATAATTATGTCAATCTTCTCTTTTTGAACAAATTTTTTAATTTTTTCAAAATCTTTTAATTCAATTAAAACATTTTCAGCTATTAAATTTGTTCCTGCGTTTCCAGGTATACAGTAAATTTTACTTATTTTATTTGAATTTTTAAGAGAATGACATAATGCATGTTCTCTTCCACCACTTCCTATTATTCCAACTTTCATATAATGATATATAAACTAAAAATGTTTAAAAAATTAGCAAAAATAAAATATTTACCAAATAATTTTGAGGTAATTGAAGAAGGCGATCATGTTATTTGCTCAATAAGTGAAAAAAAAATTCCATTAGATAGTTTAAATTACTGGGACGTTGATACGCAAGAACCATATTTTTCATATGTAGAAGCATCTCTCAAAAGAGAGTCTAAAAAATAAATTATTTCCATCTATTATGAGTCCAAATCCATTGTTCAGGATTAGTAATAATCATTTTTTCTAAAACTTTATTTAATTTTAAAGTAATTATTTCAATGCTATCATCTTTATTAAAATTTAAAGCATTATAAATTTTTATTTTAAAACTATTATCTTTTGTTCTCTCAATATAAATAGGAACAATTTCTGAATCAAATTTTTTAGCAAACTGAGCTGGTATAGTTGTGGTTGAAGCTAAATTATTAAAAAAATTACATTTAATACCCTCAGAAACTCTTTGATCAATCATTAAAGCTACCGAAGAGCCATTCTTAAAATGCTTAAGTAAACTTTTGGTGCCAGAAACTCCTTTTTTGATTTGTTTTTTACAAATATATTTTCTTCTAATATTTTCCATTATTGGATTTAAAAAATTATTATTTAAGGGCCTATAAATAGCTGCTAAATTAATACCAGATTTTTCAATACACATTGCCATCAACTCAAAGTTATCAAAATGACCAGAAATAAAAATTACTGGTTTAGAATTTTTTTTAATTCTTTCAAGTTCTTCTTTATTTTCAATGAAAATTTTTTGATAAACTTTTGGGTTATTCCTGAAATCATTAATAAACATATACTCAGCAAAAATTTTTCCATAATTAGACCACATATTCTTTAAAATAATCTTTCTTTCATCTTCATGAGAGTTTGTTAGTGCTTTTTTTAAATTATTATTGCTAATTTTACTTGATCTAAAAAAAGGACCAAACAATTTAAAGATATTGGCAGATAAAATTCTAGAATACTTTAATCCTAAAAATTTAAATATTATAAATAGAATTAAAATTATTATATATTGTATAAAGTATTTAATTTTTATCATAAATTTTTGATTTTAAAAATTTAATAAATGTTTTTTCATTTTTAATATTTAGTTTAATTTTAAGAACATCAATATTTTTACGATCTTTAGGTAAAATTTTTACATAATCTTTTTCAGTAGTAATAATTTTAGCACCTATTTTTTTTGCTCGTTCTTTAATGTCTATTATATCACTTTTTTTATAATTATAATGATCTGGATAAATCATTTCTTCAGCAATATTAAAATTATTTTCTATTAAAATCTTTTTAAAACTATTTGGATTACCAATACCTGAGAAAATAAGAAATTTTTTTAAGTTATTTGATTTTTTTAAATTTGACACTTTTAGATATGTATTAAAAACCTTGATTTTGTTATTAATTCTTTTAATAGATTTAAATATGACGCTGTTCTTTTTATGAGCATCTTTTAAAAGAACACAATCATATTCTTTTAAGCTATCAAGCTTTTCTCGTAATGGTCCTGATGGTATCAATAAACCATTACCAACCCAGTTTTGAGAGTCAAAGCAAACAATTTTCAAATCGTAATATAGGTTTTTATCCTGTAAACCGTCATCAAAAATTAGAACTTCTTGTTGGTGATTTATTGCTTTTTTTAGAATACTTTTTCTATCATTCGACGTCAGTAAATTTGTACAATTTTTAAGAATTATTTGTTCATCTTGTTGAGACGAATAAAATTTTTTACCGACAGCAACTCTAAGTTTTAATTTTTTTAAAATTTTGAATAACTTAATGACTGTTGGTGTTTTTCCAGTTCCACCTAAATAAATATTACCTACACAAACAGTTCTTATTTTATCATTTTTTTTTGTAATTTTAAAACTTTGAAAGTATTTATCAATTTTTACTATAATTGTTAATGGTAACAATAGATAAGAAATTAAACTAGGTTTTTTTAGATCCCAAAATTTTGGCTTTTTAAATATCATTACACTAAAAAAAACTAATTTCTTTATATGTTTCTTTCAAAATTTTTTTACCAATAAGATTTAACTTAAATCGTATTTTTTTTGAGTTATTTTTTTTCATTAAAAGTTTATCTAATTTTTTAATTGTGATTTTATGACTTTTAATCTCAGAAGAAATTTTATTTTTTTTTAAAAATTCATAGATTTCCTTAAAATTATCAACATGAGGGCCATGTAAAATATTACACCCATACCTTGTTGCTTCAAGAGGGTTTTGTCCACCGTGATTAATTAAAGAACCACCCAAAAACACATTTTTACATATGTTGTAAAAAGATTTTGTTTTGCCGTAAGAATTCACTATGTATACATCTATATCTTTATCGATTTTCTTTTGAGGTTCATGCATTTGTGTTTTTAAACCTAATTTATGTAACTCACTTTGTATTGTTTTTGTTCTTTCGATGTGTCTTGGTATGATAATTGTTAGAAGATTTTTATATTTTTTTTTTAAATCTTTGTGAATCAAGCCACAGAACTTTTCTTCTGAAAAATGTGTGCTAGATGCACACCATGTTTTTCTGAAAGTTAAAAATTTTTTTAAACTATTATTAATTTTATTTTTGTCATTTTCTGATTGTGAGAATTTAAGATTTCCAATTAATTTTATATTTTGAACACCCAATTTTTCTAGAAAAAATTTAGAATTATTACTTGCTGGAAAACACTTGTCTATTTGGCCAAAAATATATTTTGAAAAATTTGGCAATGTTTTCCATCTTTTATATGTTTTTTTAGTAATTCTTCCGTTTAAAATCGTAATTGGTATTTTTCTTTTTTTTAAATTTACAATCATGTTTGGCCAAATTTCTGAATCAATAAAAAAAGCAGCACAAGGTTTCCAGTATTCTATAAATTTATTTGAAAAAAAATTAGTATCAATTGGAAAAAATTGATGAATGATTTTTTTAAATTTTAATTTTTGTATAATTTTTGAAGAACTTAATGTGTTTGATGTAATCAAAATTTTTTTAATTTTTTTTTCTTTCTCTAATTTTTCTAAAAGAGGAATAATGCTTTGTATTTCACCAACACTCGCACCATGAAACCAAATTATTTTACCCTTTTCTCTAGTTTTAGAAAAGAAACAAAACTTTTCTTTAAATCTTAATAAATCTTCTTTCTTTTTTATTAATCTAATAATTAATATAATTGGTGATAATATAAAAATTATATTTATTAAAAATCTATAGACAAACAACATCAAAACTTTTTAATTTGTTTTTCATAAAAGTTTTTATACACATCTGAAGAAACTAATAGTTCATTGTGCTTTCCTTGGCCAACAACTGTACCTTTATCAATTACATAAATTTTATCTGAATTTAGTATTGTTGATAATCTGTGTGCAATAACAATGGTAGTTCTTCCTTTAGTAAGAAAACTTATAGCTTTTTGAATTTTATCCTCTGTTTCAGCATCTAGTGATGAAGTAGCTTCATCTAGTAAAATTATTGGACTTTTTTTAAGTATAGCTCTAGCAATTGAAAGTCTTTGTTTTTCACCCCCAGATAACCTAACTCCATTTTCTCCAATAATAGTGTCATATTTATTTGGTAATTTTTCAATAAATTCACTCGCAAAAGAATATCTAGCAGCATCTATTATTTCATTTTGTGACGCTTCTAAATTTGCATAAGCTATATTATTTTTAATTGTGTCATCAAATAAAGTTGTATCTTGACTAACTAAAGAAATGTTTTTTCTGACAGAGTATATTGTTGAATTATAAATTGATTGTTTATCAATTTTTACATCACCATTTTGAGCATTATAAAATCTTGGAATCAGATTTAAAATTGTTGACTTCCCAGCTCCACTAGGACCAACTAAAGCTGTCATTTTCTGACCAGGTATAACTAAATTTATTGAATTTAAAATATTGTTTTCACTTTTAGAATATCTAAATTCTACATTTTCAAAATTTATTTCCCCATTTTTAAGCATTAATTCTCTGGAATTATTTTCATCTTTAATTGTTGGAACATCATCTATAACTGGTAAAACTCGTCTTGCACCTGATAAACCCTGCTGAATTGATATATTTAAAGTAGCTAAGGATCTTACAGGTTGATAAGCTAACATCATTGCAGCAAGGAATGAAAAAAAATTACTTACTTCTAGTTCGTTTTTCGCAATTAATTTTGCGGCATAAAAAATTAAAAATGCTATCATAATTCCAGTTAAGAATTCCATTATGGGTGATGCTCGTTGAAAAACTACATTAATTTTTCTAGAAGACTCTTTTAATTTGTTGATATAATTATTTGCCCTAATTTTTTCAAATGCTTCTTTTTGAAAAATTTTTGTTAATTTATGATTTTTGAATATTTCGATTAAGTAAGAATTTAAAACTCCAGCATTATCCATCTGTTGAGTAGTTACTTTTCCTATTCTTTTTCCAAGTGATTTAGCAGCGATACTAGCAAGCGGTATCATAATAATAGAAATTAATGATAATTTCCAGTTTTGATAAAACATTACTGATAGTAAACCAATTAAAGTCAAACTATCTTTAAATAAGTTTAAAATAACAGTGCTAACAAGATTTGTAATCATACTTACATCGTTAGTCAAATTAGTTATAAATTTACCAGAATGCTTGTTGTCAACTAGTTGCGTGTCTGCTTTTATAAGTGAAGAAAACATATCAATTTGAATATCTTTTCTTACCTCTTCTGACACACCAATCATTATAACTTTTGCCAAATATAAAGAGGATCCTTTTATTGCAAATGCTAAAACTATTAAGCTAGGAATAAGATATAAATAATCTTTTTCTTGTTTAATAAATAATTGTTTAATAGCCGGATCTAGTAAATAGGCAACAGCTGAAGTACTTCCTGCTAATAGCAATGTAAAAAAAACAGAAATTAAAATATTTTTTAAATATTTTTTTGTGTAACTTTTATATAATCGACTTAAAATCTTTAAATTATTCATATTATTAATACTTACCAATTATCAATCCAATAAAGATTAATAATCCAAGAAAATTATTTGATTTAAAAATTTGTAAACAAATATTTGGATTTTTTATATTAAGCTTTTTTATTTGAAAATAAAACATATGTATAAGTATTGTTATTGAAAATAAAAAAAATAGGTTGCTTAAACCTACTAGATAACCTGTGTTTAAAAGTAAAAGTAAAAAAATACAGTAACATAGAATTAAAAAAATATATGGATTTGATTTAAATTTAATTGATGTTGACTTTAATCCTATTATTTCATCATCTTTAATATCTTGGTATCCATAAATTGTGTCATATCCCAGTGTCCAAAATATGGCCCCAATATAAAATAAAACTGGTATCACATCCACCTGACCTTTAATTGTCGTCCAACCTAATATTAATCCATAATTAAAAGTAATTCCTAAAAATAGTTGTGGCCAGTAAGTATATCTTTTCATTAAAGGATACGTAAAAGCAAATGGCATAGAGCCTAGAGCCAAGATTATTGTCAAAGTGTTAAAATTTAGTAATACCAATAAAGCCAAGAAGCATAAAATTATGACATAGAAAATAGCAAGCCTTATTGAGATTTGATTTGAAGCGATTGGACGATTTTTTGTTCGAAATACCTTTTTGTCGAACTCTTTATCCAAGATATCATTTACAATACATCCTGCTGATCTCATAAAAACTGCTCCTAAAAAAAATAAAATTAAATAAAAGAAATAATCAATTAAATTTGTTGAAAAATCATAAGCCAATGTTAATCCCCAAGCACAAGGCCAGAATAGAAGCATATAACCAATTGGTTTTTTTAATCTTACTAAATCAATGAAAAGTTTTACTTGGTTCATAATATTTTACTTGTAAATAACAAAGGCTAGATTCATAATCAAACTGATTCGTATGAATATAGATTACACAGTCACAGCACTAATGTTTCCAGCAATTCCTTTGCTAATGAGCATCTATAGTAATAGATTTCACTCTCTTAGTAAGCTTATTAGAGAGCTTCATGATGAGCACGTTTACGAAAATCACGTCCCTCACGAGTGGAAAAAACAATTTATAAACTTAAGTGGACGAATTACACTTTTAAGATGGACGATCATGTTTGCTGCTTTTGGATTTTTGTTCAATATGATGACTGTACTAGGTCTCTATTTAAATGAAATATTTATTGCTAGATTAATTTTTGGTTCTTGTTGTTTGTCCATGATTATTTCAATTTTATTTTTTATTAGAGAAATTCATATCTCAACTAATGCACTTAAACTGCATATGGCTGATATGGATGTGGATGTTAGTTAGGAATAATTACTGCAGGACCTAAAATTTTTCTTCCCTCTAAATCCTCATGAGCTTGAACAACTTGATCTAATTTATATTTTTTAAATATTTTTATTTTTACTTTCCCAGAACTAATTTTTTCAAACATTACTTTTGATGCTTCATCTAGCTCTTCTTTAGTAGATAGGTATTGCTGCATAGCAGGTCTTACAAGATAAAGACCTTTTGGTTGCAAAACTTTAGGAACATTTATATCCGACAAAGGTCCTGATGCATTTCCAAACGAAACCATCATCCCTCTTGTTGTCAAACATTCAATGGATCCATCTAAAGTATCTTTACCTACACCATCATAAACTACTGGAACACCTCTGCCATCTGTAATCTCTAAAACTTTTTTAGCAAAATCTTCTTTATTATAATTGATTACATGATCGTAGCCATTTTCTTTTGCTATATTTATTTTTTCATCTGAACCAACAGTACCTATAACTGTGCAGC
>Ga0233427_10002427_pt1 | contig 17689 bp, 19 predicted proteins | sample SI_118_April2016_5_FD_179885 | JGI IMG/M metagenome (GOLD analysis project Ga0233427, IMG submission 179885) | Seawater microbial communities from Saanich Inlet, British Columbia, Canada - SI_118_April2016_100_MG | ecosystem: Environmental > Aquatic > Marine > Inlet | place: Canada: British...
GCAGCAGGCGGCGCAGGCGGGTCGGCTGAGTGGAACCCTTGCGCGACTGGTGGATCACCTGATCGCACCAGCCTTGCCCTGGAGAAATCTGCTGGCACGCTATATGAGCATGCGTTCAAGGGATGATTTTGATTATGCCCGCCCGGGTCGACGCGAAGGGGAGGCGATACTGCCGGCACTGCGAAGTGGCATCATCAATTTGGCTGTGGCGGTGGATACCAGCGGGTCTATCTCCACTGGTGAAATGTCAGAATTTGTGAATGAAGTGGATGCACTTAAAGGGCAGGTCAAAGCGCGAATCAGTCTTGTTTACTGTGATTCGGAACTTTCCCCGGATTCACCGCAGGTGTTTGAGCCTTGGGAATCGCTTGCGGCACCTGCATCACTTGCCGGGGGAGGTGGAACGGATTTTTCCCCGGTGTTCCAATGGGCGGATGAAATGGACTTGGCGCCGGACCTGCTGATTTATTTTACTGATGCCAGGGGCTCTTTTCCGGAGAGGCCCCCGGCTTTTCCCGTCATCTGGCTGGTGAAGGGTCGCGAGTCGGTACCCTTCGGTGAGCGAATTCAACTCAACTGACGAAGGTCAAAACCCCGCCTGCTTGTATAAGGCTTTGGCCCTTTCCGGATTCGGCGCAGTGCCGCGGCCCTGTTCCAGCATCTGTGCGAGCGCAACCATCGCGCCTTCGAGGCCCTGTGCCGCTGCAGCCTCAAACCACTTTAATGCCCGGGCATCGTCCCGCACCGCACAGTCTCCGTCCATATACATAAAGCCGAGTCCGTGCAGAGCAGGCCCATAGTCCTGCTGCGCGGCACTTTTCATCCACTTGTAGGCCAGCAGTTCATTACGGACTACACCAAGACCATTCTGGTGCATGATCGCAAGCCGATATTGGGCTTCGGCTGAACCGGTTTCGGCGAGCGGGCTCAACAACTTCATGGCCTGGGTGAACTGCTTGGCCTCAAACGCTGCGACTCCGCTTGACAGCCTCATTTCTGTTTCGTCTCTTGTATCCATATTGATAGTCTGTATAGTTTTTCTTAAGAAAGTATCCAACAATTCCGCTGCGTCAGTATGTTATTCCTGACTGCCACTACCCAATTGGATATGGAGGCGCCCATGATCAGGGTATTACACTATGTCCTGATCAGGAATTATCTTTTATCGCAACGCCAGGCAGTCATCATCTCATGACCATGCGCCAGTATATTCAGAAGATCGCGACCGGACCCGAGTTGAGCAAAGATCTGTCCCGGGAGGAGGCAAGGGATGGCATGCGCTGTATTCTTTCGGGTGATGCGGATCCGGTCGAAGCTGCTATCTTCTTGATCGCCCTGCGAATGAAGCGTGAGACGATGCCTGAAAACCTGGGTGTGTTGGATGCACTGCTGGAGCATACCCATCAGGCCAAAACCACGGTCGATGATGTACTGGACTTATCTGATCCCTTCGACGGCTTTACCCGAGGGCTGCCCGCGGCACCATTTCTTCCACCGGTGTTGGCGGCTTGTGGGGTGGCGACGATCAGCAACGGCGCGGAATCGGTTGGCCCGAAATACGGCGCCACCCATCGTAAAGTACTGCGTGCAGCTGGCGTGAACGTTGATCTGAGCCCCGAGGAGGCGTCTTTACAAATTGCGAACAAGCAAGTTGGGTGGGCGTATGTGGATCAGCGAGTGGCCTGTCCGAAGTTGCACGATCTGGTCTCGTTACGGACAAAGATCGTGAAGCGACCGTGTCTCACCACACTTGAAGTGTTGCTCGGTCCGGTCCGCGGCACCAAACGGACGCACCTCGTCACGGGTTATGTCCACAAACCGTACCCACCGATCTACACGGCATTGGCTCGCTCATCGGGATACGCTTCGGCGATTATCGTGCGTGGCGTAGAGGGCGGGGTTATTCCCTCCCTCAATCAGCCCTCGAAGTTGGTCTCTTACAGAGACAAAGAGTCGGATACTGAGACCAGGCTTGATCCTGCTGATTACGCCATCAAATCTCCGGATCGCGCTGTTCCGCTGCCGGAGAATTTGCCCCCACAGGAAGCCAGCGACGAGATTAAGGGGCCTATCGATGCAGACGCGCTGTCGCAGGCAGCGGCAACGGCAGGGCTTGCGGCCCTGGCGGGCGACGCTGGGCCCGTACGTGACAGTCTGGTTTATGGGGCGGCGCTATGCCTGTGCCGCTTGGGGTGCTGCCCGGATCCGGCTACCGCTGCGGAAAAAGTCCGCCAGGTGATCGACGCAGGTCATGCGGCCCGTCGTTTTGAGGCGGCCGTTCAGTAGTCTTTCTGGCGTGCGCCGTGCTCGAACTCCTTCGTTTTCTTCGTCATCGCGTCAATGATTGGCGCGAGGATCAATTCCATGGCGAGGCCCATTTTTCCTCCCGGAATGACAATGGTATTGCGCCGAGATATAAAGGAATCGTGCAGCATCGCCAGAAGATAGGGAAAGTCAATGTCAAACTTGGCGGGATCACGGAAGCGGATCACCACAAAACTTTCGTCTGGCGTCGGGATGTCCCGGGCAATAAATGGATTCGAAGTGTCTACTGTTGGTACCCGCTGGAAGTTGATATCGGTTCTGGAGAACTGCGGGGCAATGTAGTGAACGTAATCGTGCATCCGTCGAAGAATGGTTTCGGTCACCGCCTCCGGTTCGTAACCCCTGCTCTCGGTATCACGATGAATTTTCTGGATCCATTCGAGATTGACGATTGGTACGACCCCCACAAGCAGATCAACGTGCTGAGCGATATTGACCGATCCATGGGCTACGCCTCCGTGTAACCCCTCGTAGAAGAGCAGATCGGTTTCGTCTGATATTTCCTCCCAGGGTGTAAAGGTCCCGGGTTTCTGTTTGTACGGGGCGGCTTCTGATTCGTTGTGGAGGTAGTAGCGGATCTTTCCGGTGCCGGTCTCGCTATAACTTCTGAACAGTGTCTCGAGTTTTTCAAAGTGATTTCCATCTGGACCGAAGTGACTGAGATCACGACCGGTTTGTTGCGCCTTAGCGACCTCCTCACGCATTTGATAACGATCAAATTTGTGGAAACTGTCTCCTTCAACAGTGGTGGCCTTCAGGTGCTCACGCAGGAAGATATGCTCTACAGCCGTTTTAACCGTGCTGGTCCCAGCACCAGATGAACCGGTAACGGCGATGACAGGATGGCGTGTGGACATTGAATCTTCTCCCGGAACGGGCGTTTAAAGCAGTAAACCGGTGCTGCAGGTACGGCAACCTCAGGAAATATATGAGATTTGGTCCATCAGGTTAAGCAAATTAATTTTATTTTATAAATAAGCTAATACTGATAGTATAGAATTGAAAGAAACCGCGGGTCTAATTCGGCATTCAAGAGAAAAAAAGGGGGGGTCATGCACATTACGATCCGGCAGTTGCAGGTATTTGAGGCGGTAGCTCGCCATCTCAGTTATACCCGGGCGGCCGAAGAGCTGCATCTCACGCAGCCGGCAGTATCGATGCAGATCAAACAGATGGAAAGTTCAATCGGTCTGCCAATGTTTGAGCAGATTGGAAAGAAGATTTATCTGACTCAGGCGGGTGATGCCATGTTGGTACATGCGCGGACGATCATGCGCCATCTCGAAGCGGCGTCGGAAGAAATGAATGATCTTCGCGGTGAGGATTCTGGGCGCCTACGGGTTGCGATCGCATCAACCGTCAATTACTTCGCTACGCGACTTCTCGCCGATTTTTCGCGGGAAAATCCGGCGGTGGAGATCTCGCTTGACGTCACCAACCGCGAGTCATTGCTCAGCCGGCTCGAGGCCAATCTTCCGGATCTAGCACTCATGGGCAAGCCCCCGGCCGAATTGGATCTGGTATCAGAGTCCTTCATGGATAATCCGCTGATCGTGATCGCGGCGCCGGACCATCCGTTGGCTGCGAAGCGGCAGATTCCATTGGCGGACCTTTCAACCGCGCACTTTGTGGTTCGTGAGCCAGGCTCTGGAACGCGCGTTGCGATGGAGCGATTTTTTTCCGACCAGGAATTTAGTTATCAAAAGAGCATGGAGCTCATGGGCAACGAGGCTGTCAAACAGGGAGTGGAGGCGGGTCTCGGTCTTGCGGTGGTCTCCGCCCACACAGTCGAGCAGGAACTTACCCTTAAGCGTCTGGTAAAGCTGGATGTTGCAGGGATGCCGATTATGCGCCGTTGGTATGTGGCGTGTCGCAAAGGCAAGCGCCTCTCACCTACGGCTGAGGCCTTTCGCCGTTTCGTGCTCGAGGCCGGGACTCGGGGGTCGGATGCTGGCCGTTAAGAATACTATCAATACCGGCTTACAGCCCATAAAATCAGCGGACCGCCTGTGGTGTCGGCGTGATACTGACCCGCGCGACTTGGCTCGGTCAGTTGATTTAGCGAACGGCAGATAGGGAGTTTACCCATGGCAGATAGACGACTTCAGGTCTTTGCAACGGTAGCCAGACTGCTGAGCTTCACCAAAGCGGCTGAGTCGTTGCACATGACCCAGCCCGCCGTTACTTTCCAGATCCGTCAGTTGGAGGATTACTTCAACACCCGCCTGTTCGACCGCACCCACAACCGTATCAGCCTCACGTCAGCGGGCCATCTGGTGAAGGGTTATGCCGACCAGATCCTCTCCTTTTATAGTGAGATGGATAACGAGGTCCGCAAGTTAACCGGAGACGTCTTGGGTCCACTGGTTCTGGGCGCGAGTACCACCATCGGCGAGTACGTGATCCCGAGCATTCTGGGCGAGTATCAGGCGAAGTTTCCCAATGTTGCGGTGCGGCTTCATGTAGCCAATACCGAGGGTGTTCTTCATATGGTGGAGAGCAATGAGATTGACATCGGCATTGTCGAGGGCCCCGTGGGTAATAAAAACCTAGTGTCCAAGGTTTGCTGGGATGACGAACTTGTTGTTGTGACCCCTCCGGGACATCCGCTGACGGAAAACCCGATCAGCGGTGTGGACGCACTTCTTGAATATCCGTTCATCAGCCGTGAGGAAGGCTCGGGCACCCGAAATGTCATTGTTGACTATCTTCAATCGGCGGGGTGCGATATTTCGGATCTCAACCTGACTATGGAATTTGGCAGTCCCGAATCCATCAAGAGTGCAGTCGTTGCAGGGCTAGGTATCTCGATTCTGTCTATTGCAACCCTCAACAAGGAACTGGAACTCGGCATGCTTTCCAAGTTAAGTCTCGACCCGCCACTGACCCGGCCTTTTTCTATTGTTTATCAGAGGCAAAAGTTTCGGCTGCGGGCGATGGATGAATTTCTGGAATTCACCGAGTCGCATTGCGGGGAAAAGCAGGCGGCTAAGTAGCGCCCTAAGCCCGCGCTGGACCGGAACCGATGGGAAAGCTCGAGGAGCGACAACTGCGGGCAGTGCTTGAGGCATTAACCGATGCGGAAGTCGTGAGCGTGCTGGATTTCGCGCAATATCTCAGAGACCGTCGACCCACTGCACCGAAACCGTCGACCGAGATTGTTGAGATCCCGCGTCCTGAGGATGAAAGCGTTATCGCCGCAATCCGTCGTTTGACGCAGACCTACCCTATGCTGGATCGGGGTACGGTATTTAACGAAGCCTCCAGCCTGATGACACGTCATGTTGTGCAGGGCGAGAGCCGTGAAGATACCATCGATCGGTTAGAAGCGCTTTTTAAGTCCCGGTATACATCGTTACAGGCCAAGTCTGCCTCCGAGGGTCCAGATACCTGACACATACCTGCAGACGATGAACGCTTTCTCGTTAGTGTAAGGATGTGCGTCCGATTCTGGGTTACGGACCCCGTGTGGTATAAATCTTGGGGAATCAACAGTTGATCTCAGGCGGAAATGGACTCAGGATTATCTGATGGACGAGAAGTTACATTCGGTATCTGACGCTGACGGTTATCGACCGAACGTTGGTATCGTGCTCATCAATAACGCGGGTCAGGTGCTCTGGGCCCGCCGAAGTCGTCATGACGGCTGGCAATTCCCGCAAGGGGGAATTGAACAAGGGGAAACACTCGAGCAGGCAGCCTACCGAGAACTTTATGAAGAGGTCGGGTTGCGCCCACAGAATGTGGAACTGGTCGGCCGGACCCGCGATTGGCTGCGTTACGATGTACCGGGTAGCTTGCGCTCTCGCAGCGCTACGTTCAAAGGGCAGAAGCAGGTATGGTTTCTGATGAAGTTAGTGGCGTCAGATTGCACAATCTGTCTTGATCACAGCGATGCACCGGAATTTGACCGGTGGCAGTGGGTCGATTATTGGCTACCGCCGCGTAAGGTCGTGTCTTTCAAACGCAGTGTCTACGAGCTCGCTCTATCAGAACTTGAGCCGATGCTGCGCTTCGTCTGAAGACGGCTTTCGGTATCAGCTTAGCCAGGGGGCTAATCGCCGCGAATGCGGGTGATCAGGTCTGACGTGGACCGCTCATAGCGAAAGGGCAGGCTATGGACCGCCCCACCATTGGCGCGCACCTCTTGGGCCCCAACAATGTCATCCGTTGCCCAGTCTCCGCCCTTGACCAGGTGATCCGGCTGGACCCGGAGGATCAGCTTGAGTGGCGTATCGTCATTGAACGCGGTCACGAGACTGACACACTCCAAAGCAGCAATAACAGCAAGGCGATCTTCCAGGGAATTGATCGGCCGGTCTGGCGCCTTGCCCAATTGCTGAACAGATGGGTCCGAGTTCAGTCCAACTAGGAGTGTTGCCCCGAGGGTCGCAGCTTCCTCCAGATAGGAGACGTGACCTCGATGGAGGATATCAAAAACGCCGTTGGTGAATATCAGAGGACGCGGGAAATCGCGGATCCGCCGAGTGAGCGTATCCCAATCGAGGACGATTTTGTCTGCGCTGTTCACCGCGGTCAGCGGCCAAAAACTAGATGTACTCAAACACCTTGATGACGCGGACGACACCGGTCACAGAACGGGTCGCTTCTACTGCGATGTCAGCTTCCTCGGGTTTGACCAGCCCCATGAGATAGACGTTCGCCCGTTCGGTAACGACTTTGATGCGGGTCGACTCGACAGGCGCGGAGGTTGCAATAGCGGTCTTCACTTTGGTCGTGATCCAGCCGTCGTTCGCACGACTGTTCAGATTGGTCTTTCCGGCAAGTTCAAGCCGGTTGATGACCTGTCGCGACCCCTGATGTGACTTGGCAACGTCGATAATGGTGTCGATATCTCGCTGATCAGGCACCTCTCCGGAAAGCAGCACGACACCGTTGTATACGGTCACGTTTATATGCTCATGCTCAATCTGCTCTTGCTTGCTAACTAAGCGTTTGATATCGAGCTCCATTTTGTTGTCATCCCAGTAAACGCTGGCACCTCTGCGATCCCGGGCCACATCGATGGCTATGACTGTGGCGGTGGTGACGAGCACAATGCCGCAGCCGCTGACAAGGCAAGCGATTGCCAGCGCCAAAAGAGAATGTCGGAACGGTTTTGAGGTTCTGGCAGAGCGAAATTTTTTCATCAATGCTCCCCGCAGTAATGTTGGTCGATCAAATCACAAAAGCAGTGAATAATTATAGCGTGAGCCTCCTGGATGCGTGCAGTGCTGTCGGAGGGAACCCGCAACTCATAGTCCCCCTGATTCAGCATCGATGCCAGGGCGCCGCCGTCACGTCCGGTTAATGCAGTGACTCTGACCCCTTCTTTTTTCTGTGACGCCGAAACCGCGTTCAGGATGTTGGGTGAATTGCCCGATGTCGTGATAACGACGAGATGATCGCCCGATGCCGCGAGAGCCTCGATCTGCCGTGAGAAAATCTGGTCAAAAGCGTAGTCGTTGCCAGTGGCCGTCAACGTGGCTGTGTCGCTGACCAGCGCAACAGCCGGGAGGGCTTTGCGCTCTTTCTGGAAGCGAACCAGAAGTTCTGCACTGAAGTGCATAGCATCAGTCGCCGATCCGCCATTGCCACAGAGCAGCAATTTGCCTCCGTTGTCGAGCGTGTCGAGCATCGCCTCTGATGCACGGAGAATGTCATCGGCTAGCGATTCCCCGCTGGCTAAGGCGGTTTGTGCGCTCTGATTGAAGTGATCAACGATGCGCTGGCTCATTTACGCGCTGCCTGTTAGGGTTGGATGACAGCGTGAATTCTAAAGCTTTCGCTGGCCGCTGGGGTCCGTGTCGGACCAAATCTTCTGAGCTCAGAACGCATCTTGTATCCACCGCCACTTGTGGTCGGGTGGTTTTCCGCTCACCGCAAACACATCAAATCGGCAAGGGGTATTGTGCGGATCCCGATGTTGCTGGAGGAAGCCCTGGGCCGTGAGTCGCAGCCGGGACTGTTTTCGTGCGTCGACCGTCTCCTCGGGTCTTCCGTAGGCGCTGCTTGTGCGGTAACGAACCTCTACAAACACCACGGTGGATTGCTCCTGCAGCACGAGATCAATTTCTCCTCGCTGGGTTCGATAATTGCGGTCGAGCAACTCCAGCCCAGCCTCCCGCAGTTGATCCAGGGCAAAATCCTCTGACCAATGAGTATTTGCGGTGGTTTTATTCATAGGAATCTTTAAAACGAGCTACCGGGGGATGACGGGTTCAAACAATTCAGGCAATCCTCCACGGAACCTTGCCCAATCAGGATGCCGTTTGATGCGGCCGTCGATGTCGATGGAAAGCGCGCCGCTCGCACCGGCATATTGCCAGTCTGGCCGATCGAGTCTCTTCGGGATATGGCAGCCAAGGCGGTACGCGTCCATGCCTAATGCGAAAAGCCGGTCGATGGCCGATCCCCGATAACGAGTGAGGGTCGTCACATCTTCAGTGGATCGTCCGAAACGACCGGTCTGACGTACAAGCCAAGGCATGTCGGAAAACAATACACCCTCAAGATCGAGATCGTTAACTACGTCCGGCATACCCTCGAAGATGGTGTTCTGTGAATAGATCGGCAATTTGCCCCCGTGGTGAAATTCAATCTGGGGTTTGAACAGTCGGGCGGTGCCTCGATCGGTGAAGAGGAAAATAACGTCCAGGTCCTGACGGATGTTCGGCAAGACCGTCACAGGCAGTGAATCGGTCAGGACCTTCTGCAGGACTTCTGCCCGGTACCGGCTTTGGTTGAGCCCAAGCAGACGCAAAATGATTGCGGAGTAGTCGTTAAGTTGTGGATCCAAAACGGCCGTATCGGCAATGATCCCACCTTGCTGCTGCCACACCTGTATTGCGGTGTTGGCGGCTACCCTGTGTGCTGGCTTGGGGCTATGCAGAACCAGGGCGTGTTTCAGACCCCGCGATCGCGCGTGGGTAACGAGTGACCGCGCTTCAATGCGGCGGGAAAGATCTACAAAGAATGCATTGGGTTTCGATCGGCCATCTTCAGGGCCCAGCAGCAGCGTTGGGGCTAGTAGCTTTGAGTCGGCCAACAGCTTGGACACCGCATCACGACCCAGAGGTCCAATCACGAGATCCGCTCCTGCGTCGATGGCCTCCTTGTAGATAGCGCCGACTGCTTCAAGGTCCGCACCGAGGTCGTAAAGCGTGATGACCGGTCTTGCAGAAGGACGCTCCCGCTCATGAAGGTACATTACCCCGTCATGGAATGCGGAGGCCGCCTTGCTGAAAGAAGACGTCATCGGTAGCAGCAAAGCCACTTGGGATGACTGTGCCAAGGCGCAGGTTTCGGGCCACAGGTTTCTTGCAATTGGCGTGGCGTGATGCGCAGGATGTTCGACTGACCAGGCGTCCAGTTCCTGACGCAAGGATTCGAGTTCCCATCCCGCGCGACCATAAAGCCTTGCAAGATCAATCCAGCCTCTATCCTCCTGAACGAGATCAGGATGCAGTTGCAGGAGATCAAGTTGTTCGGTGGTAAGCCGTAAAAGTCGGTCAAATACTCCCCGAAGCAAAACGTCAATATCTGCCGATACACTGTCTTTGAGAGGGAGACTTCTGATCAGTGCCAATGCCTCTTGGTGTTTTTCCTGGGCAAACAAGCTTTGAAGTTTGAGATCGTACAGCAGCTGCCACTGACTTTTATCGAGGTCTGTATTCTCGGTGTCGGACAGTAAACGCCACGCTGCCGATGGGGCATTTTCTGTGAGCCTAAGTGCCGCAGTCAGGAGTTTGTGCTGGTTGAGCGCCCAAGGTTCACTGTTTTCACCCTGGGTTTGGGCAAGGACAACTGCAGCCTGCTCAGAGCGATCGGTTTGCAGGAAACGTTTAGCGGCAGCGAGCAAGAGCAGTTGTGCCTGAGGGTTGGCAGTATCAAGGGCACGCGCCAGAAACGCCCACGCAGAGGACTGTGGTTCAGCCTGCGCAAAATCTCTAATGACAGGCGCAGAAATGCCCACACCCGCGTCTTGGCCAGTCTCTTTGGTCTGAGTTGCTGGGACACGATTCGTGCGATCCTGCGGTTCAGAGATTTTCTGGGTTGTCAGTCCCGCGCAGCCCGACACTAGAACCGTCACGAACGCGACCATCAGGGGGTGCATCCATCCCGTAGCGCAGTACCAAGGCATACTTTCAGTATAGCGGATAGACTTGATCCTTCCGCCAGCGCAACGCGGACTCCATTGCTGCCGGACCGGTTGAATTCAATATAGTGAGTAAAGCCTCGATCCCTTCTCTACAGCCGGGCACCCTTTATGTGGTCGCCACCCCGATTGGAAATCTGGGGGATATTTCGGCACGCGCGACTCAAGTACTTCACAATGCTGACGTCATCGTCGCGGAAGATACGCGACACACGCTCGGGCTGCTCAATCATCTGGGCGTGGAGGCACCGCGACTGATCTCTCTGCATGAGCATAACGAAGCGCGTCAGGTGCCCCGGGTTATTGCTCTGCTGCAATCGGGAGTGTGCCTGGCGCTTGTCAGCGATGCCGGGACACCAATGATCAGTGATCCGGGCTACCGTTTGGTTAATAAGGCGAAGACACTGGACCTGCCTGTCATTGCCGTTCCGGGTCCAAGTGCGGTGACGGCTGCACTTTCCATTTCAGGCCTGCCCACAGACCGTTTTGTTTTTGAAGGATTTCTTTCAGCTCGTACCGAGGCGCGACGCACGCGATTACGTTCGCTGACGTCGGAGACGCGCACGCTGGTCTTTTTTGAGTCTCCCAAACGGGTGCAGGATACGCTTACCGATATCGCAAATATCTTTGGTGAAGACCGCCTGGTGGCGTTTTGCCGGGAACTGACGAAGCACTTCGAGTCCGTCCAACGCGCTCCGGTGGGAGAGTTGGCCGCGAGACTTCGGGAATTGCCGGAGAAGATCAAAGGAGAAATCGTTCTGGTTGTGAGAGGGGTAGAGACTCCGCCAAGTGCAAAACCGATCGACGAGAGTCTCTTGATCGAGCTTCTGGCCGGGGTACTGCCGCCGCGAAAGGCGAGCGAGATCGCGGCACGACTGACAGGCGGGCGCAAGAATGACTTCTATAAAAGAATACTCACGGCAGCAGATCGCGCCGCCACTGATTTGTGAGATGGACTTGCACAATCATTGTGACCGGTTTAAGTTGCCACTTGGAGTCGGCCGGGCAACCGCGGTCCTGAAGTCTGCTGCACACCGTTCAAGGTTTGCGGCGGAGCAGGGCGGAGGAAAGTCCGGGCTCCACAGGGCAGGGTGCCAGATAACGTCTGGGCGGCGTGAGCCGACGGAAAGTGCCACAGAAAACATACCGCCCTGGGTTGTCTAACGGCAATCCGGGGTAAGGGTGAAAAGGTGCGGTAAGAGCGCACCGCGTTCCCGGTAACGAGAGCGGCAGGGTAAACCCCACCCGGAGCAAGACCAAATAGGGATCCTAAGGCGCGGCCCGCGTTGGATCCGGGTAGGTCGCTTGAGGCGTACGGTGACGTACGCCCCAGATGAATGGTTGTCCTAGACAGAACCCGGCTTATAGGCCGACTCCATTTCTGGTGAAAAATAAGAATCTTAGGATAGTTATCCACAGATTACTTTAAGTTGAGCCTCTTGCAGGCCTGGAAAATCTCTCTCGGGATGCGCTGATCCATCTCTTCCTCAGTCCTGACGATGGTCAGGCCATTTCGCAAAAACACTGTTTTTTCAGTTAATTGAGGGTTGACAGCCCGACGACTTGATCCCTATAGTGTTGCTCAGTGGGTATTTGTGGGAAAACAGGCAATAGAGGGCTGAAAAATGTGGGTAAAAAAATCTCGTGAACAGGTTTTTCCCCAACAGCCGCAAAAAGCGACGGAAGAAGACCTGGAACTGTTTTTGATGCCGTGGATGGCGGCTAATCCATCCAAATCCTCATCCTCCTTTGGTGATTACCCGGCCCTTCACGGGGCCGGGGTTTCTTTGGAGGCGTGACCGGGGATTGTTCGAAGGTGTGCCCGCCGCTTGTAGCGGTAAGGCATAGAACAGTAAAGGTAGAGATGGAGGAGGTCAGCGTCAGCGATGTTTAGGGGTGCCAGCACCTTGAATCTCGACAGCAAAGGACGTTTTGCTGTGCCGACGACGCATCGTGAGCCGCTTACCGAGCGGTGTCAGGGACGACTCGTCCTCACCGTTAACAATACTCGAGAGCGCTGTCTCTGGCTTTACCCCCAGGACGAGTGGGAGCGGGTGGAGCAGAAAGTTGTAGAACTGCCGAGTTTTGATCCTGCTGCGCAGGCACTGAAGCGTTTTCTGATTGGCTATGCAGCTGACTGTGAACTCGATAGTGCCAGTCGTATCAGGATTCCTGCGCCCCTTCGCGAGTTTGCGGCGTTGGAAAAGCACATCGTACTCATCGGCCAGGGTAACAAGTTTGAACTTTGGGATGAGTCCCGGTGGAAAGCGAGATGTGACGAATGGCTTGCTGTACAGACCGGCGAAGAGCGTCTGTCGGTAGAGCTTGAATCTCTCTCACTGTAGGAAAACTGCATCGTGCTGTCCGCAGCCCACTCCCCCGTAATGACGGAAGAGGTGGTTAAGGCTCTGGGTCCCAGTGAAGACAGCATTCTGGTTGACGCTACCTTTGGCCGCGGTGGGCACACCCGGGCCCTGCTCAAATATCTGGGTCTCAAGGGGCGGATTTACGCAATGGATCGCGATCCCGAGGCCTGCGCGATTGCCCGTGACTGGGCCGAGGGAGAGTCCCGGCTGACGGTCATTCAGGCACCGTTCTCAAAACTCTCGGATGAGTTGCTCCGGGCTGGGATCGGTGGACAGGTTTCCGGAATTGTTCTCGATCTTGGCGTGTCTTCCCCGCAACTGGATAACGCCGAGCGGGGATTCAGTTTCATGCGAGATGGGCCACTTGATATGAGGATGGACCCCTCTCAGGGCATCCCGGTGCAGGATTGGTTGGCAGACGTATCAGAAGAAGATCTTATCGGCGTACTCCGGCGTTTCGGAGAAGAACGTTATGCCCGGCGTATCGCCCGGGGGATCGTCAACGCCAGAAACGAAACGCCCCTGACCACGACCGGCGAACTGTCGTCACTGGTTGATGCGTGCGTGCCGACTCGTGAGCCTGGAAAGCATCCTGCTACCCGAACATTTCAGGCACTTCGGTTATTCATCAATCAGGAACTTGCAGAACTCGACGCCGTGTTGCCGCAGGCGCTTGACATGCTCGAGCCCGGAGGGCGACTGGTCATTATCAGCTTCCATTCTTTGGAAGACCGGCGGGTCAAGAGATTTTTTCACGATGCCGCAAAAGGTGACCCGTTTCCGCCGGATCTTCCGATTCGCGCTAAAGAGATATCGCCTGTGATCCTGCGCCCGTCCAGGCCGCAACGTCCGTCTGACGGAGAGATTTCAGATAACCCACGTGCCCGAAGTGCGATCCTACGTTGGGCGCAAAAGTCGCCCAGTGGACAGATATGAAGTTGATTGGGCTTTTAGGCATCTTCGCGCTCATTTCGGCACTTTCAGTGGTCGTGGTGCGTCATCAGAACCGTCTTGAGTTTCTTGACATGCGCTCAGCCGAAAAACAGCGCGACCAGTTGAATGATGAATGGGGACGATTACAGCTGGAGAAGGCAACCTGGGCGCGGCATAACTTGGTGGAGCAGGCCGCGAGGCAGGAACTTGGGATGGTGACACCCGGTCCTGCGGACATTGTGGTGGTGCAGCTTGGAGTACGACAATGAAAGGGGTCGCGAAACGTCGAGCCGTGAAGAGTTACTCGCGCTTACGGCAAGGAATTGTGCTCGCGGTGGTGGGTCTTGGGATGACTGTCCTGGCGGGACGGGCTTTTCAGGTTCAGATACTGGATAGTTCCCGACTCCAGGCAGAAGGCGCCGCCCGGCAGTTGCGGAACATTGCGGTTAAGCCCGAAAGAGGTCGGATTGTCGATCGCAATGGGGATGTGCTTGCGGTCAGTACACCACTCGATGCGCTATGGGCGCATCCGCCCACACTTATACAGGCACCTGATGATTGGCCCCGTCTTGCTGAGGCGCTGGGACTGAGTGTCTCACAGATTTCAAGCCTGCTGGACCGATACCCTGATCGCGAGTTTGTTTACCTTCGCCGGCATTTGCCGCCAGCAGAAGCTGTGCGGGTAGAGAGTCTCGGCATCCCGGGTATCAGTTCTCTGCGTGAGTATGGACGCTATTACCCTGCCGGGTCCATTACCAGTCACGTCCTTGGATTCACCGATGTAGATGACCGAGGGCAGGAAGGCATTGAGCGTGCCTTTGACAGTCATCTTGCTGGTGTAGAAGGGCGCAAGCGCGTCCTGCGTGACCGTAAAGGTAGGATTGTCGAAGATATCGAGAGAATCCGTCCGGTCTATCACGGCCGCGACTTGCAATTAAGCCTGGACCTTCGAATCCAGGTATCCGCCCAGCATCACCTGGCGCAGACCGTGCGCGAAAGCCGAGCCTTGGGCGCATCGGCGGTAATGCTTGATGTCAACACCGGCGAAGTCCTGGCAATGACGAACATCCCGGATTTCAACCCCAACAACCGCTCCGACATGACGCCCGAGCATTTCCGCAACCGGTCGGTTACGGACGTATTTGAGCCGGGGTCAACGGTGAAGCCCTTCACAATATCAATGGCCCTGGCGAGCGGGCGTTTTTCTGTGGAAACACCTGTCTCTACCAGCCCCGGTATTCATTACGTCGGCCGGCATCCCGTCAGGGACATCCATGACTATGGAGACCTGACTCTGGGAGGTGTGCTGATCAAGTCGAGTAATGTCGGTACCGCCAAGGTTGCTATGGAACTTGCGCCTGAAGAGCTTTACGGCATTCTCGACAAGGTCGGCTTCGGTCAGGCGACTGGCATCGAACTTCCCGGCGAAGTCGGTGGCAGTTTGCTTAAACGGGAACGCTGGCGTCCCATTGAACATGCCACACTGTCTTTTGGCTACGGACTTTCTTCAACACAAGTGCAACTCGCCCGGGCATACGCCGTACTGGCATCGGGCGGGATGTTGCGGCCCGTCACACTGAAGCGCAGGTCGGGAGTGGTGCCAGGAAAGCGGGTTCTGTCCGACCAAATCACCCGGCAGATCAACGCCCTGCTTGAGCAGGTCGTCAGCGCACAGGGCACCGCGAAGCGAGCAGCAGTTCCGGCATATCGGGTGGCCGGCAAAACGGGGACGGTACACAAGGTCAGTCCTACAGGGGGTTATGAGGCGGACCGATACCAGTCACTCTTTGTCGGTTTTGCCCCGGTATCGGCACCGCGCTTTGTCCTCGCGGTGATGGTGGACGAACCCCGGGGTAAGTATTTCGGGGGAGAAGTAGCAGCACCGGTCTTTGCCAGAATCATGGCTGATGCATTGCGGATGCACGGCATCCGACCAGACGCCGAAATGGATTCGGGTGTTACGGTCGTGGCCAGCATGGTGCCGGGAGAAACGGGGGCGTGAGTCTTTCAATGACCCAGCCCGCTCGCCAACTTGGTGAACTGCTTCAGGGGATGGCGACCCCGGATGCTGTTTCAGCTTCGGCGATTATCACCAACCTAACACTGGATAGCCGCACGGCGTCTGCTGGAAGCCTGTTTTTCGGCATCCCCGGAGGGAAAACAGATGGCCGTCAATTCGTCGGTCAGGCATTGCGCTCAGGAGCCGCAGCAGCTCTGGTCGAGGGCCGCGGGTGGACGGAGAGCGAGTCGAAACAAAACTGTTACCCCATAGATGACTTACGTGCACGGATTGGCCACATTGCCAGTCGTTTTTTTGGATCTCCCTCGCATGCGTTGTGCGTGGTTGGCGTAACAGGAACCAACGGTAAAACTACCTGCGCAACACTGCTTGCCCAAGCTCTCGATCTTCTTGGACGTAAAAGCGGTTTAATCGGCACCACCGGCTGGGGGCTGGCCAATGACCTTCAGTCAAGCGGTCTGACAACGCCAGATGCGCTCACACTTCAGTCACGCCTTGCCGATCTCGCCGCACAGGGCGCAGACAGCGTCTGTCTTGAGGTGTCTTCGCACGCGATAGATCAAGGTCGGATTGAAGGTATCCATTTCAATTCGGCGCTTTTTACCAATCTCAGCCGTGACCACCTCGACTATCACCGCACGATGGAGCATTACGCCGAGACCAAGTTGCTGCTGTTTCGCCGAAGAGAACTGGAAAGCGCCGTAATCAATGTGGCTGATCCCATCGGGCGTGCCTTCGCTGAAGAAGGTTTGGCTGCAAGGCTCTGGACCTATGGTGATGATGCAAGTGCGGATGTTTTTCCGACAAAGGTTGAAATTGACAACGACGGTATTGCGTTATGTCTTAAGAGTCCGATCGGAGAGATTTCATTTGCCTCCGCGTTGCAAGGCCACTTCAATGTCAGCAACCTGACCGCTGTGGCGACGATGCTGGTAGCGCACGGAAGCAGCGTGACAAAGATCAGCGAGGTGATGGGCCAACTGGAGCCCGTCCCCGGGCGCATGCTGTTCTGCCAGGGTTCGGGCGGCGGTCGTCCCACGGTGGTTGTGGACTACGCGCATACCCCTGAGGCGCTATCGATATTACTGAAGTCACTGCGCACTCATACCGAAGGTGAAATGTGGTGTGTGTTTGGATGTGGTGGCGACCGCGACCGCGGTAAGCGATCCGAAATGGGGCAGGAGGCGTCTCTATGGGCGGATCGGATCGTGCTTACCAATGACAACCCCAGGGGCGAAGACCCCGAAGAAATTCTTTCTGACATCGCCAAAGGAATGAGTTCACCAGCAGAGGCACGCATCCCGCAACGCGACTTGGCGATTGCCCATGCGCTGGCACATGCGGCGCCTCGCGATCTTGTGGTGGTCGCCGGGAAGGGTCATGAGACAAGCCAGATCGTCGGTGATCGTGTTGTGCCGTTCAGCGATCAGGCTATTGCAGAGGAGATACTGAGGACGATGCCATGTTCAGCTTGAAAGATATTGCCGAGGTGATTGGGGGGAGATTGACTGGAGCCGATGTCGAGGTCACGTCGGTGTCCACCGATACTCGGACATTGGAGCCGGGTGCACTGTTTGTGGCTTTGGATGGGGAACATTTCCAGGGGTCGGACTTTGTTACCGAGGCGCGCCAGGCCGGCGCCGCGGCGGTAGTCAGTCGCTCGGCCGAGTCGACTTTCCTGCCGGGCCTCGTCGTGGAGAATACGACGGTGGCGCTCGGACAGTTGGCGGAGCACTGGCGCAACCGTTTTGATATTCCGGTGATCGGGGTCACGGGCAGTAACGGGAAAACGACGGTCAAAGAGATGATCGCTGCAATTCTGGCGGAATCCGGCGAGGTGCACGCGAGCCCCGGCAACTTCAATAACCACATTGGCGTGCCTCTGAC
>Ga0233427_10002429_pt1 | contig 17665 bp, 16 predicted proteins | sample SI_118_April2016_5_FD_179885 | JGI IMG/M metagenome (GOLD analysis project Ga0233427, IMG submission 179885) | Seawater microbial communities from Saanich Inlet, British Columbia, Canada - SI_118_April2016_100_MG | ecosystem: Environmental > Aquatic > Marine > Inlet | place: Canada: British...
AATATTACAATAATACATGATTGTACGTACCGAGACTTTGCAGATGATCACCATCTAATAGCAAATTATTATCCTGAAAATACAATTACTATTTGGAGTTTCTCAAAATGGTTGGGTTTAGCTGGTATGCGAATTGGGGCAATTGTAACTTCAGAAAAAATAATGGAAAAAATTGGACAATATCCCCCAAATATATTAGGCTCAAATATTGTGGCCCAGCGTGGTGCTATCGCTGGTTTAAAAATTATGGATGAATGGTTCCCAAAAATATTTAGATTACAGCGGAAAAATCAAAAGAATGTCTTTGAAATGATAAATAATACAAAGGGTTTTGAAGTTCCAATATATCCTTCCAATGGTAATTTCATTATTATTGAGATTGAGGATAAAGAAATTACACCTGAAGCAATAAGTAGTTGTTATGCAGAACATAAAATATTGGTTCGCCAAGGTAGCTATCATACAAAAAAATTTGGGAACAAATTTGTGAAAGTGAGTCTTTCCGTTCCAAAAGAATGGGCTGATGAATTTATTAATTTGTTTCCATCAATTATCACTAAATCAAAGAATAAAACTGGAAATTTACAACTGTATTAAAAAAAATGGATTTAAATCTAAAAAATAAAATAGCTCTGATCACAGGGGCATCAAAAGGGATTGGAGCTGATATTGCCGAGACATTTGCGGCTGAAGGTGTCAATTTATATTTAACTGCAAGGAATATTAAACAGCTAGAAACGTTAAAGGTTGAGTTGCAAAAAAAGTATTTAGTTGAAGTTATAACCTTCCCATTAGATTTGACAGAAGCAGATTCACTGAAAATACTTTATGAAAATTGTAAGGATATTAATATATTAATTAATAATGCTGGAGATATTCCAAGTGGAAGTTTATTTGATATTGATGAAGAATCTTGGAGAAGAGGTTGGGAACTAAAAGTTTTTGGATACATAAATTTATGTCGAGGATTTTATCCACTGATTAAGAAAAATGGAGGTGGAGTAATAATAAATAATATTGGTAATGGAGGGGAAATATATGATCCTTTATATATTGCAGGGGCTGCAGGAAATTCTAGTTTAATGTCCTTTACAAAAGCATTAGGCGGAAATAGTTTAGAAGATAATATAAGAGTAATTGGAGTAAACCCAGGACCAGTTGAAACAGAAAGGATTTATAAAATTTTAAAAAATCGCTCGTTAAAACTTTATGGTGATGAGAATCATGTTCAAGAATTACTTAAAAGTTATCCACTTGGAAGGCCTGCCCATGTTCGAGAAATTTCAGATCTAATAGCTTTTTTAGTATCGGAAAAATCTGGATATACTTCTGGGACTGTATTTACAGTAGATGGAGGTATATCTTCTAGAAGCTCTATTATATAAATAATTATGTTTATTACGACAAGCGATAATATCAAATTAAATGTTAAAAAAACAGGCCAGGGTAAAGTTGTACTTTTTGTACATGAGTTTGGAGGAGACCAAAGGAGTTGGAAGCCTCAAGTACGTTATTTTTCAAGAAGATACGAATGTATAACTTTTAATGCTCGAGGTTATCCTCCGTCAGACGTGCCGAAGTCAATTGAATCTTATTCTCAGGAGCGGGCAGTTGAGGATATTAATGACGTTATGAATGAATTGTCTATAGATAAAGCTCATATTGTTGGTTTATCAATGGGTGGTTTTGCTGCGCTTCATTTTGGCATTAAATATCCCAAAAAAACCATTTCATTGACAATTGCAGGTAGCGGATATGGTGCTGAAAAAAATCATGAAGATTATTTTAGAAGACTATCTATGGACGTTGCTAATCAATTTATAAAATTAGGGAGCAAAGAATTTTCTAAAATTTATAGTAGAGCATCCTCAAGAATTCCCTTTCTAATTAAAGATAGAGATGGTTGGGATGATTTTTTAAAAATTTTGAGTGAGCATTCTGAAATCGGAGCAAGCATGACAATGAATGCCGTCCAAGCTAAAAGACCTTCTCTTTATGATCTAGAAGAAACGATAAGAGAGATCTCAACGCCGACTTTGATTGTTGTAGGGGATGAAGATGATCATTGTATTAATCCCGGTTTGTTCTTAAAAAAATGTATTAAAGCTTCGGGTCTTTTAATCTTACCAAAAACAGGACATACAATAAATTTGGAAGAACCTTCCTATTTTAACAACTTTTTGTCAGATTTTTTTTCTCAAGTAGAAAATAAAAAATGGTTACCAAGGGATCCTCGTTCTAACCCTTTAGAAATAATGAAAACATAGCTAAAATTTATAAATGAAAAATATTTCCAGTCTCATAAATAGTAATAGACTTTGGCAGAGACATAATGAATTGGCAAAATATGGAAAAACTGAAAATGGTGGTGTTAACAGACAAGCACTTTCGAATGAAGATTTGCATGCTAGAGAACATATCATTAACTGGTTAAAAAAATTAAATATAGAAGTCTTCACTGACGGTGCAGCAAACCTTTTTTTCCGATTAGAGGGTATTAACAAAAATTCTCCCCCAGTTTTAACTGGCTCACATATTGATAGTCAGCCTTCCGGGGGGAAATATGATGGAGTATTTGGGGTCTTAGCGGGTATAGAGATTATTGAAGCTTTGTGTGAAAATAATTTAGTGCCAAAATCGCCTATTGATGTTGTTGTATGGATGAATGAGGAAGGATCCAGATTTGCTCCAGGCATGATGGGGTCCGCTGTTTATACTAGGGCCAGATCTATTAAAGACATTAATAGGATAACAGATGATAATGGTATTACGGTTTCTTCTGAGATAAATAAAATGCATTCATCTTTTCCTAATCTTGAAATTAAAGAATTTGGAAGAGAGATAAAATGTTTTATTGAAGCACACATTGAACAAGGACCAGTTCTAGAGTTGGAGCATAAAAAAATAGGCATAGTGACAGGTATTCAAGGTAAAAGGACTTTTAAAATCGAGGTGACCGGTGAGGAAAATCACGTTGGTACTTCTCCAAGAATGGTAAGACGCGATGCTCTTGTAAGTACGGTAAAAATTATTGAAAATCTTCATAAAAATATTTGGGATAATGAAGATGTAACAAGATTCACAATAGGTAAATTAATTGTAGAACCTAATGCGCCATCAGTAGTCCCATCAAAAGTTGTCTTCTCAATTGACTTAAGACATCCTGATGAAAAAATATTGAATAAACTGGGGGATAAAATTAGTCAAATATGTTTAGATAATTCTAGACCATGTACAGTGACTACAAAAGAACTTGTTCATGATAAACCACTTAAATTTCCAGAAGAAGTAGTCTTCAAAATTGAAAGTTTTACTAAACAGCTTAATATTGATTTTATGCATTTACCTTCAGGAGCTGGTCATGATGCAAGATATCTTCACTATTTCTGTCCTACAGGAATGATTTTTATACCTTGCAAGAACGGTATAAGTCATAGCCCTAGTGAAAGTGTAAAAAAAGAAGATTTAGTTGCAGGAGCACAAGTATTAGCTGAAACAGTGTGGAATTACGCTAATTAAGAAAATTATTTCTTATAAAAATTACATCTTGATTTACTCACCAGAAAGTACTTGAACCTGTAAACTACTAATTAGAAGAATTCTGTAGTGTGTTAGCAATATTGGCTGAGATTCAACATTTTTTAAAGTGATTTTTGTTAAAAGACATTATATAAAGAAGTCAAATCCATATTGTTGTGACAATAATTAATTGACATTATGTGTCTATTTTTTCAGTCTACTACTTTAAATTTAATCTTTTTATAAAGGAATTATGAAAATTGGAATAATAGGTTACGGTCAGATGGGCAGTGGGGCTGCATATAATTTAAATAAGAAACATGATTTATTTATATATGACAAATTTAAAAGTGATAGTCATAGTATGAAATCATTTTGTACAGTTGAGGAAATTTATTCAAATTGTCAGATAACTTTTTCGTTTCTACCTAACGATAAAATTTTAATTAGTGCACATGAAAATAAATCAAATGGTATTTTGAATTATTTAAAAAAAGATGATATACACATTTCTTGTTCAACTGTCTCACCAGAGACATCCAAGAAGTTAGAAAAAATCTATTCTGCAAAAAAAGCGTTCTTTATTAGTGCACCAATTTTTGCCAGGCCAGACGGCATGAAAAATAAACAAGCGATAATACCAATTTCTGGAAAATATAAAATTTACCAAAAAATTAAACCAATCATAGAATCATTTTCTACAAGTCACACATTTGTTGGGGAAGAAATTGGTAACGCCAATGTAATAAAATTATGTGGTAATTTCTTAATCTGCAATGCTATTCAATCAATTTCTGAAGCGTTATCAACAGCAGATGACCATGGTTTGGAAAGATTAACTGTAATGCGATTTTTATCTTCATCCATCTTTGACTGTTTAATTTATAAAGGTTATGGAGATAGAGTTGCAGCTTTTGACCATGATCCACATACTAATGCCCACTTTCCCTTAAGCCTAGGAAGGAAAGATATAAATTTATTCAAATCAATTTCAAATAAATCAAAAAATAATTACCCATTTTTGGATAGCATCCTAAAACATTTTAAAAGCGCTTCAAAAAAAGGAAATGATCACCTTGATTGGTCTGCTATTTCCTTAGAAAATAAAAAATCATGAATATCTTGATGCTTTATCACTAAACCAATCATCATATTTTCTAGAATAATTTGCTATTATACTCCTCGTATGAGTATATTGCATATAAGCTTCATAGCCATTTTCTCGACCGATTCCGCTGTTTTTAAAGCCGCCCCATGGAGAACTAGGATCATTTTTATGATGGTCATTGATCCATATGATTCCGGAATCCAACTTACTTGCAACGCTATGCCCCCTAGCCAAATTTTCTGTCCAAATCGAAGCGGCTAAACCATATTTGGAGTCATTAGCTAACCTTATAGCGTCTTCTTCTGTATCAAAAATAATACAAGAAAGAACAGGACCAAATAATTCTTCCTGAGCTATATTGGCAATATTTTTGGTCATAATAACTGTTGGCTCGTAAAAAAATCCTGATTTTATCTTTGTGTGAATTTTTCCACCAACAATGATTTCCCCACCTTCTTTAACTGCTTCTTTAATTTTATTATCAATCCGTAATAAAGAATCCCTTGAAATAACGGGACCAATATTAGTCTCTAGAGAATAGGGATCTCCGATTTTAAGACTTAGAATTTTTTTCTTCAAAGATGATAAAAACTTTTTTGAAATAGATCTTTGAATTAACAACCTGGTGCCGGCAATACATGTCTGACCGCTTGCTATAAAACAACCGAAAGTTATACCACTAACTGTCTTTTCAATGTCACTGTCTTCAAATACAAGCATTGGGGATTTGCCTCCTAATTCTGTAGAATAGTAAATTCCATTTTTCCCGGCATGTTCTCCGATTATCTTGCCAGCCTTATCTCCTCCGGTTAAATCTATTTTTGAAACATAATTATTTACACACAATTTTTCCCCAATTTTGCTGCCGTATCCTTGTATAATGTTAAATACTCCTTTTGGCAACCCTGACTCATTTAAAAAATCTGCAATCCTAAGTATCGACACAGGAGATAATTCTGATGGTTTAAGAATAACAGAATTTCCTGCAGCTAATGCACAGGAAAGTTTTTTTATTGAAATCAATAAAGGATGATTCCATGGAGTTATCTGAATTACAAGACCCAATGGGATCCTCTCAACATAATTTATATAATCCCCTTTGAAAGGAGTTACACTTCCTTCAAAAACTCTAATTAATGAGGCAAAATACTTAAACCACTCAGATAATCTACCTAATTGAGCCCTCATTTCTCTAATTGGTCTTCCAATTTGATTCACTTCAATTTTGATGAGTTCTTCAAGATTATTGTCAATTAATGTCGCTGTGTTATTTAACACTTCACTTCTTTCACGTACATCTAATTTTGACCAAACACCTGATTTAAAACTTTTATATCCAAATTTTAAAGCACTTTCAATCTGAGTAGAATTACTCTCTTCCACTTTATATTTTATTTTTTCATCGTATGGGTTTATAACAGGAATAATTTTGTTTGAATGATTAATTTCATGTCTACCATTAATAAAACAACCATAAATTTTCATTTTTTCTCGCTCTAGTGAAGAATTGATAATATATAAGATTAATCTAACATTATACATGTCAAATCTTCAAAATCATAATTTTTAATATCTGCGCTTCGTTACCAGGCTCTTATAATTTCCGGTGCATTGATGAGAATTGCGGGCGCTTTTCTTGTGATGGTAAATTTCAATGTCTTCACTTTCAGTGTGATTCCGGGGCGCAGTCGTATCTGAATTGCGCTAGTTGTCTTTGGGCAATGGGGGAGGTACTTTTCCTTCTAACGTAAAAATTTATGGATTTGCGTTTGGAGTGACAGGTAATCGCAACATTACCTCGGAGACATACACCTTTTCAGATACGGGATGTACTGCCTTTTAATAAATTTAAAAAATTGGTATGTGATAACGTTACGGCATATACAGTAACAGGAGCTAACTATCCTGAAACTTATTATAGTACAGTCTGGAAATGGAAAGGAAATACAACTACTGCTAAAACATTCTTTGAAAGGGCTATGAGTGCTTTGAGTCTTTACATGACTGTTGGAAAATAAAATGTGCTGCAGGTTCTTGAAGCTTAACATATCACTTGGTGACTTCTGGTGCTACAATAATTTATTTAGCCATTGAAAGAAGTGAAAGTGTTCGGATTACAGCGTGTTCGATGGTTTGTACTAAGGAGGGAATAATTTTCTAGTTTCAAATTTGTAGGAAACAATTTTTTTTAGAATTTTCTAAGCTGATGAGTCTTTTGGGTAAAAAGCAGTTCAAAAAGTATTTTATATAACACAGATCCTGCTTTTAGCTCCTTGTGTCTATATAGTTTATAACGTATAATTTTGAACAAATTAATGCTGATAATATAATTTGGAGAAGATTATTTTCTCCAAATTATCGTCATTTGCTAATAAAAACAGACCATATTTATTTATATAAAGTGGAATATTACATATTATCTTATTGACATAATTACCATTGTTTATTGATGTCTGTTCTTACGTGACTGCATAAAAAAATCTTTATAATCAGGATGTTATAGATTCAGATCCTATCTAGTGACATCTCTATACCAACGGTTCCTACAATATAATTTATGGAGAAATCATCTTTTTATTTTTTTAAAAACATAACATCATCCCAAGATGACATATCATAGTATTCATCCCATAGTGCTGTTTCATAATACACACTAATGAAGAAAATGTTTTTAACACTTTCCAATAAATGTGTACCGTATTTATCTATTTTTCTGTCTATTAAATCACACGCCATTTCAAAACTATCCATATGTCTTTCTTCACAATGATACATTATCAAATCTTCATAAGGATTGTTTGTTTTATTATAATCTTTTTTTATCATTCTAAACAAATGCTGATAACTCCACATGCAAGATAATAAACTAGCTTGTAATTCTGCAATATTGCCAACAAAAGCAGTAGCTAATTGATGCCTAGTGTAGGAATACTTTAGAGGGCCCATTGAATTTGGATTATTCAGCATTTCAATACCTAAATCATGTTTTTTAGCATGTTTTTGGTGGTCCAACATTTCTTCTTCAATTCCTCTTGTATGTCTAATCATTGCTTCCATATCATGAGAGTCTTCCGCTTTTACTTTTCCTATAGATACAACCTTTAGCATATTAACAAGGTAAGGATAATCTGCTTTTAACCAATTATTAAATCTATTTTTTTCTAAATTACCATTTTTTATACCTTGTAAGAATCTTTTTTCAAATTGTAACGGCAGGTACTTTTGGACTTCATCAATTAAATTAGATGTGTAATTCATATAACCCCTAGAATTAGTACTCTATATATTTAAAACTGATCGATAATTGACTAAAGTTAATCTTTAATCTTAAATAAATTTATAAAATTTAATTATTAAAACAATTTTATAATACCTTTTCTTAATAAAAAGGTCAAATAATTCGAATAATAAAAAAACAATTGTTTGCTAAATTATAAAAAAAATGTTGTCAAAATTGAATACAAGTCAAAATATAAAATATATAATACTTGACACCATACAAATTGAATGGTATATTACCCTGCATTATTAATTGTAATTAAATTTCAACTTAAATTTAGGAGGAAAAACGCAGAAAATAAATTGAATGATATATTTCGACATTATTAATTGTAATTAAATTTCAACTTAATTTAGGAGGAAAAATGCATAAATATGTAAAAATAATATTGGCATCAACTTTGATATTCCTTTTATCCAGTCAAATTTGGGCTTTAGAAAAAGTTAAAGTACAGTTGGTTTGGGTAAAACAAGGAGAATTTCATGGAATTCTTTCGGCAGTAGATCAAGGATTTTACGCTGAAGAAGGTCTTGATGTCGAAGTTTTTGCTGGCGGACCCGATATAAGGGCACAAGCCGTTATAGCTTCTGGAGCAGCTGAATTTGGCACATTGAGTGTCGGTGCAGTTATTGCGGCAAGATCTAACGAAGTCCCGCTTGTTCAGGTAATGCAAGCACACCAAGATTCATTTATGGCCTATGTTGGGAAAAAATCGAAAGGATATAACACAATACAAGATATTAAAGGAGCTACATTTGGAGTTTGGTTTGGAGGGGGTGAGTATGAACCTCAGCTAATGGCAAATCTTTCTGGTGTTGGTAAAGACAATGTTAAATGGGTTGCACAAAAATTCAGTATGATTGAGTTTTATGAAGACAAACTTGATGTAGCGTCTGTAACTCTTCATAATGAATTACATGTTTTACTAGGAGCAGGCTACACTAGGGATGAAATAACAATTTATAAAGCAAGTGACTACGGTGCTGCTATGATTTCTGATGGTATTGCAACTACCGAAAGAATGATTAAAGAGAACCCTGAAATAGTTCAAAAGTTTGTTAATGCAACTCTAAGGGGGTGGCAATGGGGTATATATAATGCTGAAAAAGCGGCTCAAATAGTTTTAAAATTTAATCCTGGTTTGGAATATCAAAAACAATTGTACCAGGTTGAGGAGACCAGCAAGCTTGTAGCATCCAGAAAAGCTCTAACCGAAGGCCTAGGTTATATGGATATAGCTGACTGGAAAGTATCTCAAAAAGGATTACTTGAAATTAAAGCTATTGATGCCCCGATTGACTTAGAGAAAGCGTTTAATTTAAAATTCTGGGAAAATGCTCCTATGAAATACAAAAAATTAAAAAACATGGATCAAGTACGGAAAAGAATGGCTAAAAATCTAGGCGAATAAGATTATTCTTAATGAGGGAGATTATCTCCCTCATTATTTTTTACCCCCTCCATTATTTTTTACCCCCTCCATTATTTTTTACCCCCTCCATTATTTTTTTTTAAAAAAACTTAAAAGCAGATTTTTATTAATTATAATTTCAAAAATTTTACTTGATATCAAAAATGGATACTGGATTTGTATACGATAAAAGATTATTTGAATACAGAACTGGAGTCGGAGCTCATGTTTTTTCAGACACTAATGATTTAATTGAACCGTATTTTCATATAGATAATAGCTTATCAAAAGAAAGATTTTATAACTTACTTAAAAAGCTTAAAATATTAGATGATTTAAAAATTATAAAAGTAAGAAAAGCTGGAATTAATGAAATTTCATTAGTTCACAATATCGAATATATTAATAAGATAAACATTTTATCTAAATCAAAAGGAGGGGATGCAGGTTATGGAACACTATTTTCTAAACATGCATTTGAAATATCTTCCCTCGCTATAGGAGGTTTAATAGATCTTAGTGAAAAGGTATATTTAGGAGAAATTAAAAATGGTTTTGCTCTTATTCGGCCACCTGGTCATCATGCTTTAGAATCAAGTGGTTATGGTTTTTGTATTTTTAATAATGTAGCCATAGCATCGGAATGTATTAAAGAAAAGTACAATTTGTCAAGAATTGCAATTCTAGACTGGGATGTTCATCACGGAAACGGCACTGAAAAAATATTTTATAATAGAAGTGATGTACTTTATATTTCTATACACCAAAAAAATTGTTACCCTAATAATTCTGGCTCTAGCAATGATTTCGGATTAAATGATGGAAAAGGTTATAATATTAACATTAACTTACCTGCTGGTTCAGGTCATGCCTCTTACGTCTATGCATTTAATAAAATTATTGTCCCAGCATTAGAATCATATAAACCGCAGATAATTTTTGTATGTTGCGGATTTGATGCCTCAGGCATTGACCCTCTTTCAAGAACACTTTGTCATGCAGAAACTTTCAGATTTATGTCAAAAAAGGTTATTGATCTTGCAAAATTAATATGTGATGGAAAAATAATATTTTCTCAAGAAGGAGGTTATTCTGAAACACATGTACCATTTTGTGGATTAGCTGTACTTGAAGAATTGATTGATAAAGATAGGAGATTTTTAGATCCAGTTAAAGAAACTATTATTCATCAGGGGGGTGAAATATTAACAAAATGTCAAATCAATATGATAAACGAATCTTTAGATGCATTAAAAATTCTTAAATCTAATCATAAGTTGAATTTATGAAATTATCTAACAAAGAAATTTTAAATTTTCAGGAAAATGGTTACATTAAGAAAACATTTTTTAATCAAGATCAATGTAAAGATTTCATACTACACTTTGATGATTTATCAAACAATTATCAAAAACTCAATTTAAATGGTAAATTTAAAGACAGAATAATGAACCCACATTTTTTTGATAAAAAATCTAGAGAAATCATTTTGATGTCGACTTTTTTTTCATATTCAATTCAATTAATAAAATCCGAAGTCTTTGGAGTTCAGACAATGTATTTTAAATGGGGTTCTGAGCAAAATCACCATCAAGATGATTTTTATCTGAACAAAACAATTGGCTTTTGGATAGCTCTTGAAAATGTTGATGAATTTAATGGTAGTATATGTGTTCAAAAAAGTTCACAAAAATATGATGTGGTCTACCCAGAGGATTTAGGGATTAAAAATCCTCAGCATCTCGGAAATGATGATCGATATTCTGAAAAAATATTGGAGATTTATAAAAAAAATAAAAACAAATTGAAACTCAATGATAAAATAGTGAGCTTGGAGAAAGGAGAAGGTATAATCTTAGATGGGAGACTAATTCATTGGGGGTTACCTATTAAAAATACAAAAAAACGAAGAGTTCTTGTAATACATTATTTGCAAAAAAATTCTAGATGGCCTTACAAAAACTGGCCTCTTTTTCAAAAAAATGGTGAATACAAAGTCGATGGTTTTTTTGATAAAAATAATTTACACCCGAACGAGATATAAAAATGAATACAAATCATACTCGCTTCATGAATGAAGCTATAAAAGAGGCTAAAATTGGTTTAAATGAAGGTGGAATTCCTATTGGGTCAGTCATCGTATACAAAGATCAAATTATAGGAAGAGGTCATAATCAAAGGGTACAAAATGGGAATCCTCTTTTGCACGGAGAAATGGACGCTTTGCAAAATGCAGGAAGATTAGATAGTTCAATATATAGAGAATCAACTATTTATAGCACTTTATCTCCCTGTATAATGTGCAGTGGTACAATAGTTCACTACAAGATCCCAATTTTGGTCGTAGGAGAGAATGAAACCGTTAAAGACACTACTATGTGTGAGGATTTTCTTATAGATAATAAAATAGAAATCATTAATATGGACGTAGATGAATGCAAATCCATGATGAGTACTTTCATTCATAATAATAAAGAATTATGGTTTGAAGACATTTCAATTTGAATTCAAATTAAGGGAAATTTCGGCACCCAATTTAGCATTAGATTTAATTAGTTCAATATTTGATAATAAAGTTTTTCCGCCTGTATTACTAGATATTTCACTAAGAATGTAAGGAGTTAGATCTTTTCCGAAAATCCCCTTTTCTTCTGAACTAGAAATTGATTGCTTAATAATTTGTTCTAGGTAATTAAAATCTATTGAATGTTCTTCTTCTATCGGATTGCAAAGAAGGATACTCTTACCTAAATTTAATTGTTTGTTTACTTTAAAAATATCAATTATTTCTGAACTACTATGAATAATATTTTCTGATTTAATCTTACTTGACCTTGAATAGAACAATGGCAAAGTATCTGAATTATATACACAAACAAATACTGAATGTGTCTCAAGGAATTCCAATGTTTCCTTTATACCCATAAAGGCTTTCATTCCACTGCAAACTACAATTTTTTCATGTTCAGATAAGGCGACAAGATCAGCGCTAATATCAAAATCTTTGGAGGCATTTCTAGATACACCTCCTATACCGCCGGTAACTAAAACATCAATTCCTAATTTTTGCAAAACAAATAAACACGCACCTACAGTTAAAGCACTATTCATTTTTGTATTAATCGATGAAGAGATGTCCCGTTGAGTACATTTTGTTATCTCATTTGAACTAGCAAACATTTCGATTTCATCATTTGTAAGACCACATTTAATTTTTCCATTAACTATTCCTATAGTCATTGGCTCACATCCGTTATCCTTTATTATTTTTTCAACTTCTAATGCGGTTCTTACATTTTCTGGATATGGCATACCATGAGAAATTATAGTTGTTTCTAACCCAACAATTGGTTTACCATTATGCAATGCAATGTCTATATTTTCAGAAATATCAAAAAGATTTTTGTCCATATTTTAATCCCTATTTATGTTTTTACTTTTAAGATAATCTAATGCACAATTATTGGCATTATTAACACATTCTTCAATGCTTAAATTTTTAACTTTTGCTGAAATAAACCCTGCAACAAAATTATCCCCCGCACCAATAGTCAAAGAATGATCATAGGATGATTTAGATTTATAAAGTTTTTTATGTTCTAAATTTGATAAATAGCAACCAACATCCCCTAAAGTAATTAATACATTCTTTATATTTTTTGTGTGCAAAATCTTTGCAGCCTGTTTATAATCATCAACACCTGAAATAATACTTGCTTCTTCTTGATTTGGGAAAAAGTAATCGATAGGAAGAAACTTTCCAATTTTGTTGAAATTTTTTGCGAAGTTGAGGGATGGGTCAACTAACAATAAGCCTGAGTTGTCTTTGCATTTTCCAATTAATTTGTTGCAAATTATTCTGCTATTTTCATCTTGAAATGCATATCCAGAAATATTAACAATATCATTTCTTTTAATATTAATATTTTCAATTATGCTTTTTAGTTTTATATTATTGCTTCTAAATGATAAAAATTTGTGCTCATTATTTTTGTTTATTAAGGCGAACACCTTGGATGTTTCATGATTAGAAAAATTAACATAATCCGTATTAATTTGACTCATTTTACTCAAGACGCTCTTTATATATTCTCCTTCAATGTCTTTTCCAATGGAACAAATTAACTTAACTTTATGTCCCATTTTAGACAGTCCATATGCAGTGTTGAAGGCTGAACCTCCTATTTTATATTTAACTGATTTTACCAATGTATCATTGCTACGACGATTATCTTCCAAGAAAATGTGCTGCTCATACATTATATCTCCATAACAAAAAATAGAGGTCATTAGAATATGTTAGATTTGGTTTTAGAGAATGGCAATTTAATTACTATGAATAATGATAATGACATTTTGTTAAACAAAGATGTCTACATTGACGCAGGTAAAATAATAGCTATAAAAGAAACAACGAACAAGGAAAAAATTCCAGATTGCAGAATAAGGATTGATGCAACTAACAAGTATTTGTTGCCTGGATTTATTAATACTCATACACATATATTTCAAACATTACTAAGAGGAATAGGAGCAGATTTAAATGTTTGGGATTGGTTTAAAATTGCATTGGACGATAATGTTTCAAATCTTAATAAAGAACATTGCTATATTTCTGCAAAACTTGGAGCAATGGAAGCTATTAGATCCGGAACAACAACTATTCTAGATTTTAACTATCCACATCCAACAAAATTTCTAGTAGATGAATGTTTTAATGCTTTCAATTCTGTAGGAATTAGAAGCATTATTGCTAGAGCAATTATTGACCAAGGGAAAGCACACCCGGAAATAATAAATAATTCAGAAAATGAAATCAAGGATTGCATTAGATTATTAGAGAAATACCATCAAAATGGTAGCGATATGCAACACGTTTGGCTCGCTCCATATACCATCTTCAGTACTTCTTTGAAAGCATATAAACAAATTGTTAAACTTGCAGAAGAATATGATACATTTTTAACGATACACGCCTCTACACCTTCTACTATTGAAGAATCTATGAATTTATACGGCAAGAAAGATCTTGAATTTCAGTATTCACAAAACTTTTTATCAAAAAATGTATTAGCTGCTCATTGTACAACTGACATTGATGAAAATGTTTTAGCCATGCTAAAGGAATGCGAAGTTAAAATTTCTCACAATCCAGCAAGTAACTGTTATTTAGGGGAAGGTATAGCTCCAATTAAAGAAATGTTAGAGCATGGTATTACAGTAGGTCTTGGAACAGATGGGCCGGCAAGCAATAATAATCATGATATGATATTTATATTAAAATTAACTGCATTATTACAAAAAGTAAAATATCTTAACTCAGAAGCCATCTCCGCAGAAAAAGTTTTAAGACTTGCAACAATAGAGGGAGCAAAATGCTTAGGTTTAGAAAATATTATTGGAAGTATAGAATTAGGGAAGAAGGCCGACATTTCAATGTTTGATCTTCATAGCCTTAACACTTCAACTATGCATGAACCCATAAAATCAATTGTTTATAGCTCGAATCAAGAAAACGTATCCGATGTTATAATTGATGGAAAGATTATTCTAAAGGATAGAAAATTTGTAAATCAAAATGAAAAAGAAGTGGTTGAATCTGCAGAATTGCTTGGAAAAGATTTAGTAAAAAAACTATAATTTATTTAAAACTTTATCATTTAAGTCATCTATAGAAAGATCATTATCTATATCAAGATGTTCTAAAATTAAATGTTGAATTCCCATTTCTTCATATTCTTCTATTTGCTCCAATATCTGATTCGGATTACCTCCAAGAAACCCCGATTTTTGCCATTCAACTATATTTGTTGGTAGATTTGCAAAAACTAGATTACACTTTCTTAGATGATTGGTAATTATTTCATTAGAATCACCAATCACAAAAGGAATCATAATCGATTTATTTATTGTTTTATCATATTTTACTTCTAGGTCTTTTATTAAATTCAATTTTTTTTCCAGTTTATCATGCGATAAATAATAACCATTCCATTCATCACCATATTTTACTGCAATATCAATAGTTCTCGATGCCATACCTCCAACTATAATGGGGATATTAGGATTTGGTTTAGGATTCATGAAAGCGCTTTTAATTTGGTAATTTGAGCCTAAAAATGAATAATCATCCTTCTCCCATAGTCCTTTTAGTATCTGAACATATTCTTCTAAAATGTTTAGCCTTTCTTCAGGATTCGGCAGCTTAACTCCGAACATTTCATGTTCACCAGAGTACCATCCCGCTCCAATTCCTAGTTCTAATCGTCCATTTGAAAGATTCTGAATGCTCGAACTTATTTTTGCTACCTGAGCTGGATGTCTAAAAGTTATAGAATTTACTAATGGCCCAAATTTTAAATTATTTGTCCAAATTGATATTGCCGTAAGTGCCGGCCAAACTGGTAGACCAAATGAGTCTGAAGTTCCCTTTACAGAAAATAAATGGTCAGAAAGAAATAATCCATGAAATCTAGTCTCATCTATTTTTGATGAAATTCTTTTCAGTATATCCCAAGATAAATTTTCCTGAGACTCTAGCATTAAGCTTATTTTCATATTATATTATTGGGTTGAGTATCCACCATCTACAATAATATTTTGACCCGTCATATAGCCTGAAAGTTCAGAAGCCAAAAATAATGCAACGTTTGCAATGTCATCTGCATTTCCATATCTACCAAATGGAATTACAGATTCCATATATTTTTTACCTGACTCTAATTCGTTGTTGGGATTATTCTTTAAAAACTCTTTATTATAAAAATCAGTATCAATTGCTCCTGGACTAACTGCATTACATCTTATATTATATTTTGCTAATTCTAATGCGACACATTTAGTTAACCCAATTACACCTCCTTTAGAGGCACAATAACCTGCCAATCCACTCATTCCTACAACTGAACCAGTCATTGAAGCCGTGTTAAGTATGTTTCCGAAATTTTGATTTTTCATAATAGGTATGATTTTTTGTAAAACTAAATATATAGATTTTAAATTTACATTAACTTGTAAATCCCAATCTTTTTCTTCCAATTTTGATATATCATCTGACAATCTTATTACACCAGCATTATTAAACAAAATATCAATCCTCTTGAAGTCATTAATAATGGTTGTCTCCATTAAATTAAGAACTTTTTTACTAGTAATATCTCCAACTATAAATTTAACTTCCCTATTATATTTCTTCTCTAATAATTTTGAAATACTTGTTATTTTTTCATCTTGATCAATTAGTATCAAGCGAGCGCCATATTCTGCAAATTTGAAGGCACATTTTTCTCCTATACCATTTGCAGAACCTGTTATTAGACATATTTTATCTTTTAAATTCATATAACATCACTCCATTTTACCATATTGTAATATTCATCCCATAATGCAGTTTCATGTAATACACTCATAAAAAAAATATTTTTCATTCTTGCACGTGCATGTTTCCCGTACTTTAATGATTTTCTATCTAACAAATTGCATGCTAAATTTAAACTTTCATTATCTTTCTTGTTAGCATAGTCTTCGATCCATTTTTTATATGGATTATTCTTTTTTTGATAATTCTTCTTAATTTCATATGCTAAACTTTGATAACTCCACTGACAGGATAAAAGGCTAGCCTGTAAATCTCCTATATCACCTGAATATGCAGAGCTTAGTTGGTGTCTGGTATAAGAATACTTTAATGGTCCCATAGATTGTGGATTACTTATATCCTTCAATGAGAGGTTATTTATTTTGGCGTGGTTCTGATGGTCAAGCATCTCTTCTTCAATAGAGTTTAAGTGTACTGACATAGTATAATAATCTTCTTCATCCTCAGATTTTGCCTTTCCTATTGAAATAATTTTTGCCATATTCATTAAATATGGATAATCTGCTCTAATCCAAAAATTAAATCTTTCTGTTTCTAAAGTCCCATCTGAAATCTGTACAAGGAATTTTTTTTTCAGTTGTATTTTTAAGTATTTATTTGCTTCAGAAAGAAGTTTTTCACTAAAATTCATATAAATTTAATTTTATAAAATTGACAATATTTAGATCCACTTTTCCATATTGTAATATGCATCCCAGCACATTGTTTCATATTTGACCCCGAGGAAAAAATTATTCTTTAATTTCTCCCTATATTCTGCATTACCATTTGACGCATAAGAGTTGAATATACCTAAAATTTTCTCAGTATGCTCTTGCAAAACTTTATCTTCTGAGTACATACTGAGCCATGATTTGTATTTATTTTCATCAGATATCTTTTGACCTTCTAATAAAATATTAGCAACAATTGGCCATCCAACTATACAGGCCAAAATCCCTGATAATAATACACCCAAATCTCCTTCAT
>Ga0233427_10002431_pt1 | contig 17659 bp, 15 predicted proteins | sample SI_118_April2016_5_FD_179885 | JGI IMG/M metagenome (GOLD analysis project Ga0233427, IMG submission 179885) | Seawater microbial communities from Saanich Inlet, British Columbia, Canada - SI_118_April2016_100_MG | ecosystem: Environmental > Aquatic > Marine > Inlet | place: Canada: British...
AGCCATTCGGGCCCATCAGGGCGTGGACCTCGCCGTGGCCGACCACGAGGTCGACCCCCTTGAGGATCTCGATGCCATCGGTGGTCGAGGCGTGTAGGTCTTCGACCTCGAATAGTGGGGTCGCGTCGGCGTCGGTTGGCTCAGCCATGGGTCCAGTCTAGGGAGGCGCCTCGATTACCACTATGGCGATAGGAGTAATCCGATGTGGTCAGTAGGCCCGATACGGGCGCCTGGTCTGTGTCAGGGCGTGTCGACCAGGGAACGCTTCCAGTCCCTGAAGCGTCCATGCTCCAGACCATCTGGTCCCATGCCCTCGCCAGAGCCGTCTGCGTAAAGCCGGAACCGGTGGATCCGCAGAAGGTCACCGGAGTGGAGCGCCATGTAGAGGGCGTCGCCGCGGGCCGGACCGGCGCGCCACAGCAGCCACATGCCCAGACGTCGCTTGTAGGCGGTGCGAACCGGCATCCCGTCCACGTCGGGGATGCCGTCTCCGGCCGTCAGGAGGGCCGCCGGTGCTTCGATCCAGGCCTCCGCCGGCACGTTGCGGTCCCTCATGGGGGTGTCGGGCAGCTCCGACGTGTGGATCGGCGTCTCGTCGAAGGGGCGGAGGTCGGCGGGCAGGGAGGGACCCGGTGGGGCGTTCACCATCCTCTGGCCACCCACTCCTCCATGCTGGGCTGCTCGGTTCCGATCGTGGTGTCGTTGCCGTGGCCCGGCATCACGATGGTGTCGGGGTGGATGCTGGCGAACAGTCGCCGGTCGATGGACTCGATGATGGTGGCGAAGTCCCCACCCTCGAAGGTGGCGGCGCCCGGGCCACCGGGAAACAGCGTGTCGCCCGAGAACAGGACCGGCGACCCCTCCAGGCGAAAGCAGATGGACCCGGGGGTGTGGCCCGGAGTGCAGATGGTATGGAGCCTCAGGCGCCCGACCTCGATGACCGACTCGTCCTCGAGGATGTCGTCGTAGGAGGGGAGCATTCCTGCATCTGCGGCGGTGACGGCTACGCGGTAGCCGGCTTCACGGACCGCCGGTACGGCCTGGATGTGGTCGAAGTGTCCGTGGGTCTCGAGTACCGAGCGGACGTTCAGGGCGCGACACAGTTCGAGCAGCTTGTCGTGCTCGTTGGCGGCGTCGATCAGCACGGATTCGCCCGTCTGACGGCAGCGCAGCACGAACACGTTGTTCGCGTAGCCGCCGACCACGATGCGGTGGATCTCGGCCTGCTCGTCGCACCAGTGCAGCGCCGCTCCGGTGACCCCCGATCGGGGATGGTCGGTGTGGCTGCAGGGTCCCGCATGCGGGGACGTCGGGATGGTTGGCTGATTGCTCATGGGGCCATCATGGCGTCTGGTCACCCATGGGAACCAGCATTGCCGGCTGGTGATTCCGCAGATGGCCGGATTCCTGTGACGGCTGCCATGACGCCCGATGTCGCCGCACCAGCGGCCGACTGGTAGAACCGTGCAGTCGGATCTGTCCCGCTGCCGCTGAAGCGGTCGCCACCGACAACCCGGGTTACAAGTCGAGCCAGATAAAGCAGGAGTGTGCACATGAACTTCGCATTCAGTGAGGAGCAGGAGCAACTACGGGAGTTCGTACGACAGTTCCTCGAGAACTACTCGGCCGAGACCACCGTCCGCGAATTGATGGAGACCGAGAGCGGATACGACGCCGCCACCTGGTCCATGATGGCCGAGCAGTTGGGCCTCCAGAGTCTGATCATCCCAGAGGAGTACGGCGGGCAGGGGTTCGGCTACGTGGAGCTCGTCGTGGTCCTCGAGGAGATGGGTCGTTCCCTGCTGTGTGCACCGTTCTTCTCGACCGTGGTGCTGGCCGCCAACACTCTCATCCACTCCGGCGACGATGCCGCCAAGGCGGACCTGCTGCCCGGGATCGCATCCGGCGAGACCATTGCCACGCTTGCCTTCACAGAGGAGAGCGGTCGCTGGGACGAAGCTGGCATCACCATGGAGGCGACAGTCGACGGTGACGCCTGGTCTCTCTCCGGGACGAAGATGTACGTGCTGGACGGCCACATCGCCAGCCTCGTGCTCGTCGCTGCCCGCACCGCCAACGGTGTTTCGTTGTTCAGGGTCGACGGCGACGCAGCTGGCCTCACCCGGACCTCCCTTGCCACCATGGACATGACCCGCAAGCAGGCCCGTCTGGAGTTCGACGGGGTTGCGGCGACCATGATCGGTGCCGAAGGTGGCGGCTGGACCGTCCTGGAGTGTGTCCTGGACCTTGCAGCGGTGGCTCTCGCCGCCGAGCAGGTCGGTGGCGCCCAGATCTGCCTGGACACCGCGGTGCAGTACGCCAAGGACCGGGTGCAGTTCGGTCGGCCCATCGGCAGCTTCCAGGCCATCAAGCACAAGTGTGCTGACATGCTCCTCGAGGTCGAGTCGGCCAAGTCGGCCGCCTACTACGCAGGTTGGTGCGCCGCCGAGTTGAACGACGAGCTGCCTTCGGTGGCGTCGTTGGCCAAGGCGTACTGCTCGGAGGCGTACTTCCACACCACCGCCGAGAACATCCAGATCCATGGCGGTATCGGCTTCACGTGGGAGCACTCGGCGCACCTGTACTTCAAGCGTGCCAAGAGCTCCGAGCTGCTGTTCGGCGACCCGACCTACCATCGCGAGCTGCTGGCCCAGCGCATCGGTATCTGAATCGATACCGGCCTCACAGCCGGGTCGATCCTGGCCCGCTGAGGGCAGCATCATGATCTTTCCGGCGGCCTGGACCGAACGCGGTCGTGAGGCTGTAATGACCCGCCCCCTCGCCGTACACCCCACGGCATGTGCGGCTGGCATGATCACACGATGATCTGGTTGTTTCTGGCCCTGGGCGTCCTGCTGGTCGTCGGCATTGCCGTGTACGCAGTCGGATCCGCAGTGGGTCGCCTCGAGAATACGGCCCTGCCGGCTGTACTGGAGGTCGACGACGCCGTCGACTGGATAGCAGAGAGGCTTCCCCAGGAGGCCGCCGAGCAGATCAGCCGCGACGACGTGGTCGAGGTGGTCGGTTGGTACCTGGAGTCCTTCGCCGAGGCCGGGTTGGCAACCACGCACGGTCAGGAGCTGGGAGACGGAGCGCTGGCCGAAGACGCGGGAGATGCCGAGGGACGCGTCGTCGCCCCACTGGATGATGCCCTCGACCATGTGGTCGCCCGGGGACTGGAACGCTCTGAACCACTCGACGCCCTGGCGGTTGCGATGGTGGCCGACCTGCTCGGCACCTACCTTGTTGCCATGGGGGCGATAGGTGGTCCGGCCGGCGGCACGGCTGGTGGTCCGCTCGACGGTCCTGGTGGCGATAGGGCCGATCCGGAAGCCCCACGGGGCTAGAGCCCTGCAGGGCTAGCGTCGCAGCATGCTCGACCGAAACGCTCCGGTCTTCGTGGCCGGTCACCGTGGTCTCGTCGGCTCCGCCATCATCCGGCGCCTCGAAGCCGACGGTTTCACGGATCTGCGGACGGCCGGGCGCGAGGCCCTGGACCTACGTGATCAGTCGGCGGTGAATTCATGGTTCGACGCGCAACGCCCGACGTACGTATTTCTGGTGGCCGGCACGGTCGGTGGGATCCACGCCAACACCAGTCGTCCGGCGGAGTTCCTCTACGACAACCTGATGATCCACGCGACGGTCGTGGAGGCCGCCCACAGGGTCGGCGTCGAGAAGTTGCTGTACCTGGGGAGCTCGTGCATCTACCCGAGGTTGGCTGAGCAGCCGATCACAGAGGAGGCCCTGCTGAGCGGGGCCCTGGAGCCGACCAACGAGGGCTATGCCCTCGCCAAGATCGCCGGTATCAAGCTCTGCGAGACGTACCGGCATCAGTACGGCGACGACTTCATCTCGGCCATGCCGACCAACCTCTACGGGCCGGGGGACAACTTCGACATGGAGGGTGGACACGTACTGCCTGCCCTGATGCGCAGGTTCCATGAGGCGAAGGAGGCTGGCGATACCGCGGTCGGTGTCTGGGGGACCGGCAATGCGCGGCGTGAGTTCCTGCACGTGGACGACCTGGCCGATGCCTGTCTGTTCCTTATGGACGGATATACCGGGCCCGGGCACGTCAACGTGGGCACCGGTGTTGACCTGACCATCCGAGAGCTGGCCGAGACTGTGCGCGACCTCGTGCATCCCGGCGCGGACCTGACCTTCGACGCATCCAGGCCCGACGGAATGCCACGCAAGGTGCTGGACGTGTCGAAGTTGGCTGGTCTTGGGTGGAGGGCGCAGACCAGCCTGGCCGAAGGGCTCGTCACCACGTACGCCTGGTTTCTGGAGGCGGCCGGCCGGGGCGAACTCCGTCTCTAGGACCGTGGCCGGGGCCAATCTTCGCCCTCGCCTCGGCTTGCGCATAAGCCGACCCCTTCAGCGGGCTCCGGGACCGTGGCCGGTGCCTATCTTCGCCTGAGGCGGGCCCTCACTGCTGCTTGGATTTTCCGGCCGCCTTCTGGGCCTTCTTCCAGGCGCGAACGTCCTGGAGAGCCTCGGGCCCGTCGATATCGGCCACCGACCGGGGTACGTCGTCGGCGAAGGGACCGGCCGCCGCCCTCCACCCTTCGGGGGCGACGCCCATCCGCTTGGCCAGGATGGCCACGAAGATCTTCGTCTTCTCGGCGCCGTAGCCAGGCAGGGCCCGCAGTCGCCGGGCCAGGTCGGCGCCGTCGGCGGCTCCCTCCCAGACGTCGGCGGCATCGCCGTCGTGGTTCTCCAGCAGGTGGCGGGAGAGATCCTGTATCCGCCCGGCCATTGAGTTGGGGAACCTGTGGATTGCAGGCTTGATCCGACATGCCGCCACGAGGGCTTCCGGGTCCATTTCGGCAATGGTCGCAGCGTCGAGTCGTCCGAGCCGATCGAGCAGGGTGGCAGGTCCGCGGAAGGCCCATTCCATGGGCACCTGCTGGTCGAGCAGCATGCCGATCAGCAGGGCCAGCGGATCGGTGTTGAGTAGGCGATCAGCGTCTACGTCGCCGGTGATGGCAAGCGTGCCGGCGGGACGTGATGGGGGAGGTGTCATGGAGAGAACCTACCGCTGAGGATCCGCGGCACAGGCCTACCCGGCTTCACTCGGCGCTGTGCTCGCGTCCGACGCCGTGGCCCGGGACCGGCACGGTGTCGTGACGGCCGGGGTCGGCTATGTCCACGTCCAGGCCGTGGTGGGCAATGGCCTCGGCTACCAGCGATGCCTCGATGGTGCCTTCCTGGGCGAGGGCGTGCAGTACGGCCACCACGACGTGGCCGGTGTCCACCTCGAAGAACCGGCGGAGGGCCTCGCGGGTGTCGCTGCGGCCGAAGCCGTCGGTGCCCAGCGTGTGGAAGGGGCGTGGGATCCACCTGGCCACCAGGCCGGGCAGGAGTTTCTGGAAGTCGGTGACCGCCACGATGGGGCCCCCGCCTTCGGCCAGCAGCCGGGTGACCAGGGGAATCTCGGCCGGATCGGTGGGATGCAGGCGGTTTCGGCGTTCCACGCCGAGGGCCTCCTCCCTGAGTCGCTTGTAGGAGGTGGCGCTCCATAGGTCGACGCCCACGCCCCAGCGTTCGGCCAGCTCGTCGGCCGCCGTCCGGGCAGCGCCCTGGGCTGAACCTGAGAACATGATGGTGGCTGTCACAGGGCGCTCGGGTGCGTCAGCCCACTGGTAGAGGCCGCTGACCACGTCGGCATCGGTGACGTGGTCCGGTCGGGGCGGCATCTCGTACGCCTCGTTGTAGAGGGTTACGTAGTAGAAGATGTCCTCGTTGAAGTGGGGATCCTCGTGCCCGTACATGCGCTGCATGCCGTCGTCGATGATCGCCGCCAACTCGTACGCGTAGGCAGGGTCGAAGGCCTGACAGGCCGGCACGGTGGCGGCCAGCAGGAGGCTGTGTCCGTCCTGGTGCTGGAGGCCCTCGCCGGCCAGGGTGGTGCGTCCCGCTGTGGCGCCCAGCATGAAGCCGCGGGCGCGGGAATCAGCGGCCGACCAGATGGAGTCGCCAACGCGCTGGAAGCCGAACATGGAGTAGAAGGTGTAGAACGGCACCATCGGGACGCCGAGGTTGGCGTAGCTCGTGCCGGCTGCGATGAAGCTCGACATGGAGCCGCATTCGGTTATGCCCTCCTCGATGAGCTGCCCGTCCGTGCTCTCGGTGTACGACAGCAGCAGCTCGTGGTCGACCGGCTCGTAGAGCTGGCCGAACGGTGCGTAGATGCCGAACTCCCGGAACAGTGAGTCCATGCCGAACGTGCGGGCCTCGTCGGGGACAATGGGCACCACGCGGGCCCCGAATGTCTCGTCGCGCATCAGCTCGCGCAGCAGGCCCGTCATGGCCATGGTGGTCGATACGGCCCGGCCCTCGGAGCCCTTGGCCAGGCCGGTGAACACCGACGGGTCGGGCAGTGTGAGGGGTCTCCTGTTGCGGATGCGTCGCTTGGGGATGGACCCACCGAGGGCCCGGCGCCGCTGCACCATGTACTCGTGTTCGGGGCTGTTCTCGTCGGGTCGGTAGTAGGGGGCCCGGTCGCCCTCCAGAGCCGACTCCGGGATCTCGTCGACCAGGTGGAGTCGCTCGCGCAGTGCCAGTAGCTCGTCCTTGGTCATCTTCTTTATCTGATGTGTGGAGTTACGGGCCTCGAAGCCCTCGCCCAGCGTCCAGCCCTTGATGGTCTTGGCCAGGATCACCGTCGGGGCTTCGTTCTCCTCGGTGGCGTTGCGGTAGGCGGCGTAGATTTTCTGGTAGTCGTGGCCGCCGCGGGGCAGGGCGTCCAAATCCTTGTCGGAAAGGTGCTCGACCATGGCCCGCAGGCGGGGATCGGGTCCGAAGAAGTGCTCCCTGATGTAGGCGCCACCCTCTACGGCCAGGCGCTGGTACTCGCCATCGACCGTCGTGTTGAACTTGTTGAGCAGGATGCCGTCCACGTCCTTGTGGATCAACTCGTCCCATTCGGATCCCCAGATGACCTTCAGGACGTTCCATCCGGCACCACGGAACACGCCCTCCAGTTCCTGGATGATATGGCCGTTGCCGCGGACCGGGCCGTCCAGACGTTGCAGGTTGCAGTTGACGATCCAGATCAGGTTGCCGAGGCCTGACCGGCCGGCCAGCGAGATGGCGCCCAGCGTCTCAGGTTCGTCGCACTCGCCGTCACCCACGAAGCAGAACACCCGACTGTCGGATGTGTCGTCGATCCGCCGGCTCTCCATGTACCTGTTGAAGCGGGCGTGGTAGATGGAGTTGATGGGACCGAGACCCATCGACACTGTGGGGAACTCCCAGAAGTCGGGCATGAGCCGTGGGTGGGGGTAGCTGGACAGGCCGCCGCCGCCGATCTCCATTCGGAAGCCGTTCAGGTGCTGCTCGGTGAGGCGTCGTTCCAGGAAGGCCCGGGCGTAGACGCCGGGGGCGGCGTGGCCCTGGAAGTAGACGTGATCGCCGGGCCGACCGTCGTCCTTGCCGCGGAAGAACCAGTTGAACCCCACCTCGTAGAGGGAGGCCGAGGAGGCGAAGGTGGAGAGGTGACCCCCGATGCCGTCGGCCGCCTTGTTGGCGTTTATTACCATTGCCGCGGCGTTCCACCGGATGAAGGCCCGGATGCGGCGTTCGATGTACTCGTCGCCGGGGAACCACGGCTGGTCCATGGTGGCAATCGTGTTGACGTACGGGGTCCAGGTTGGTGGGGCGTTGCCGACGTTCAGCTCACCTGCCCGTTCCATGAGCTTGGCCAGCATGTAGCGGGCGCGGCGGCGGCCCGAGCTGTCGACCATGGCGTCAAAGGAGTCGATCCACTCCTTCGTCTCGGCCGGATCGGCATCGGGGAGCTGGTGGGTGAAACCGTCTATCACGCCCACATCCTGCCATGCCAGTTCCCATGCCGGTCTGGTGGGTGGCCTCCGGAGAGCGCTCCGGCCTGATCGACGGTCGCTGGTAGGCGTGCAGGCGCCGCCGCGGATGGCCTCCACCCCCACTGGCGGCACTCGCCGTAGGGTCGCTGACCGTGCCCAGCCCCAATCGACTGTTTGAAGACCCGAACGAGGACCAACCCACCCGGGAGGCCGGGCCTGCTTCGTCGACCCTGCCGGGACATCTGGCCGGTCGGGAGCCAGCGGCCGAGCCGGTGGTCGTCTACACGGACGGTGCGTGCTCGGGAAATCCCGGTCCGGGTGGATGGGCGTGGGTTGTGCCCGATGGACCGTTCGCGGCAGGATTCGACACCCGGACCACGAACCAGCGGATGGAGCTGACGGCCACTCTTGAGGCTGTCCGGGCCTTCGACGGGCCGCTGCTGATCGTCAGCGACTCGACCTACGTGGTGCACTGCTTCAGGGACGGCTGGTGGGAGAAGTGGCTCCGCAAGGGCTGGGTGAACTCCAAGCGCGAACCGGTGGCCAATCGTGAGATCTGGGAGCCACTCATCGAGGCGGTGCGTTCCAGGGGGAACGTGGACTTCCGGTGGGTGAAGGGACACTCGGACGACCGGTGGAACGACGAGGCCGACAGACTGGCTGTCGAAGCCTGCAACCGACAGGTGGAGCTCTCAGGCTGACCAGGCCCCTGGTCGACAGGTTCAGCCCAGCAGGTTCAGCCATTTGACGAGGGCGGCACGCGGCGTGCCGGGTAGCGCTATGGCCACCACCGCCTCTGCGCCCCCGTCCCATGGGCCGTCCACCGTGACGGTCGTGGTGGATCCGCAGACCTGCAGGACCGTGCGATCGTCGGGTCGGTCGTCAACCCTCACCAGTCCCTTGGCCCTAACCACGCCACCGGGACGGGCCCGGATCCAGGTGTCTATCGACGATCTGGGGATGGGGCCGTCCAGGTGGCGTGAGATCGAGACGTGATCGTGTGATGGGGATGCGGGCGTCGTAGCGCCATCTTCAATGCTGTCGGCCTCGGCGTTGGTCCGGGTGGACAGGTTCCTCGGCGCCGGGCCCAGGAGCACGGCTGTGGGAAGCGGTGCCCGCAGGACGGTGGCGTCGGTCGTGGTGGAGAGCCAGGCCTCGGTGCCGGTCAGGTCGGCTTCGTCCGCCACGTCCGATCGGCTCATGACCACCAGGTCGGCGCCGGCCACCTGGTTGATGACCGTTTCGCCCACGTAGCGGTCGGTCGCCCGTTCCCTGACCGAGAGTGGATCAACGAGCACCACCACGCCGTCCGGGGTGAATCCGGGGAGGTGCGCCCATCGGGCCACCCTGCGTGGTTCGCCCACCCCGCTCACCTCGACGACCACACGGTCGATCCGGTCGGCGAATCCACGGACCGTCTCGAGGGTCTCGGCGAACCCGTCGGCCATCGAGCAGCAGATGCATCCATTGGCGAGGGTGAGCACGTCACCGGCAGCCGATGCCAGCAGCCGGCCGTCGATGTCGACGTCTCCGAAATCGTTGACGAGGACGGCAATGCGTTGGCCGCCGGGCCTGGCCAGGATGCCGTTCAGCAGGGTCGTCTTGCCGGCTCCGAGGTAGCCGCCGATGACCGTTAGGGGAAGGCGGTCAGGTCCGGAACTCATGCCTGCGAGTCTCGCATCCACGTTCGCGCACCTGTGGTCGACTCGCCGGGTATCGGGCGGTTGACGCTGCAGGCCGGGAGGGGTGGCAGTGGGCTGGCTGGTTCAGGCATCGACTCCGGCAGCGGGGTGGAGGACACCGCCGCACATTGTCCCCCAGACCGGAATGTCGCGTAGCTCCATGGGGTCGACCTCGAACGGGTCTGCCTCCAGGATGGCCAGGTCGGCGAACTTCCGGGGGCTGATAGAGCCGACCTCGTCCTCCATCCGAAGCTGCCAGGCGGCCCCCATGGTCACGGCGTGGAGCGCCTCGCCGACGGTGATGCGCTCGTCGGGGCCGACGGTGACGCCGGATGAGGTGAGCCGGTTCACGGCGGCCCAGGCCACATGCAGGGAGCCGAGGGGCGTCACCGGTGAGTCGGAGTGCATCGAGAGGGGAACGCCGAGGTCGAGTGCCGTGCGGGCGGCGTTCATTCGGGCCGCCCGGTCCGGTCCGACCGTGATCGAGATGTGCTGGTCGCCCCAGAACCAGGCGTGGTTCGAGAAGACGTTGGCGCACATTCCCAGCGCCCGCATCCGCTGGTACTGGCCCGGGGTGGTCATCTGGCAGTGCTGGACGGTGTGGCGATGGTCCGGCATCGGGTGGACGGCCTGCACCTCACCGACAGCATCCAGGAGCACGTCTACGGCCTCGTCGCCGTTGGCATGTGTGTGGACCTGCAGCCCGGCCCGGTGGTACGGGGCCAGCCGGTCGGCGAACTGGTCCGGTGGGATCAGCCAGATTCCGTTGGGTCCGCCGTGGTGGAATCCCGGCCACCGGAGGCGGGCGGTTCCGCCCTGGATGGAGCCGTCCAGGAGAAGCTTCACGTAGCCGAAACGGAGGTGGTCCGTTGATTCCTTCTGCAGTTCCACCAGGGCTGCAGCGCACGTCTCGTCGCTGACCGCGCCGTTCTGCACTGCTCCATGGAACATGACCACCCTGGAGGGGAAGCCGTGGTCGACGATGCCGGTCCACTGGCGGACGATGGTCTCGTCCAACAGGTTGGACGACCCGAGATCGGTCAGCGTCGTGATGCCAACGTTCCTGGCTGACTTTCCGAAGAGGTGGATGGTCTCGTCGGAACGCTGCCGCCCGAAGAAGGACCGGAAGGCGGCGCCGGCCAGTGCCATGGCCGGAAACTCCTGCAGCTCGCCCAGGGGCCATCCCGAGGCGTCCCTGGGCACACCTTCGGCAGCGGTGTCCGGCGTGATGCCCTCGGCCTCCATGAGCGCCGTGTTGACGGTGGCCAGGTGCATGTTGGAGTGGATCACGAAGATTCGGCGGGTGGTTGAAACGGCGTCCAGTTGGCGACGGTCGAGACGCTCGCCCGGCCAGAAGATCGGGTCGAGGCCCCAGGCCAGGAGGGGCTCGTCCGGGTCGGCGAGGGTCCGGTCGGCCTCCCTGAGGCGTTCGACCACGGCGTCAAACGTCGTGCAGCCGGACCAGAAACGCCCATCGGGGTCGGTTCGGCCTTCGTAGCCGACGTAGGTGTACTGCCAGAGGCCACCGGTGTCCTTGTGGCAGTGGGCCTCCACGAAGCCGGGCATGAGGACCTTGTTCTCCAGTGTCCGGTCCAGGCTTCCGTCGTAGGTGGCGACCAGGTCATTGGGATCTCCGACCGCCAGGAAGCGGCCGTCGCGCACTGCGACGGCGCTGGCTGTGGCCCGGGCCGGATCGAATGTGTGGACGGAGCGGGCCGTGTAGACGGTGGTGTCCGAGGTCGTCGGGAGGGGTTGGGACATGCGCCGGAGTGTAGGTGACAGTACGAATCCGTACCGATACGGGCGATCCTCCAAGCGCGTGTTCTGGTGGAGACGTAGTGTCGCTGTTACCGAGGAGAGGAGGTGGTCCACATCAGCAGCAGTAGATATGGGACTTCGGAGGTGGGCGGCCGCTGAGCGGCGCTGGACCACCCGGCGATACCACGCCGATCCACCCCTGGGACACGACCGTCGGCACTGGTCCCTGTCGTCATTACCGGTCGACCCGGGAATCCAGATGAATCGCAATACGAGACTGAAGACGTGAGGGCGCGTCCGACCGGGCGTGCCCTCCGTCGCGTCCTGGCTGTGGGGCTGTTCACAATGCTGACCAGTCCGGTCCTCATCATCTGGGAGGTGAACGTTCTCGTGGTGATGAGTCTGGTGGTTCTCATCCGACCGGCGTGGCGGGCCCGTACGTACGTCCTGCGATGGGGGATGCTCCTGGGCGTCCTGCCGTACCTGCTCCTCTGGCTGGTCCAGGTCGCCTTCTTCGGGTCCGGGGATGATCCAACCTCGGGGCTCGGGTCTGGTAACTCGACCACCCCGTCGCCCATCTCGGTGGTCGGGTCGTCGGGCTAACCTCCGCTGCCATGGACAGACCGTTGGCCTTCGCCCACCGCCGCTTCATTGGCGACAAGCGCACCCAGCAGGTCTACGACCTTGACGAGGTGGCCGACGTCGAGGCCATGGCCATCGTGCTGGACGAATTGATGTCCAGCGAACAGTTCCTGTGCTTCGGGCCCGACACGCTGGCCGAGGCCCGCAACCGTGGCTACCGGCTCCGGCCGGTCTGATCGGTGCCTCTCCGGTTGTCGGGGAACTCCCGTTTCGTGACCCGATGGATGGCTCGATGGGGAGGGGTTCCGCCAGTGTCGGGCGTCCCTGGCCGGGGCCGGTAGGTGGTGGTTCGCGACGGCGACGAGGATCTCGGCGAGGCACCTGAGCCTGACCTGCGTCGCAATCTTGTGAGCGCTCTCTCCGACTTCTACGTCGGTCACCCTGATTCCGAGCGGTTGCCCATGCTGGCCGAGGTGGGGCGCCTGTTGGCCGAGGCGCTGGAGGATGACGCGGTGGTGGTGCCCGAACCTCGCGGCCTGCCGGTTGCCCGGTTGCTCGAAGGGGTGGCCGCCGGGACGGGCCAGCCTGGCATCGACCGGGTTCTACGTGCGTTCACGGCGGCGGGACCGATCCTGCACTGGGTGCAGACCGCCGAGTACGCAGCGACGCTGTCGCAGCACTTCCTGGACAACTACGGGTATGTCCGTGTGATCGGCCCGGGCGGGCTGGTGGAGTCCGATGTGGCCGGTGCCGGTCTGGGTGTGTGGGGAGCAGGCCTGCACTACCCGCGGCACGAACACCCGGCCGAGGAGACATACCACCTGCTGTATGGGTCCTCCTCGTTCCAGCGTGGAACCGGTCCGTGGGTGGACAGGGCAGTCGGGGAGTCGGTCCACCATGACCCGTGGGAGCACCATGCCCAGAGGTTCGGAGACGCCACCTGCGTCCTGTCGTGGGCGTGGACGGGTGACGTTTCCGTCAACGCCCGTCTGGTGCCCGTCGAGGGTTGAGAGCGCCCCGGCGGCGTGGCCCGGGTCTGGCCGCCACCGGCGGAGGGCCGATTTCCGCTCCGTCGGAGCGCAAGGGTCAGGTGCGCTGGCGGATCAGGTTCAGGGCGCTTCCGGCCTTGAACCACTCGATCTGGTCTACGGAGTACGTGTGGTCCATGGCGATGTTCGTCGTCGCACCGTCGGGCGAGGTGATGACCACCTCGACCTGCGTGTCGGGTGCCAGGTCTGCCAGGCCCACCACCGAGATGCGGTCCTCGGGACCGATCAGGTCGTAGTCGTCACTGTTGGCGAACGTGAGCGGCAGCACGCCCTGCTTCTTGAGGTTGGTCTCGTGGATCCGGGCGAAGGAGCGGGCCATGACGGCGCGGGCGCCACGGAACCTCGGCTCCATGGCGGCGTGCTCACGCGATGAGCCCTCGCCCATGTTCTCATCGCCGATGGCGACCCAGTCGATACCGGCCTCGTGGTAGCGGCGGGCGATCTCCGGGTAGGCCCGCGTCTCCCCGTCGGTCACATCCAGGCCGGTGCCTACCTCGCCGTTGAAGGCATTCACGGCGCCCATGTAGACGTTGCCGGAGATGTTCTCCAGATGGCCCCGGTAGCGCAACCACGGTCCAGCCATCGAGATGTGGTCGGTGGTGCACTTGCCCTGCGCCTTGACGAGGACAGCCAGGTCGGTGATGTCCTCACCGTCCCATGCAGGGAATGGAGTCAGCAGCTGGAGTCGGTCGCTGGTCGGAGACACGGTGACCTCCACGCCGCTGCCGTCCGCCGGCGGTGCCTGGAACGTCTCTTCACCGGGATCAAAGCCGTCGGCCGGCAGCTCCTCGCCCGGTCCGACGGTGAGGCGGACCTCCTCGCCGGCATCGTTGATGAGGGTGTCGTTGGCCGGGTCGAAGTCAAGGCGACCGGCAATGGTCAGGGCCATAACCGTCTCGGGAGAGGTGACGAAGGCATGCGTGGTCGCATAGCCGTCGTTGCGCTTCGGGAAGTTTCGGTTGTAGCTGGTGACGATGGAGTTCGGAACGCCGTCCTCCATGTCCTGGCGGTCCCACTGGCCAATGCAGGGCCCGCAGGCGTTGGCCAGGACCTTGGCGCCGAGTGCCTCGAAGTCGGCCAGTAGGCCGTCGCGTTCGATGGTTGCACGAACCTGTTCGGAACCGGGGGTGATGAGCAGCGGCGCCTTGGCGGTGAGTCCCTTGGCCAGGGCGTCCCGGGCGATGCTTGCAGCCCGGGTGATGTCCTCGTAGGAGGAGTTGGTGCAGGACCCGATGAGGCCGGCGCTGACCGTCATGGGCCAGCCCCCCCGCTCGGCTTCGGCACCCAGGTCGGCCACGGGGCGCGACAGGTCGGGGGTGTGCGGCCCGTTGATGTGGGGCGACAGGGTGGACAGGTCCAGCTCGATGACCTGGTCGAAGAATGCGCCCGGGTCTGCTTCGACCTCGTCGTCGGCGCGCAGGTGGTGGGCCACGGCGCCAGCTGCGTCGGCCAGGGCCTCGCGGCCGGTGGCCTTCAGGTAACGGGCGATCGCATCGTCGTATGCGAACAGCGAGGTGGTGGCACCTATCTCGGCGCCCATGTTGCAGATGGTGCCCTTGCCGGTGGCCGAGAGGCTCCGGGCGCCGGGCCCGAAGTACTCGACAATGGCACCCGTGCCACCGCTCACCGTGAGGATGTCGGCGACCTTCAGGATGATGTCCTTTGGGGCGGCCCAACCGCTCAGCTCGCCGGTCAGGTGGATGCCGATGAGCTTGGGCCAGCGCACGTTCCACGGGAAGCCCGTCATCACGTCGACGGCGTCGGCGCCGCCCACGCCGATGGCCACCATGGCGAGGCCGCCGGCATTCGGGGTGTGGCTGTCTGTGCCGATCATCATCCCGCCGGGGAAGGCGTACTGCTCGAGCACCACCTGGTGGATGATCCCGGAGCCGGGCTTCCAGAAGCCGGCGCCGTAGCGGGCACAGACAGAGGCCAGGAAGTCATAGACCTCCCGGTTCCCGTCGATGGCTGTGAGCAGGTCTGTCCTGCCGTCGTCGCGGGCCTGGATGAGGTGGTCGCAGTGTGTGGTGGTCGGAACCATCACCTCGGCGAGGCCGGCTGTCATGAACTGCAGCCAGGCCATCTGGGCGGTGGCGTCCTGCAGGGCCACCCGGTCCGGGCGCAGGTCGACGTATGAGACGCCGCGCTCCATGCCGGCGGTCTCGGGGTCGTCCAGGTGGTTGATGAGGATCTTCTCCGCCAGCGTGAGGGGGCGGCCCAGACGGCGGCGGCCGATACCGAGGTGTTCATCCAGGGTGGCGTAGACGCCCTGGACCAGTTCGATGGGGGTGGCGGCGGCGACGGTCATCGGGAGCTCGCTTTTCTGGATCGCTGGTCTGGAATCGTGGGATCCGACGGGAACGGGGCTGGTAACGACCACATTTCCATCGATGTTCCGGATGCTACCTGCGGGGCAGTGGCCGTTGAGCCGAGACGCATTCGAAGAAGGTCTGAAGTTTGATCGATGTCGGAGGAGCGGTTCAGAGCGCAGGCCACCTGCGGCGTTTGCGTCGTGACCGGCGGTCGCGGTCTCCGAGTGCCCAGGCCCGCCGCCAGGCGCCCACGTCGGGACCGGTCAGGCCGGGCGAGGCGCCTGCATGCGCCCGTCGGCGGGCCTGCCACCAGTCGGAGGTGGCCTCGTCGCCGAGGGCAGCGACCGCCGCCTGCAGCCGGACTGCGAAGGCCCGTGCATTCTCGCCTTCGGCGGCCACGAGCGGGTCTCCGAAGGTGACAGTTGTGCGCGACGGGCGTGGCAGGGTTCTGCCCTTGCGGAGGATCCGTCCTGTGCCCTGGAGGTGGATGGGCACAACGGGCACGTTGCACCGGATGGCCAGAAAGGCCGCTCCTCCACGGAACTCCTGGCCCCATCCGTCCGGGCTCCGGCCGCCTTCCGGGTAGAGCAGGATGCTCCAGCCGTCGGCAATCAGGTCTCGTGCCATGTCTGCCGATTTCCGGCCGACCCTGCTCCGTTCGATGGGTACGGCGCCCATGGCGAGTGCTGCCACTGCACCGCTCACCCGGTTGCCGAAGAAGTAGTCGGCGGCTGCTCCTACGAGCAACCGGTGACGCCATGGGTCAGGGATGGACGTGAGCAGGAGGGGGGTGTCTGCGTGGCTGTGGTGGTTGGCCACAAAGACCACTGGGCCGTCCAGGCCATCCAGGCGGTCCATGCCGCGGCGGTCCGGTGAGGCAATCACCGACATGGCCGGTCGCATGATTCCCTCGACGATGGTCGCCCTCGCCAGTCGGGCCGGGTACCGACGTGCCCAGTCGGTGTCGTAGTCCGAGCCCAGACGACGTGACGGAGGCGCCGGAGCGATTCCGGTGGGCACCGCGGCGGCACGCCACGGAAAGCCGAACCTTCCGATCATCGCCCGGGTCTTCGCCACCCGGAGGCCGACCTGTCCCATCCGATCAGGTGACGTCGGCCATGAAGATCGGCGGATTCTTCATGTGCGTGATGGTGGGCTGGGGGCCGACCACGTCCGAGGCCATCTCCAGGGCGTCCTGAAGGCTCGATGCCGGCTGGAAGCCCATACGCCTGACGGCCGCCGGGTCGCCTCCCACGATGATCACCCGGCCGAGGTGCTCGAGGGCATGCGTACCCCAGTACCACATGTAGAAGGGGTGGACGCCGTGGTACGCGTACGAGTTGCGGTACAGGTGGATGTACCACTCGTCCTCGGCGAACTGCTTCTCGTACTTCCGTTCGATCTCGGCGGGATCGGTGGTGTCGGCCAGGACCTGCTCGAAGAAGTCGATGTAGCTGGGGTGGTGGACCGGATGGAACTCCCACGGCGTGGGGTGGCTCAGGATGAGTACCCCGCCCTCCCTTACCAGCGGCCGACCCCGGTAGAGGTTGAAGAAGTAGCCGAGACCGAGGCACATGACCAGGATCGGGTTCATGATCGAGTTGACGTTGTAAGGGCAGATGTAGGGCAGGCCCATGGTCAGGATGTCGGTCTGGCCCTCGACCGCAACGAGCTGCTGCTTGTAGACGTTTTCCGTGGTGACCTCGTGTACGGCTTCTATCTCGCCCGCCTGGACCGAAGTCAGGGCGTAGGGCGCCTGCCAGCTCGAGAACGCCTTGCGCTTGGCCGCGCTGGGCATGAGATCCAGGCCGGTCTTCATGGCCAGGAACTGCATGCGGTCTCTGGCGGACCACTCCCACTCTCGCTTCTGCAGTAACGCCATGGGTCCCTGGCGGCCGAACGTGTCGTTGTTTACCGTCGTCTCGATCTGGAAGATCTTCACCCCTGCATCCTTCAGGACCTTGCCCATCCGCCAGTTGGAGGCGTGCAGGGCGGAGTTCTTCTGGTCCATGAAGGAGCGCGAGTTGGACATGGTGTGCACGTTGTGGTGGTGGCGGAGGCTCTTGTATCCGGTGAGGCCCGTGGCGGTGCTCTTGTGGCCACCGTCCATGGCCACGAGGTTGATGTTCACGTAGACGACGAGGTCGCTCTCGGCGGCCCGGCGGCTGAACTGCACGTCTTCGCCGTGGGGCGTCTCGCCCAGGATCACCATGCCGTCGGGGTCTTCGGCATCGTGGTTGTAGAGGCGACCGTCGGGGGCGAAGGCGTCGTACACCCGGTCGCCGACGGCGTGCCGGAGTTCGTCCTCGGTCATGCGGCGGTGGATGGCCAGGGCGGCGATGAGGTGGACGTCGTCCACGCCGGCCTCTGCGGCGAGGTCCAGGACCGCTTCGATAACCCGCTGGCGGATGTCGGGGCGGCGCATCGGGGGGAGTGGCAGGGAGATG
>Ga0233427_10002434_pt1 | contig 17649 bp, 17 predicted proteins | sample SI_118_April2016_5_FD_179885 | JGI IMG/M metagenome (GOLD analysis project Ga0233427, IMG submission 179885) | Seawater microbial communities from Saanich Inlet, British Columbia, Canada - SI_118_April2016_100_MG | ecosystem: Environmental > Aquatic > Marine > Inlet | place: Canada: British...
CGGTTCTGCCGTGCTGATCCCAGATGACTATGTCCGTGATCTCGATGTCCGCCTGGGTCTCTACCGCCGGATCGCATCGCTGGAAAACCGGGAGGAGATCGATGATCTCAGGGTCGAACTCGATGACCGGTTCGGTGAGCCTCCGACCGAAGTCGACAACCTGCTCGAAATCGTCGCGATCAAGGCTTCCTGTCGCAAGGCGGGAATTGCCAAGCTTGATGCGGGGCCACGGGGTGCGGTGATCTCGTTCCACGATGACAACTTCGTCAATCCTTCGGGCCTGGTCGACTGGATCGCGAGTCAGGCCGGTACGGTCAAACTTCGGCCCGACCATAGTGTGGTGGTCATCCGTAGTTGGGATCAGGTCGAGGTCCGGCTGGCCGGCGCCCGTGATCTAGCACTGGCCTTTGCCGATATTGCCACGGCGGACGGCGCGGCGGCTTGACCGGCCTCAGGCTGCCGAGGTCTCGTGGGCTGAATCAATCATGCGCTGCAGAACTTCCGGTGACTGTGCGCCCGATACGGCATAGCGCCCGTCGAGGATGAAACAGGGAACGCCGTTGACCCCGATGCGTTGGGCGAGGTTGTGTTCGGCAAGTACGGTATCGACACCCTCGTCGCTCGCCAGAAAGGCCTCGACCTCATCGCCGTCGAGGCCGGCCGTGCTGGCGATTGTGACCAGATTGGCCCGATCACCGATATCGACCCCTTTTAGAAAATAGGCCTGGAACATCGCGTCGACGACCTCGCCCTGGTGCCCGCGTTCCCCGGCCCAGCCAATCAAACGGTGAGGGTCCACAGTCGAAGGGGTGCGATAGATGTCGCCAAAGGCAAACAGGATATCTTCCTCGAAGCCGGCTTTGGAGATCATGCTGTAGAGCTCCATTGCGCGCTGCGAACTCCCGAACTTCAGCGCCAGATAGGCGTTGCGCTCCATACCGTCGGACGGCATGTCGGGGTTGAGCATGAAGGCGCGCCAGCGAATCTGGGGCCGCCGTTCCGGGGTGATGAGATCAAGAGCGCGTTCGAATCGCCGCTTGCCGATGTAACACCAGGGGCAGACGGGATCTGAGAAGATGTCGAGGATCATGTTGGCCATTCTAGCCGAACTCGATCTGGGCTAGAAGAAGAGTCAACAATCAGAGGGGCCGCCATGCTGCGGGTCATTCGCCAGATTCTCTCGCCTGACGACGTAGCTGCCGTGCGCGAAGCCGCTGCTGCGGGACAGTTCGCCGATGGCATGCTTTCGGCCGGTTTCCTGGTCGCCGACCGCAAGAACAACGAGGAACTGGCGCTGGGTCGGACCCAGCGCGATCATGTCGTTCGCATGGTTCTGCAGCGCTTGTGGCAGAACAAGCAGCTTCAAATCGTCGTGCGTCCGCGTCGTATCCTGCCGCCGATCGTGTCGCGCTATCAGTCCGGCATGCGTTACGGCGACCACATGGACAACGTCATCATGGGTGGCGCCCAACCGTTCCGGGTCGATTGTTCGATCACGATCTTCCTCAACGAGGCAGACAGCTACGAAGGCGGCGAACTGGTGATCAACACCTCGCCTGGCGAACAGCGCATCAAGCTCGATCCCGGCGATGCCGTGATCTATCCGACGCATTTTGTCCATCGCGTCGAGGAGGTCACGAAAGGCGAACGTCTGGCCTGCGTCACCTGGATGGAAAGCCTGGTGCGCGACGTCGGTCGCTGCGAAGTTCTCTACGATCTCGCGATCGCTGCGGAGCACGTGCACAAGATGGAGCCCGAGGGCGATGCCTTCATGTCCCTGGAAAAGGCCCGCTTCAACCTGCTTCGGATGTGGGCCGATACCTGACTATTGCGGCTGTGAGGCCTTTGCCGTCAACCCGCCATCGCAGACCATGAGCTGGCCGGTCGTGAAGGCCGATTCATCACTTGCCAGCCACAATGCCAGGTTGGCGATGTCGTCGGGACGGCCGATGCGGCCGATCGGCTGGTTGCCATCGAGCGCCTTGGCGGCGGCTTCCGGGTCGGGCGCGACGGCGAGATAGGCATCCATCATGTCGGTCTTGATCCAGCCGGGACAGATCACATTGCAGCGGATGTTCTGGCCGCCATGATCGACCGCGATGGCGCGCGACAGGGCATGCACTGCGCCCTTGGTGGCGCAATAGGCTGCAAGCCCGGGGTCGGCGACAAAGCCGTCATAGCTGCCGATGTTGACGATTGAGCCGCCGCCGGCGGCATCCATGAGTGGAATGGCAGCACGGCAGGTCAGGAACACGCCCCTCACATTGACCGCGAAGATACCGTCCCACTCTTCATCGGTCGTGTCGGCAATCGTCTTCTCGACCTGGATCGCGGCGTTGTTGATCAGAACATCGATACCGCCGAACTGCTCGTTGGCGGTGGCGATGAGGTTGTTGGCGTGATCGGTCGATGCCGTATCGCCGGCGACAAATACGACGGAGCCGTCATCGGGAAACGCCACAGAGGGTTCCGACCGGGCCGTGACGACCACTCTGGCGCCTTCGGCAACGAAACGGTTGACGATGGCGCGTCCGATGCCTTTGGTACCGCCGGTGATGACGCAGCGTTTGCCGGCAAGACGTTGTCCCATGATCTGCTCCTGTGATCTGCTCGTCGTTGAATGCTCGTTCAATAACAGCATGCCGTATTTGGTGAAAGCATGGCTCAAGAGGAAGTTTTGTGCTTTTTGTTAGCCACGTCGATGCCGCCAGCGATGACTGACCGGAGGAGTTTGGCTTGAACCTGCGTTTTCCCAACCATGCACTGGCCTTTTACCTGTTGGCTTCGTTTGCACTGGAAGCCTGTTCCACGGCGGAAGATCTCACCGATATGGGATTTGATGATCCATCGCCGGATACCTCAAGCCCGGCCGAGACCGAGGATGCCGGGCTGCCAGAACAGGCGGCTGACGCCATCTTCCCCAACGCGGCATCACGAAGCCGCAGTCTGAGCGAAGTGCTGGTTGAGGTCGGTGAACAATCACCCGCCTACCTGTTCGATGCCCTGCGTATTCCCGCCGGGTCCTGGGATGGTTATGTCCAGGCTTCGAACGGATCCTTTCTGCAGTGTCTGATCGCCTGGGGGCCGCGTGAGGCGCGCCTGGGCATTTCAACGGGTTGGCATGGCAGGCTGTTCATCCAGTTCCGGGCGCCCGACTGGCCGCCTGAATTGATCGCCGGGGGAAGCGACCTCGTCGTATCGATCGATCATGCGATCGAACGGACGGTGCTCCTGGAAGGCAATGACGAGATACTCTGGATCAATCTGGGAACAGATCTCATGTTTGCCCAGAGTCTGGCCGAGGGTAACGAACTCACGTTGGCCGCCGGTAATCATGTCATGGTCTATCCCCTTGATGATTCCGACATCGCTATCCCCGCACTCTACGAATGCGCCGGCCTGCAAACCCAGGAGGGTGGCGACGGCGGGCTCAGCATCTATGGCCTCCAGACCAGAGGGCATGGTGAAGTTGAGTTGACCGAAGCGGTTGTTCGGGTCCTCCTTGAGAGCGGTTTTGGTGATGTTGTCCTGCGCGACAGCGCGGCGACGGCCGATCTTTACGGCTCGCGGGCGATCTTTTCGGGAGTGGCCTGGGGCGGTGAGGCCGAGTTGTTTGCCAGCGTGTTCGGGTTCAACAACGACACCAAGAAAGCCCTGGTCGAAATCGCCGACGATGCCGCGCATCTATGCCGTGAAGACATTCATGCCCGGCTTCTGCGCATGGAAGTCCCGACGCCTGCCGGACTGTTCGGCAAGTCCTCGGTCTTGTGCTCGGGCGAAACAGGGGAGTTTGTGCTGGAGACGCTGGCCTTCTTCGATGGAACCAACATTCTGGTCATTCACGCGATTGTCGATGACGTGTCGGAACGTGAACGTATCGACGACAACTACGACCGCGTCATCGGTCAGATCGTCGGCCAGTCCTGAATCGGGATGGCCTGGGCTCAGTAGTCACCCGGATCGCCCCAGCATTCGACGAGGAAAGTGTGGCGTTCGGCATCGGCGGCAATCTGTTCGACCTCCAGACTGTCCTCGGACGGCGTGACTGTGAAGTCGACGCCATAGGCGCCAAGGAATGCTTCGACGATTGCTGCCTTGATCGCGAAGTTGACGTTCTGGGGGACGTCTTCAGCGGCGTCGGCGACCAGTTCTGACGAAACCACGCCGATCACGTTGCCGCTGCGGTCAAGCAGGGGGCCACCACTGTTGCCGGGCTGGATCGGCGCGGAAAACTGATATTCGCGAAAGTCGTCGTTGAAACCCGACAGCGCACTGATCATGCCGTCGGTCACGTTGCCGAAGGACGACAACGTGCCGTGCAGCGGAAACCCGATCACGACAATAGACTCACCGCGCGCGACCTTGGGCTGCGAGCGGAACGAAACGACCTCAATGGGCTGATTGACGGTGAGGTCGAGCAGGGCGAGATCGTTGTCTTCATCAAAGGCAATCACTTCAGCTTCGCCGAAGTCACCGACACGCACCTCGCGGCAGCCCTCGATGACGTGGTGGTTGGTCACCATGTCGCCGGTGGACGAGACCACGAAACCGGTTCCCGTGGCCCAGAGTTCAAGGCCGGGATTGGGAGAGGTTGATTGCTGATCGCTGCCGAGCCCGCCGATCCGCCGTGTCAGGCTGACGGCGGTGCGCAAGGCGTAAATCAAGGTCTCGTCGACCGTTCCGGTAATCGGCAGGCCGACTTCGTCCTGAAAGTCGACAATCGCATCATGGGTCTGGGGGCCCATCACACCATCGGCGTAACCAACGTCATAACCAAGATTCTGGAGCATCCCCTGGGCCAGCAGAATCTGTTCGCTGGATTCGGCTTCGGGGAACACGGTGCCGCCATAGATCGTGTCATCGCCATCGGAGTCTCCTGCCAGGCCGTCACCGTCGATGCTGCCGACTACGGTTTCGTCGTCACCGGCTTTGTCGCCCTCCGTCTTGCCCGGGGTGACGTCTTCAATGACCTCGGCTGATCCGCTCGCGCTCGATGAGGAGGATCCTCCGGAAGTCTTGGTGTCGGGGACAACGGTTTCGCCGTCTGCAGCGATCACGACACTGCGCAGTGCGACCGGTTCGTCATCGCGCCAGAACGCGAAGGTTATCGTGCCGTTGTTTTCCAGATAGGTACCAAAGCCGTTGTGCAGGTCGTCGCGAATTTCGCCTTCGTAGCGATCGCCTGCCATGGCGTTGTCGCCGGCGTATTCGAAAACACCAAAGCCTTCATTGTAGCCGTCGGCGAATTCGCCGGCAGCCGTGGTGCCGTACCAATAGTCGCCCTCCAGGTAGAAATAGACGCCGTAACGCTCGAACGCCCAATCATTCAACTCGCCCTCGTAGCGGTCGCCCTCGTCACCGTTGTCCGGGTGAAACTGGTAGACGCCGTAACCGTCAGCAGCATCGGCACGAAACTCGCCCTCGTAGCGATCGCCATGCCATGTGTCGTTGTCGAGGAAGTGAAGCACGCCGTGGCCCTCGAAGAGGCCATTGACGAACTCGCCTTCGTAACGCGAGCCGCTGTTGTAATAGAAAACGCCGACGCCGTTGGGCTCGCCGTTCCTGACCTGGCCCAGATAACGCCCGATATCGTATGCGATCGACCGGACTTCTGATTTCACGAGATCGCGTGCGCGCTGAGCGGCCTCACGGGCACGATAGGACGTGCTTTGCGAGCGTTCGGCGGCTGTCCAGGCTTGTTCTTCGGCAAGCAGGGCACGCTGTGCTGCATCCTGTGCCTGCGCCATGATCGATTCGGCTGTTTCGCTTGCCGCATGGGCTGGCCAGAAAGCGGCAAGAATGACAAAGATCGCGCCGTGTACGGCACCTATGAACGCTCGTTTCGACATAACAGCAGTTGCCCCGGGATTGTTATTGGCGACGATAGCCGCCGTCACAACATTCAGCTAGTTTGTCACGCCTCTGGCGGGCCAAGCCTACGCTCGCCGCGTTAATCATGGACAAGAATGGAGCTCAGCATGGGTTGGACCGGCAAAATCCTGCGTGTAAATCTGACGGAAGGCACGTGTAAGAACGAGCCGCTCAACAAGGATTGGGCCGAACAGTTCCTTGGCCAACGTGGTCTCGCTTCCAAGTACCTGATGGAGTCGATGGATCCGGCGGTTGATGCTCTTGATCCCGCCAATGTGCTGATTTTCGCGACCGGCCCGCTGACATCCACGATGGCGCCCACTGCCGGGCGATATTCGGTGATCACCAAGGGCGCGCTGACCAACGCCATCGCCTGTTCCAATTCGGGCGGCAAGGTCGGCGCCGAGATCAAGCTCGCCGGCTGGGATATGGTGATCTTCGAGGGGCGTTCGCCCAAGCCGGTCTATCTATGGATCGATGACGATCATGTTGAGCTGCGCGATGCCTCCCATCTCTGGGGTCGTTCGGTCTGGGATATCGAACCTGCGATCAAGAATGAACTCGGCGATCCCTCGATCAAGGTTGCCTCGATCGGGCGCTCCGGCGAAAAGATGGTGCGTTTCGCCTGTGTCGTGAACGAGTTGCATCGGGCCGCCGGACGTTCCGGCGTGGGCGCGGTGATGGGCTCGAAGAACCTGAAGGCGATCGCGGCGCGCGGCGCCGGCGGCGTGACCGTGAACGACCCCAAGAAGTTCATGGCCGCGGTGGCCCATGCCAAGAGTACGCTGCAGCCCCATCCGGTGCGCCAGCGTTTCATCAAGATGGGCACTCACGCCATGCTTGATGTCACCCACAACTTCGGCAGTCTGCCGACACGCAACGACCGTGATGTGCAGTTCGAGGGTGTCGACAAGCTCAATGTCGCGGCTTCGCACAATCCCCACGGGCCCAATGGCACGGTGAACCTGATCACCAACAAGGCGTGTTTTGCCTGCACCATCGCCTGCGGCCGCATTGCCCAGATCGACCCCGATCACTTCTCGATCAAGAACAAGCCGCAATACCACACGGCTTCGGGCGGCCTGGAATATGAAAATGTCTTTGCCCTGGGTGCGATGGTCGGCGTCGATGATATCGATGCTGTGACCTTCGCCAACTTCGTGTGCAACGAAGACGGCATGGACACGATCTCGTTCGGTGGTTCCCTGGCAGCGGCGATGGAACTTTACGAAGAGGGTGCCATCACCAAGGAACAGACCGGTGTCAATCTCTCCTTCGGCTCGGCCGAGGGCCTCGTCAAGATGGTCGAGGAGTGCGCCAAGGGAGAAGGTTTCGGCGCCGAGATCGGCTTGGGCGCACAACGCCTGTGCGAAAAGTACGGTCGGCCCGAGTTGGCCATGACGGTCAAGGGCCAGGAGTTCGCCGGTTACGATCCGCGTGCCATGCAGGGTATGGCTTTGGCCTATGCGACTTCGAACCGGGGTGCCTGCCATCTTCGCGCCAGCCCGTTCGCAACCGACTTCCAGACCTCGGACCTGGAAGGCAAGGCTGAAATCGTGAAGACGACCCAGGACGAACGCGCCGCCATGTTCGATTCCGCCGGTGTCTGCGCCTTCATCGCAGCGGCAGTGAACATCGACCAGATTGCCGCGATGCTCGACGGTGCTCTGGAATCTGAATGGACGGCCGATCGCATCCGCGAGACCGGCGAGCGTATCTGGAACCTGGAGCGTCTGTTCAACAACGCTGCGGGCATGGGCCGCAAGGACGATACGCTTCCCGATCGCATGCTCCATACGCCGGCTCCCAGTGGCACGCAGAAAGGCATGGTCGCCAAACTCGATGAAATGCTGCCCGAATACTACGAGATGCGCGGATGGGATGAAGAAGGCCAGCCGCGCGGCCAGACGCTCTCACGGTTGGGGCTGGCTTGAAGATACGCGTCAAACTTGTTGCCCATGCGGGAAAAGCCGTTGCCGGAATAGGCCCGAACGGAGAAGGCGCGCTTGAAGTGCCCGACGGTGCGAGTGTTGCCGATGTGATGGCCAGACTTGACGTGGCGCGCGAGACCCTGACCATGACGCTTGTCAACGATACGGCGGTGCGACCGGCACTTCATGACAGCCACATCATGGTCGATGGTGATGTGTTGACGGTGTTTCCGCCGATCGAAGGGGGTTGATGATGGAGTCTACACTCTGGTCTGATTATTCCGAGTTCGGGATCGGCCTGTTTGCGATTATGGCTCCCTTTGCGACCATTCCGCTTCTGCTGAGTGAAACCGCCGGGTTTACGGCCGCACAACGGCGCCTCGCCATCCTTACGGAAATCGTTGCTGCGTGCATCATGCTGAGCCTGATGGTGGTCCTGGGCGAGTGGCTGATCGTTTCCCTGGGAACGACCATTGCGTCCTTCCAGATAGCGGGTGGTCTTGTCATCGGGCTCGTTGGCCTTTCGATGATGGGAACCATCGTCATGCCCGACACAGATAGCGATGGTGACGGGGGGAGGGCGTTCGCCCATGCATGTCGGCGTTGTGCCGCTGGCGCTTCCAATGATGGCCGGTCGGGGCCATGACGAAGGTCATACTTGAGTCGCAGGATAACGAGGGTCTGACTGGCAATATCACCATCATCGGGACCATCTTCATCGTTCTCATCGTTCTCATCGTTGCAGGGCTGGTTCACTGGATGGCTGAACCGATTGGCAAGTGCCTTGGGAAATCCGGCCTCACGATCATGACCCGGCTGTTCGGCCTGGTTGTCGTTGCGATTGGAGTCGAGGTCATCGTCAGGGGTATCTGCGATCATCTCGACAATTTCGGCTTCGTTGCACACTGAGTTCGATCAGCCCGGTCAGCGTCTTGTTCTGACGCTCGAAGAAGCGAGTTTTCGCGCCTGGCCTTGCCTGGAGAGCACAACGCTGGATGGATGGTTGCTGCGCCAGGCGCAGGGCCACACCAGGCGCGCGAATTCAGTCAATGTGATGAGCCGAAGCGGCGAACCACTGGATGTACGTATCGACGCCGCTGAGGCGTATTATGCCGCCGCCGGTCTGCCCGCCATCTTCAGGATCACGCCGCTGGCAGAACCCGAACTGGATGGTGTGCTGGAAGAGCGCGGCTACCACATGGCGGACCGCACGTTGACCATGACCGGGGACATGTCCGACGTCGCAGTGCCGGACCCACGTGTTCGTTTCCTTTCATCACCCGAACCGGCCTGGTTTGACGGGTTTTGTGACCAAAGCCCTGTCGGAGAACCCCACAGGCCTGTTTTGCGCCGAATGCTGGAGCGCGTGGAAGGACAATGCCGCTATGCCTGGATCGGTGACGAAGCCGAACCGATGGCTTTCGGCATGTCGGTTGTGGAAGGCGAACGCGCGGGTTTTTTCGAGATTCTGGTGAGTGCTGAACATCGGGGCAAAGGCCTGGGCCGGGCGATTCTGGAAGGCCTGGTCGCTTGGGCGCGTGACGAAGCCGGCGCGAAATCACTCTGGCTGCAGGTCGTCGAGGAGAACAAGCCTGCGGTCACGCTTTACCGGTCGTTCGGACTGAAACCGATCTATGCCTATCACTACCGGATCCTGGACAATTGAACAGATCGCTTGCGGTGACGCAGGTTTGGCATTGAGATACCGCCAACAACGGAGGCGTCCATGTCTGATCCAAGAATGACCTGCTGTCTGACCTTTGATTTCGATGCCATGTCGGTGTGGATCGGGTCATACAGGTCGACCAACCCCAGCGAGATTTCGCGCGGCGAATTCGGGGGAGTGGCAATCCCGCGCATTCTTGATCTGCTGGCCTTGCGTGATGTTCCCGGGACCTTCTGCATTCCCGGCCACACGGCTTATGCCTATCCCGATCTGGTCAAACGCATTCACGATGCCGGCCACGAGATCGCGCATCACGGTTGGGTTCACGAGAATCCGGCTGATTTCGATGAGGCCGGTGAACGCGCCAACATGGAGCGCGGCTTTGAAGCTCTGGAAAAGGCCTGCGGTGTGCGTCCGCTAGGCTATCGCTCGCCGGCATGGGATTTCTCCGAGCGGACGACCGACATTCTTCAGGAATTCGGCTTTCTCTATGATTCCAGCCTGATGGGCGATGACTACACGCCCTATTACATGCGCTCGGGCGACAAGGCCCCGGCCGATGCGCGTTACGAATTCGGCAAGAACATCAACATCGTCGAGTTGCCGGTGACCTGGACGCTGGATGATTTTCCCTATTTTGAGCTCGATGACACCGGTAGCGGTCTGAAACCGGCCTCCCATGTCGAGGAGATCTGGCGCGATGAGTTCACCTTTGCCCACACCTCGGTTCCCGGCGGCATGTACAATCTCACCATGCACCCCCAGGTGATCGGGCGTGGCCATCGCCTGATGATGCTGGAGCGCCTGATCGACTTCATGTCGGGCCATGCTGACGTCAAGTTCGACACGCTGGGCGGTTACGCCAAACGTTGGGCCGATGCCAATCCACTCCAGAGCTGGCTGACCTCCGGATCGATACATGCCCACTCCGCTTGAATGAACGCCGCCGACATGATCCGCGGCCTGCCTGCGTTACCGCGCGCCGAACGCGCGAACTGAGGGCCTACTTGCGGGCCGGTGCCCGCCTCACAGCTCCTTGCAGACGCGCATGGCGTCGAGCATGGCGGCATGGACGTTGCGGCCGGCCCAGGCATCGCCGATGCGGTAGAGGAAAAAAACCCCTGCCTGGTTGCTGTCGATTGCCTGGGGTCCGAAGGCAGCCAAGGCATCGAGGTCCATCTGCCCCAAATTGCGCGATTGCGGCTTGAGGGCGAGGTAGAGATCGTCGTTGGGTGCCGTGCCGTAGTCGCCGATCACCTGGTCGACGACACGTTCTTCGACGATTTCCTGGTACATGTTCTCAAGCACTGCGACGAGTTTGTTGCCTGATGTCCGCAACGCTGTCAGTTCACGATCGACGGTGAGCGTCACACCCAGCCGGTAGATCTCGCTCATATGGGCCCCCAGGTTCACTGCTCCAACCTCGAGGCCATGGGCATGGCCCGGGCTGACCAGTTCGACCGTGCTGCCCTGATCGGCGGCAAACTGGGCACAACACAGGCTGCCGTGACCGCCGGCTTCGTCGATCAGAAGGATCTCGTTACCCGGCTCGACCTGCCCGGCGAGGACGTCCCAGACGGTGGTCGCGAGCTTAGCGCCCTCGAAGTGTCCGGTTACGGGCAACCCACCGGTGGCAATGACAACAACGCCGGGCTTCCAGGCAAGGACGTCAGCGGCGTCGGCAAACGCGTTCAGCCGGACCTCCACACCAAGAGCCTCGATCTGCCCGGCGAGCCAATCTGCGATGCCGGAGAGGTCGCGCCGCCAGGTGCCCTTCGAGGCCAGATTGAGCTGGCCGCCAAGCACTGGCGCGGCCTCGAACAGCACGACCGAATGGCCGCGCAAGGCAGCGACACGCGCCGCCTCAAGGCCGCCGGGGCCACCGCCGACCACGGCGACACGCCGTTTGTCGCCTGAGGTCCTGGCGATGTCATGAGATAGGTGCTCTTCGCGTCCGGTGGCGACGTTGTGCATGCAATAGGCGCCCTCGGTCGTGGCGACCCGATCGATGCAGTAAGTTGCGCCGACGCAGGGCCGGATATCGGCCTCTCGCCCCTCGCGCAGCTTTTTGACGTGATGGGGATCGGCGATGAAGGCGCGGGTCATGCCAACCATGTCGATACGGCCGTTCTCGACCGCATGGGCCGCGGTGGCGACGTCGGTGATACGGGTGGCGTGGAACACCGGCAGGTCGACCCGGTCCTTGACCGTGGTGGCGAGATCGAGATAGGTCGCCGACGGCGCGATCATCGAGGGATACATTTCCTGGGTCGATTTGTAGTCGGCCGCGCGACCGCCGACCACGCTGACGAAGTCGACCAGTCCGCTTGCCGCATAAACGCCGGCAATCTCGATACCGTCCTGGTCGGTCAGGCCGTTCTTGGTCATCTCGTTGGCGGAAAGGCGCATCCCCATCATGTAATCGTCGCCCACGGTCTCTCGCGCCGCAGCAAGGATTTCGAGCCCGAGGCGCATGCGGTTCTCCAGGGAACCGCCATAGTCGTCCTCGCGCTGGTTGGTCAGCGGTGACCAGAACTGACCGATGATGCCGGGCGGAATGCAACTGATCTCGACGCCATCGACACCGGCTTCACGCACACGACCGGCGGCGGCCGCAAAGTCACGGATCATGCGAGCGAGGTCGTGATCTTCCATCGCGGCAGGAAAAGCCCGGTGCAGGAGCTCGCGGCGAACCGATGGCGCGTAGGCCGGCAACCAGTTGTTCTCGTCCCAGCGCTCCCGACGCCCACCGTGGGTAAGTTGGACGGTGCAAGCGGCGCCGTGTTCCTGAACCGCGCTCGCCATGCGGCGCAAATCGGGTATCACGGCATCGACCGAGCCATTCAGCTGGCCATAATAATAGGTGCTCTCGACCGAGACCGTGGTAGCGCCACCGAACTGGACCAGTCCAACGCCGCCCTTGGCCTTTTCTGCTTCGTAGAGCACGTAGCGATCGGTCGTGCGACCATTTGCCGCATAGCCCGGCTGGTGGCTCGTGCTGAGGAAGCGGTTGGGAATGGTGACGTTCTTGATCGTCAGCGGTTGGAACAAGGCGTCGTAGGCTGCCATGGCAATCTCCTCTGAAGAGTTCGACGCACGGATGACCGGTGGCTGCCGGGTCACCCACCATCCACATCGTGATATGAGAAATGCATGGAGTCGATGGTGTTGTCTGCTGGTTCTCTGGGCTACGAACCAACGGCTCCCGAAGCCTTCTTGAGCTACCCTGCAGGCCTGCCCTGCGCTATGCTTTGGTCAACCCAGCAGGGTGCGGCAAGAGGGCTCGTAGAGCCGGTGGTTTAGCGCGAGTTTTCTGTCAGCTAAGCTAGGATCAAACTAAGGAGACTGGCAGCCATGCACTTCGACCCAGACCGTTCGATCCTCCCCGCCGACCTGCCCGACGGTCGCGCTCTCGTCGCCGAGGGACGGCGTCTGGGAAACGAGCTCACGATGGGTGTCAGCCTGTTGTGCCGCGAGCACGGTGTTCGCTCCGAACTCGCCTATCGACGGAAGATGCACGCCGAGGGTCGCCTACTAATGACGAGCATGAACCTGGGCATGCAGACCTGGGCCGATACCGCCGAGGCGCTGCGCCGCATTCATGACGAAACCAACCGACGCGGTTTCCGTATCGATCGCTACAACATGAACGCCGACCGCCGGATGGGCCTGCCGCCGGAGTTTTGGGGCCAGGCGGCAAAGGAAACCGGGCCCATGCTCGAGACGCCCGAGGACTGGCGCGCCACGGCCGAGGCCGCGCCAATTCAGCCCGGCCTTGGCGACATGATGATCGGTACGCCGATGTCGGTTGCCAACGCATGCCGTGCAATCGAGGCAGGTGTCTACAATGTCGGCAACATGTCGCAGTTCAACTGGCGCTATCCCGGCTGGCCGGGTGATGATGTCGAACAGATGGCCGAGATGGTCAAGGCGCTTGGCGTGATGGCCGCGCATGTCGACAACGACGCCATGGTTTCGTCCTATCTGGACGATGGCTTTTGCGCCCAGTTCGACGATTACTGTTCCTATATCGGCTGGGCCCTATTCGAACGCACGATCGTTGACCAGCTCATCGGCGCGCGCCTTTCGATCAGCTATGGCGGGCTGACCCGCAGCCCGATCGTCAAGGCAGCCATGGTTCTGGCGCTTGAATCAATCAAGCCGGACGGCGCGATGAACGCGGCCTACTACGGTGACACGACCGCCTATACGGCTGACATTGAGGCCAACCATGCGGTCCTGGTCACCGACATGCTTTATCTGATTCTGGCCCAGTTGCGCTGCGGGAGCGGCGTCCCGATCAATCCGACGCCGGTTACCGAGGCGGTCCGCGCGCCGACCTGGCAGGAGATCGTCGACGTTCACGCCATCACCCGGCGTATCGCCGAACAGGCAGACGAGCTTATGGACTCGATCGACTGGTCCCACATCGAGGCGCTCAGCGCGCGGCTGGTCGCAGGTGGCCGTCGCTTCCATGACAACATCATGGCGGGCTTCGCCGAGCTCGGCGTCGACATGGCCGACCCGCTTCAGGTACTTCTTGCCGCGCGCCGCATGGGGCCGCGCGAGATCGAGGCCAGATACGCCGCCGGCGACGTTCCGCGGGCCGAGGCTGACGGCGTCCAACCGCTGATTCCCACCGACACCTATCGTGACCTCGTGGCACGACGCAGCCATATCCAGGCGACCTTCTCGGCCAGGGCCACGCCGAATACGCAGCAAATCAAGCCGGTCGTCGGCTCGACCGACATTCACGGGTACGCTCTCGATCTGGTGGTCGAGGCTTTGCGAGCGCTGGATATTGAACCGATTGTGGCGGGCGTCGACGTCGACCCCGATACCTTCGCCGAATTGGCGCAGCGGCAAGGTGCCACGGCGGTATTGATATCCACGCATAACGGCATGGCGCTCGATTACGCGGAGCGGCTGCAGCGTGAATTCCAAGTGCGCGATCTTACAATTCCGATCGTCATGGGCGGCAAATTAAACCAGGACCGCCCCGAAGAGCCGGCGCCGGTCGATGTTAGCGATGACCTGGCCCGTCTGGGCATCCATGTCTGCGACGACATCGACGGGCTGTTGGCGGCGCTCAGGATCGGCAACTAATCCTTGGAGTGCTGCTCTTCCGGCTCATACCTTCCTTCTCCCGTGGAGTTCAGATTAGCCGCACTCTGTCACTCTGCATGGACCAGTTTTAGGGGAGCAGGTCATTCGAGTGAAGAATGCACTGTTAGCCCAGGATAAAACCTGGGGCCAAGACAACCCGAAACAGCCTGCATCGATGTGCCGCTGTCCGTTGGCGCAACTTTCCGGAGACACCATGGCAAAGTTTCCCTCCATCTTTGACCTCACGGGCCGCACCGCTCTGGTCACGGGCTCCACCCGTGGGATCGGCTGGTCGACAGTTCAATGCATGGCCGCGCTTGGCGCCACTGTCGCAATCAATGGCCGCAAGTCAGAGGCCGTCGTCGCGCGCTGCGCCGAAATCGAGGCCGAAGGCGGCAAGGCCACAACCGTTCCCTTCGACGTCACTGACGGGGCTGCGCTCGATGACGCTATCGACCGCGTTGTCGCAGAGGCCGGCTCACTCGACATTCTGGTTGCCAACGCCGCGCACTCTCTGGTCAAGCCGGTGGAGGAGACGACTGAAGCCGAGATCGTCGCCGTGTTCGGCTCCAAGCTGGTCTCGGCCGTGGCCGCGGCACGCAAGGTCGTCTCGCTCATGGCCGCCCGGGGTTGGGGACGCATCGTGCTCGTCTCAGCGATCGGTGTCACCGCGAGCAACGGGCTCGCCCCGCTCGACTCCGCGGCCAATGGTGCACTCGCATCCTTCGCCAAGTCGTTATCGACCCGTTTCGCGCCGCACGGAGTGACCTGCAATGCAGTCGCGCCGGGCTTCATCGATACAGAGGGAGCTGCGGTCTACCGCAACGATCCCGACAATGCCGCCTGAATTGCCAACCGGGTTCCGGCCGGGCGTTGGGGTCGGCCCGACGAGATCGGCTGGCCCATCGCACTGCTCGCCACGGATGCCTGCGCGTTCGTCACCGGCCACACCATGGTGATCGACGGCGGCATGACCAGCTCTTACTGACGCACAGCCTGATTGCCGGTTCCAGGCGGCTTGGGCCGGGCGATCACTCGGTCGGCTTGCGGATGTCCCGGTTTGGGGAAACCATGGGGGTTGGCGATACAGGGGAGAGTGCCATGGTTGAGGTGGTTCATCAGGTCATTGGCGATAGCGGCGACATTCCCAACAACGATCAGCTCCCGCTGATCCTCTACAAGAACGCGCTCGAATTCACGACCGACGATCCCGACGACGAATTCCAGAAGGCGTTCGATGCCAACGGCTGGGGCAACGGCTGGCGCGATCAGGTGATCTTTTCGTATCACCATTATCATTCGCAGGCTCATGAGGTCGTCGGGATCGCCAAAGGCACCGCTACCATTCAGTTCGGCGGCCCGGACGGTCCGGTTTTCGAAGTCGAGGCGGGCGATGCCGCGCTTATTCCCGCCGGGGTCGGCCATTGCAGGCTCGACGAAACACCGGGCCTCTCGGTGGTTGGAGCCTATCCACCGGGCCAGAGCGCTGATGTGAAACGCCAGGGTGAGGCCGATGGTCCCGGCATTCGCGCCTGCGTCAGTGCAGTGCCATTGCCCGCCACCGACCCGGTCTCAGGTCGTGAAGGGCCGGCGCTCAGTCTCTGGCGTTGAATCAAGAAACCGGGTCACTCGCCTTCCAGGCGATAGAGCCGCCAGATCCAGCGGTCGTGCATGCCTTCTTCGCCGATCATGGCTTCTTCGCCGATCGTGGGGTCGTCGTCCATCGGCCCGACGATCCAGATAGGGCCGAACTGATCGGGTGAAATCAGCCCCTGGTCATCATTGATCGCCAGAATAAAATCATGGGCAGCGGCATCGGTGAAGGGAAAGCTGGAGGAATAGTCGTCGAGCGCCGTGGCAAGCGAAACAATGAGGGTAAGTGCGACGACGAGGCTGCGTTTCATGAACTTCTCCGGGAACTCATCTGGCGATCATAGCAGGATGGCTATGCCTGCTCATGATCGCGCGCACGGATCGCATCATTTGGCGCGCACGGCGAACCAGACACCCAGCATGATCACGCCGGATGCGCCAAGGAAACTCCAGCCGATTGTCTCGCCCAGCAGGAGTGCGGCGAGGATGACGCCCGAGACCGGCTGAAAGAACTGGAAGAGGCCCATGCGGGCGATCCCGCCCTTGCCGAGTGCGAAATACCATAGGACATAACCGAAGATGGTGACGCCGAGCGCGAGATAAAGCACGCCGCCCCAGGCGAGCCATGACGCCTTCGCCGCAACGATGTCGCCGGAGATGAAGAGAGCAATCGGCAGGAGAGCAAGTGCGGCAACGGCTGCGCCCCAGAAAGTCGTGCCGGTTGCGGGATAACCCTCACGCTGAAGCCTTGCGCCTGCGACATATCCAAGCGCTGCAAAGGTGTTCCCGGCAAGGACCAGCAGATCGCCCTCGGTCGTGGCGATCTGGTCTGTAGCGCCGCGCCCGCCGATCAGGAAGGCTTCGCCGACCAGTGCTACGGCACAACCGGCCCACCAGACCATCACGGGTGTTTTGCGGTCCCACAAATGGGCAATGGCCCCGGTAAAGAGCGGCAGGCTCGCCAGGATCATCGATGCGTGGTTGGCCGAGGTTTTTTCCACGCCGATGGAAAACAGCAGGGGAAAGGCAATAAAACCACAGAAACCCGAAAGGAACAGCGTGCCCCGCTGGCTTCCCGTGGCGGGCAGCGGGATGCGCATCAACAGAGCCAGGGGCAGGGCGCAAAGCCCGCCGATGACGGTGCGCAGCACGCTCACGGAAAGGGGTGAGAGATCATTCACGGCCAGTTTCGTGGCAACCGGCGAAGCGCCCCAGACGATTACGGCAATCAGGGCGGCCAGGATGACAATGGGTGGCATGTCGAGGGTCGGTCCGTTCAGCGCGAGAAGGCGTTGTGATAGGCCGAGAAGTCGATAGCGCCATGGGCTTGGGCCAGGGCCGCTCTTGCTGTGTCGAGCTCAAGGGCGACTGCGGGTTGGTCGACACCCAGAAGCACGCCATGGCGCTTCAGGATCTGGCCGCCAATCAGCACGGTATCGACATCGCGCCCGTTGGCCTGGAGAACCGCGATCTGTTCAGGTT
>Ga0233427_10002440_pt1 | contig 17601 bp, 19 predicted proteins | sample SI_118_April2016_5_FD_179885 | JGI IMG/M metagenome (GOLD analysis project Ga0233427, IMG submission 179885) | Seawater microbial communities from Saanich Inlet, British Columbia, Canada - SI_118_April2016_100_MG | ecosystem: Environmental > Aquatic > Marine > Inlet | place: Canada: British...
TCGCATCGACAAGAACAAAGTAACACTACTTTAACTCAACAGCCGACCCAAGAGCGCAGCATGCAAATACAGTGGTATCCCGGCCATATGCACAAGGCCAGCAAACTAATCAAGGAGGCCTTGCCCGGCGTTGATATCCTGATTGAAGTCCTTGACGCACGTATTCCCTTCAGCAGCGAGAACCCTATGCTGGCAGCAATACGTGGCGATAAGCCCTGTATTAAAGTGCTCAGCAAAACTGACCTGGCAGATCCCGAGATAACCGCACAATGGCAGCAGTATCTGGAACAACAGCAGGGTGTAAAAACCCTTGCCATACGAACTGACCAACCTGAAAAAGCCCTGCAACTGACCGATCTGTGTCGTAAAATGATGCCCGCCAAGGTTAAAAACGAAAAGACCATCCACACCATGATTGTTGGTATTCCCAACGTTGGTAAATCAACGCTCATCAACTTACTGGCGGGGCGCACCATCGCCAAAACCGGTAATGAACCGGCCGTCACTAAAACGCAGCAACGCATTAAACTCGATGGGGGTATTACGCTATCTGACACCCCTGGTGTGATGTGGCCAAATGTCGAAAACAAAAATAGCGGTTATCGCTTAGCCACCACGGGCGCCATTCGCGATACCGCCATGGACTACATCGACGTCGCCTTTTTTGCAGCTGCCTATATGGCACAACATTATAGAGAAAGGCTGCTATCACGCTATGAGCTTAATCAATTACCTAGCAATGAACTGGAGATTTTAGAAGCTATCGGTCGTCAACGCGGCTGTCTGCGCAGCGGTGGGCAAGTTGACCTAGATCGGGTATCTAAACTCTTTATCACCGAGTTACGTGCTGGCACATTAGGCCTAATCAGCCTAGAAACACCGGCAATGATGACAGAGGAAAAGGCATCCTTAGAGATCCTGCGAGCAGCCAAAGCTGAAAAAAAAGCCGGCCGCAAAAAAAATTGGCAACAATCCCGCTAGCTGGCGCGGGCTAATTTATTGTGACAGAGAACAATCACTTCACCAGCCCCTTTGGATGCGTTCAATTGGAACGCCTACCACGCGACCCTACTCACACGCTACGCGCTTGGGATGCTGCTGATGAATACCTGCTGCAACAGGTAAACGCACACTACCCAGACTGCCAACAACCACTCATCATCAATGATAATTTTGGTGCCCTCGGCTCAAGCCTGCACAGGCTAGCACCTATTTTAGTCAATGACTCTTTTGTCAGTCAGCAGGCCATTCAGTCAAATTTAGACCTTAATAACAACACCTCGCTACAAATGCTCGATAGCGCCTCGCCCTTACCCTGCGCACCTCTGGTCATTGCCAAGCTACCGAAAAATAGCCGTTTTTTTGAATACCAGTTAAAAATGCTTAACCATTATTTACCCGCAGGTACGCCCGTCATCATCGGCGTCATGCAAAAGTATCTAAGCAGCCGTTTTTTCAAACTCTTTGAGCAACATTTGGACGCGACAAAAACCACATTGGCCAAGAAAAAAGCACGCTTATTACTGGGCACTACTCGTACTGGTTACTCGTTACCGGCTCTTGAAGCGCCCCGCCAACAAACCGAAATAAGGGCCACCCTGTTTGATACACCCAATGTGTTTGCCGCTGGTAAGCTGGATCAAGGCAGCCGTTTCTTTCTGCAACATTTCCCTGACCTAAGCGGCATCGAACACCTCATTGATTTAGGTTGCGGCAACGGTATTCTTGGCCTTAACGCGCTCAAAAATAATACCCAGCTTCAGGTCAGCTTTGTCGATGAATCCTGTCACGCCATACACGCCACTCACTGCGCCGTTGCGGCAATGAATGAATCAGCTCGCAGCACATTACAGCAAAACAACAGCCTGCAGGGGTTTGAAAATGACAGTGTCGACGCGGTGCTGTGTAATCCTCCTTTTCATCAACAACAAACGGTTGGAATTCAAATAGCCCAGCAGATGTTTCGTGACAGCGCCCGAGTATTAAAACCAGGCGGCACGCTCTACATCATCGGTAATCGTCACTTGGGCTATCACATCGAGTTGAAAAAGTATTTTCGAAAAGTACAAACGCTGGTCAGCGATAAAAAATTTGTGCTGTGGGCTGCGGGAAACTGAAAACGCAATTGATTTCCTAGGGGCTGTACACGACTCTATAGATACCGGATCAAGCCCGACATAACAGCAGCTGATAAGTGCATACACCCCTCTCGTTTCAAAAGGGCGCTTGGCTGTGCTACTATCCGCGCCGAATTTAAACTTATTAGGTAAACGCCTCCATGCGCATCGTCCGAATGATCCTTGCTCCAATTCTTTTATTTCTCAATTGGATTACCACCCCTCGTGGCATTAAACGCCCAGACGAGCTGCAGCAACAAATCGATCTGCAAACCGCGGGGCTGTCACTCTATCAGTTCAAGGCCTGCCCTTTTTGTATCAAAGTGCGCCGGACATTTAAACGTCACTCTTTAAAAGTCGAAACACGTGATGCCAAACATGATGAAAAATTTCGTCGTGAGTTACTAGAACAAGGCGGCAAAGTAAAAGTGCCTTGCCTACGTATCGAAGAGGCCGGAGAAGTCAGTTGGCTGTATGATTCCAATGCCATTGTGGAATACCTACAGGAGCGCTTCGCTAAACAGGTTTAGCCCGACATCAAGAATTAACGGTCACCTTGCGTTATTTAATGCGCTATACCTCAGTGTTGAGCAGCGCCGTTATCTCAGCCAAGGTCGGCCGATAATCTTTATAATCTACCGCTATGGTATGCAGTTCATCCCTCACCTGTAGTAGTAACGCTGGAAAACCTGCAATAGGAGCTGCGCGCGTGAACGCCACCTGATGATCTAACTGCTGGTGTGTTAATTCAGCCTCCAGGTCCTCTGTAAACTGCGACACATTCAAACCCAATTCGTTGGCTAGCTGCACTAACACATCGCTATCTGAGGGATTTAAAGCACGCAGATAATAGGCTTGCTGAATTGCCTCAATCATCGCTTCTTCATGCCCTTGGTTAGTGGCGGCCAACACGGCACGACACGCTTTATAGGTGGCCCGACGCGGTTGGTTGTTACGCCAAAAATCAAAATTAAAATCCGTGCCCAGTAAAGATTCAATTTCCTGCCAATAGTTTTGAATCCGAGCTTGCAACTGCAACGGCATCACTTCTTCAGTATCCGGCGCCAAACCGGCCAACTTGTTTTGCACATTCATTTGAATGGGTAACGCGCTCTTTAACTGCTGCCAAACAGGACGGTAACCCCAGCACCAGCTGCACATCGGATCGTGAAAATAATAGAGAGTAATAGTTTTTGAAGGCATAGGGTTTAACATAAAAAATTGCTAACCAGATAATTCGTTATTTAAATCATGCCGCCGATGCTGCTCCATGGCGTCAAGAATATCAGGCACCGTACGCAAACGTTTGATACGTTCAAACAATAACTCGGCGCCAGCATACTGATTTTTTAAATAGGAAAGCCATTGTTTGGTGCGGTTACCAATATATTTTGGATCGGGCTGGTCTGACGTTTCAAAAAAATCGGCCAACTCTTCTAACACCGTTAACCAGCTCATAAATTGTGGCCGCTGCCCCTGATGTTGTTGTTTAATCGCACGAGCTAAATCCGGACAAGCCAAGGCACCGCGACCCAACATAACATCGGCACAACCACTTTCCAATTGAGCCTGCATGGCATCCTGCGGCGTCCATATTTCACCATTCACAACCACAGGGATTGTTAACTGTTGTCGCACCACATTAATATGTTGCCAATAAGCCGGCGGTTTATAACCATCTTCGCGGGTACGGGCGTGAATGCAAAGTTCACTAGCACCCGCGGCTTCTACACCACCGGCTATGTCCAACAACAAACTGGCATCCTGAAAACCTAAACGAATCTTTGCCGTCACTGGCACCGCAGGATCAACGGCCTCACGTACGGCACGCACAATAGCCGCTACCCGAGTAGGCTCTTTAAGTAATACCGAGCCGCCATCATGACGGTTAACCACTTTCGCTGGGCAACCAAAGTTCAGATCAATACCCGCCGCACCCAATTGAGTAGCAATAACCGCATTATCCGCCAACAGCCGGGGGTTGCCGCCAAGAAACTGGATATACACAGGCGTGCCGGCCAGCGTTTTCCCGCCCTGTTTTAATTCGGGGCAATAGCGGAAAAATACTTTTTCAGGCAGGTGGGTTTGGGTGACACGAATAAACTCTGTCACACAACGATCATAACCACCAAGACGCGTTAGCATTTCCCGCATTGGATGATCAACGACACCCTGCATAGGGGCTAAAATTATGCGCATTTTAACTCTACTTTCTACTTTTGAGATCTCTCGCTTAAGCTCGAGATGACAAATGATAATTGTATCAACTCGATTTCTCAGCAGATGAGGGGCTATCCCCCGCTTCACCACCAAAGGCCTCCAGCAGCGCTTTAACGAAACCCGCTAGTTCCAATGCCATAATAGAGAAATCAACATCAAATTGCTCGGCAGCGTCCTGTGCCTCCACTTCGTCAGCTTGCTCTTGCACGAGATCGGTAAAACGCAGGCGCTTAACAGCCAATTTATCATCCACAACACACTCAATCCGTTCCTGCCAAATTAATGCTAACTTACTAGCATGCATGTTGGCTTTAATATGACCCTTTATCTCACTCGATTCCAAGTCCTGATTGGTGCAGCGGATAACGCTGCTAGTCTCCTCGTTATCACGCAACTCGCAGATCTGGCCAACCTCAAAACCAGCGGCAACCTGGCCATTTTCAAGCCAGTCTGTCATCACCTGAACCGGTATATTTTTAGCCGTCAACGGGATCAATGACAACGGTCCAAGGGCATCACGCAATAAACCAATTAACTCTTCAGCACGTTTGGCTGAAGCAGAGTTAACGACTAATAATCCTTCGGCGGGCGCGATATAGGCAAACTGCAAACTGGAACGACCAAAGGCTCGCGGCAATAAATCAAAGATAATTTCATCCTTCAATTGATTGCGCTCTTTACGGCCTACCTTACGACTTTCATCCGCCTCAATGGCAAGCAAACGCTCTTCCAATATTTCATTAATGACCGCAGGTGGCAGCACTTTTTCCTGACGCTTCAAACAAACCATCATATAACCGTTAGTTTCATGCACCGTTTGTGAACCAAAATGCCCTAAGGGCGGCACCCATCCGAAACGCAGCATGTCTTGCCCAGCACAGGGCTGAAAAGAATGCTCATCCAGTTTTACACCCAATGCTTGCGCATCTAATTGAAATGGCTTGGTAAAGCGATAAACCTGTAAATTTTTAAACCACATAGATAAAAATATCCTGCCTGACGTTATAAATGGTGATTAGAGACCTCGGCATAACTCGGCGACGAAGGAGAAGTAAGGCCTTTTTAGCCATTTCATCTCGGTGATCGAGTTATGCTGGAGGCTCGATTAATAAATAGCCCAATCAATGATAAGAAAGGGCGCAAGTCGCGGCTGCGCATTCTACCAGTATCAATCATCCTTGAGCAGGTGTTATGCCGATATCTCACGTTATTCAATTCAGCCATGCCAATAGCGAGTAACACAGGCTACACTTACAAAAAATCACGCCATTTCAGATTAAAAACTTGAGGTAATTCTATGACAACGTTATCGGGTAGCTGCCTATGCGGCCAAGTTAGTTATCAAATTGAAGGACAAACCACGGCCTTTTATCATTGCCATTGTGTGCGTTGCCGTAAAGTCACGGGCACTGGCCATGCCAGTCTTATTCGTATCAAAACCGATAGTATTGAGTGGCTACAGGGTGAATCGCTCATTAACAGCTACAAAGTGCCGGAAGCAGTACGTTTTAAGAATGATTTTTGCAGTCAATGTGGCGCCTCACTGCCCCGCCATTTTCCAAATCTTGGTATGGTGGTATTGCCCGCTGGCACGTTAGATCACGAACCAGATATTAAGCCAGAAGCACGTATTTTTTGTGATTCTCGCGCCCACTGGTCCTGCAGTGACGACATCACCGGTTATGCGGCATACCCAGAGTAGGTATCATGGGTGCGGTATCAAATCACCATACGCCAATCAAAGCCTTTATTCTGACAAGCGACAACAAAGCCCGGTTCTCCACAGCAAGCCAGCTGATCGGTCGCTTCAAGAACGGCCTCTCGGGCTAATGCTGGGCAATTGTTTGTTTCGCTAAGATGGGACAATACCAAATGTTGAAGTTTGTCTTTATTAATACACCTTAATAATTGTGCCGCTTGTTTATTACTAAGGTGCCCATAATTCCCCGCAATACGCTGCTTAAGTTGATACGGGTAAGGTCCTTCTTCCAACATTTGAGAGTCATAGTTGCATTCAAGTATTAGCGCATCAAGACCACTATAGTGCTTCTCTACATGAGCCGTAAGACTACCAAGGTCGGTGATTATGCCCAACTTCCTATCACTAAATTGAAACACATATTGGCAGGGCTCGCGAGCATCATGGGGGACAGGTACAGGCTGCACAACAATATCTTTAATGACAAAGGGTTGATGGCAGTTAATCGTTTCCACATAGGGTAAATTGCCAAACCGTCCCTGTTGCAAGGTGCCTGCCGTAAGATAAACCGGTAGTTTATATTTACGGGCCAGTGCACCCACACCCTTAATGTGGTCGCCATGCTCGTGTGTTACCAACACGGCATCAAGGTCTGAGCCTGCTTTCCCCAACCGCTCAAGTCGCGCTTCTGTTTCCTTAACCGTAAAGCCACAGTCAACTAACAGGCAAGTGTTAGCGGCCTCAATCAGGGTTGAGTTACCTTTGCTACCACTACCCAAGGAGGCGAAACGCATTAAACTCTCTAAATCAGTTGGCTCTTAATACGTTTTATTGTTTCTTTACGCAACGGCGCTGTGAGGTCAGCCGGATAGTCAGAAATAATTACCCGTACACTGTCCTGTTTGTTATCACGACCGGTGGCTACTTTGATGGTGATTTCGTGCGAGACAACATCTTCATCGCCGCCAAAAGAAAGGAAGGAGAAAAAACTGCCTTCTTTATCCTGTTGTTTGCCAGATTTAGCCGTTACGTAATACAGGCCTTTCTCACGGTCACGGTCTTTTAGCTCAAAGCCGGCAGTATCAATGGCTTTAGCTACCGCATTCCAAGCTCGTGCGTAGCTAAGCTCAAGATCAATAACCCATTCACCGGAAGCATTAACCGTGAGTGATGATTTCGGCTGACCGACAAATTTTTGCGCTAACAAAGAAGCGGGCGCAGTCTTATTTTCGGTGCGCAGCAGGAATGACGTTAATTCCTCCGTCATGGCAGCAGCCAATGGATCGCCCCCTTTAGCTTGATTCCAATCCAATTGCGCGGCTGGAATTTCCGGTGTTTCATAATCATATCCCAAGTGTTTTATATGCACTTCAGACACACCTTCCTGTAAACCGTAGTCAATAATCAGCTGGAATTTATCACGCGTCGCATCAGTTTCAACTTCTCGCTTGAGCCACACCGTTTCCATTAAGCCGCGTGAAGGATCCTGTGATGCTAATTCAATGTCATTAAGTTCCCAGAACTGCTGCACGCGCCCCCATACTTGGCTCGGTGTACCATCAAGCACAATCCAATGTTCATTATCAGACCGATAGACCTTTAACTCTATCGGAGCAGTAGCAACATCTATTTCAGGGCGAGGCAGTTTGAACTTATCCGTCTCAAACACCAGTGTCTGGCCCGCTCCCGGAATATAGTACAGCTCACGAATAACACTATTGTCGGCACCTTCAGGTAATTTCAGTGGCTCAACTACTTTCGCTTGACGATATTCTTCACGACGATCCTGAACAATGCCGTCTTCACCAAACAACCAGCCACAGCCAGCCAACCCTAAAAGCAACAGACTGTAGATTGCAATAACGAGTCCACGAAATAATATCATTCTGTTCTTCCTGGTTAGCTAATAAACGAGAGCTTAAACATATAGAGACCTTTGCACGAAGCGATAGTTACAGTACGCCACTTTTACGAAGGGCTTGTCGTACTATGTCGTGATATTGAGCGTCCAACGCTGTCAACGGCAACCGTTGGCCCGCTTGAATGAGGCCCATTTCCTGTAATGCCCACTTAACTGGAATCGGGTTAGCTTCAATAAATAGATCGCTATTCAACGCGGCCAGCTCATCACTGAGTCGACGCGCCATTTCAGCATCACCACGCGATGCCGCAGCGCACAGATCAGCCATTTTTCTAGGTGCTACATTGGCCGTCACTGAAATATTGCCTTTACCGCCCAGTAAAATAAATTCAGCAGCTGTTGCGTCATCACCCGAGTACATAGCCACTTGGTCACCACTACGCTCAATCAATTGCGCTGCTCGAACTAAATCACCTGTCGCTTCTTTATGACCGACAATATTAGCATGGGAGGCTAAACGGGAAACCGTATCCGGCAACATGTCACAACCGGTACGGCCAGGCACATTATAAAGAATTTGGGGGATATCAACCGAGTCAGCAATCAATTTGTAATGCTGATAAAGGCCTTCTTGAGAGGGCTTATTGTAATAGGGTGTAACGATCAAACACGCATCAGCATTAGCACGCTTTGCCATTGCTGTTAACTCCAACGCCTCAGCAGTCGAGTTAGCTCCTGAGCCAGCAATAATGGGGATACGCCCTGCCGTTCTGGCAATTATTTGGCGCAGCACCTCAAGATGTTCACCCACCGGCAAGGTGGCTGATTCACCGGTTGTACCCACAGCAACAATGGCATTAGTACCATGTTCAATATGGAAATCCACCAGTCGTTCCAACGCTGACCAATCAATGGCCCCAGCACTATCCATCGGTGTTACAATCGCTACAATACTACCGACAATCATTGTCTATCACTCCGGCCAAAAAATAAGCTGCTATAGTAATCGGGGCAACCTGTAATCTCAAGGAAACCCTTTTAAAATACATCAGACCTTTGCATGAAAAGCAGATGAAAGAAAAATCAAATAAAAACAGACTGTCTTTAGGCATTTTATCTCGCCGTCTGCTGCGTACAAAGATTTCATATTATTTAAGGATCAACACACTATGTCCAATATAACCTTAGACCAACCTGTTGCTGACTTTACTGCGCCAGCAACCAGTAATATTGACGTCTCTCTTGCTGCCCTCAAGGGCAATAATGTCGTTATCTATTTCTACCCTAAGGACAGCACGCCGGGCTGCACTACCGAAGGCCAGGATTTTCGTGACCTACATGACCAGTTCAAACAACAGGACACCGTTATCTTTGGCGTTTCTAAAGACAGCCTGCGGTCCCATGAAAACTTTAAAGCCAAACAAGCCTTTCCCTTCGAGTTGATTTGCGATGAAAGCGAAGCGCTATGCCAGCTATTCGACGTCATCAAAGAAAAAAGCATGTACGGCAAAACATTCATGGGTATAGAACGCAGTACATTTGTGATCGATAAAGAAGGTGTGCTTCGCAAAGAATGGCGCAAAGTAAAAGTGAAAGGGCACGCCGAAGAGGTTCTTAAAACAGTCCAGGAATTATGACATCTATGTAATATCACACCCACTGGGGCTCTGCACAATTGGAATGATTTTAACAATCACCGGTTCAAAATCGTTCTGAGCTGTGCCGCTCTGGCTGATTAATCGCACGCCTAAAAAGCCTGTTAGAAGCCCTATAAATGCTGAGCCAATAACCCATGGCTCAGAAAAACCAAACCACTTATCGGCGACCACTACAGCCATAATTAAAGCGAATAATGGCAAACCATAAGCTAAAAAAGAAGAACGAATAAATGCCTGGTCAGGCAAACCTAGAATAACTTCATCGTCCACAACAAGTTTGAGGCCCGTGTGCAGTCGAATGTGATTACGACGACCATCTTTAATTTTAGCTAACAGCCCCTGACCGCAACCAGAGCGTGCCGAACAGCCAGAACAACTACTGTTACGAACTGTTTCTATCCATACTTCATCACCATTAACGGCAACAACACGACCTGTTTCTTCGATCATAATAACGGATTACCGATCGCCCACAGTGGCAACAGGCTCTTTAACCTTAGCAGACGGCGACGGCACCACCGAGCCTACAATCCGTTTTGCCGTTTTTATCGGTATCTCACCAACAACTGTCACCAAATGATCGCCGCTGGGATAATTAATAATACGCGTCACAGCAACAGTAGCACCCTTTTGCGCCATCATTTGCTCATATTTCTGATCAACAATTTTTTCAATGAAGAGGGAGAATGCTGCCATGCCATCACTATAGGTTATGGTATCAACACCCTTGCCGCTTTCCTTTGCTCGGTGTGCGCCTTGCATACTTACTTCAAAACCATCAGGAAGCCAATCCAAACGCCAGTCCAGTGATTTATGGTCCACTAAATTTTTATTATCGTCCGGCAAGGGCGAATGTGTCATGGTTTTGCCAGCAATGCCGACCTCCAGCTCCATTGGATCAATATCAGAGGAGAGCTGTAGTTGCGTAAATTGGAAACGTTCCAGCACTTTGCCATGATGGACAAGTATAGACTTAAGTAACAATCCAGTTTCTTCATCTAGCCAAATAGTGTAGCCATAACGGTAGTCATCTCTAGGCTCAACAAGAAAAATTTGCGCGTCACGTCCAGCAACACGGCCTTTACGCTTGGCCACTAGACGATAATTTTTGCCCAATTCGCTCATGTCACGAACAAAGGTTGTAGCGAAGGGGCCCTCTGGAACCTTATGGTTAATGTCACCATTCCAGTCGCTACCATGGACACAGGTGACTTTCCCCGCATGGCGAATTATTTCCTGCTGATGCCCATCCAAACGTACAATACGCTCGCGCTCAATACCATCCTTAGCACTATGAACAATTCGCAGCGTATCCATGCTGCTACCATGTATATAAACAAACACACCGTCGTAGTTCTGCGTTGCAAAGGCACTGTTCATTCTTAGCAACAAAGCATCGCTCTGCGCAGCTGTAACAGACCCCGAAATAACCAATAAAAAAACCACAGCACAGGATAGTCGCGCCTTAAAAGCTTTCATTGGCAAGGAAAACCGTTGGCACACCTCTAATATCCCTGCACTTCTTGATCTGAAACCAGATGGGAAGACGGCATTACACCCCGATTTTGAGACATACTGGCTTGTTGCGCATGATTTTCAATCAATGATTGCAGCCGTTTTTCAACCGGCGTCAGTATCTCAGAACCAACAGCTAAAACAGGTACGCCGGCAATCTCTGCGCCAGCACTCAAATGCGTTGTCAGTGGCTGCGCGCCGCTAGCAAGTTGTGTGCTTGCATCATCTGACCCACTAAACTGCACGGCAAAAATAACCACAAATGCCGCCGAAGCAGCAACAGCCATACTTAACGCAGGTTTAAATAAATTACCAAAACGGGGCTTATTATTGCGCTCACCAGTCGCCACTTCAGCCACAACGACGGGCTCTTCAGCAATAGCTGCAGCAACACGGTCACTAATATCAAGATCGAAACGACAATCCATTTGACGCTTGATAGAAAAACTCACAGCCTGATAACGTCTCCACTTTTGTCGTAATTCCTCATCGCTCCCCATGCTGCCCAACACACGGTGAAGCTCCAGCTCCTGTGCTTCATCATCCACTAATGCCGAAATAGATTCACGCAAGCTATCACTCATCCGCTATCACCTCTTGTTCAACTAGCATATTGTTTATTGGCATGTTCACGTTTCTTTAAGACCTTTGCACGATTGTTATTTTATCTTCTAGTGGTGTTAAAAACGGCAGCATAACGGCTGCAGCCATCACCTTAATCAACTAAATGTCGAATATGTTTATCTATTGATTCACGTGCCCTGAAAATACGCGACCGTACAGTGCCTACTGGGCATTGCATTACACCGGCTATATCTTCATAACTCATGCCATCAAATTCTCTCAACGTCACTGCCGACCTCAAATCCTCAGGCAACTGTTGAATGGCTGAAAATACCGCATCTTCAAGTTCTTGCCGATGCAATTCCTCAACCGGAGAGGCATTATCCTGTAGTTTACTGGCGCCTTCATAAAACTCTGCATCGGCTGCTTCTACATCGGTGTCCGGCGGGCGACGGCTTCTGGAAACCAAATAGTTCTTCGCTGTGTTAATCGCAATTCGATACAACCAAGTGTAGACAGCGCTATCTCCACGAAAGCGGTCAATCGCACGGTAGGCCTTAATAAAAGCTTCCTGAGCGACATCCATTACCTCGTGACGATCCTTTACATAGCGACCAATTAAACCAAAAATCTTGTGCTGGTATTTCAGCACCAATAAATCAAAGGCACGCTTGTCGCCCTTTTGGACGCGCGCAACTAATTGCTTGTCAGTCTCCTGCTTTTCATTCAACATTTCTGCTCCGAGCTACACCATACCCGTTCACTGAAATGCATACACAAAAACAGGTGAACTAAACTTCCACTGATAGACCATACAGTTTTCCAGAAGTTCTTCTTAAAGGTGTTTAAAGTTTGAATTTTTTAATCTTTGAGGGGCTAGCGCACAAAAAGAAAGGGAAATGAGACTGTTTTTAGCCATTCCTCTCGCTGCCTACTTCGTGCAAAAATCCCTTGAACCGCATTGCTCAATATCAGATTAGCCTGAGTCGCTTGCCAGTATAGTTTAATTCACTCAACTCGCCCACAGACAACCACGCTTCTTTCTTTAGCAAACAACTGTTAGTAAACAACTAGGCGTGTCCCTTAAAGCGTGTAGAATACAAACCTTTACATAATTCAATCGCTAAAAGTGATTTTCAACGCCTTACCTACAGCCACAAATTATTTTCTATGACTCAACATTTCCAACACGACGTACTGGTGATTGGTAGCGGCGCTGCCGGCCTAACATTGGCCCTCAAACTGGCTGATTCACTGAGCGTTGCCCTGCTATGTAAAGACGAAGCTTCTGGCGGATCAACCTATTACGCGCAGGGTGGCGTTGCCGGCGTCATTGACCAAACAGATACCATCACTGCGCACGTCAACGACACGCTAGCTGCTGGCGCGGGCCTGTGTGACACAGACACTGTGCACTTCACCATTAGCCAAAGCAAAGCCTGTATCGACTGGCTTATCGAGCAGGATGTCCCTTTCACCAGTGCAGCTAACGAAGCGGGCAATCAAACCTATCATCTAACCAAGGAAGGCGGCCATAGCCACCGTCGCATCATTCATGCTGCTGACGCCACAGGCCAAGCCATTTCCAACACTTTGATTGCGCGTGTACAACAACACAACAACATTGAGCTATTTGAAAAACGTGTCGCTATCGATATCATCACTCGCGAAAAATTAGGTGTTGAAGGCAAGGGGGCCTGCGGCGCCTACATACTTAATCGCAGCACTGAGACAGTAGAGCTATTTAAGGCACGCTTTGTCGTGTTGGCCTGTGGTGGCGCCAGCAAAAGCTACCTCTATACCAGCAACCCCGATGGCGCTAGTGGTGACGGCATAGCCATGGCATGGCGTGCAGGGTGCCGCATTGCCAACATGGAATTCAATCAGTTTCACCCCACCTGCCTATACCACCCCCAAGCCAAATCCTTTTTGATTAGCGAAGCGCTACGCGGTGAAGGCGCAGTCTTACGTTTACCCTCCGGTGAGCGCTTTATGGATAAATTTGACCCACGCGGCGAGTTAGCACCACGAGATATCGTTGCGCGCGCCATTGACCATGAAATGAAGCGCCTTGGCAGTGACTGCCTGTATCTGGATATAAGCCATAAACCACACGATTTTATCCTTGAGCATTTCCCCACTATTTATCAACGCTGTTTGAAATTTGGTATTGATATAACCACTGCAGCTATCCCCATCGTACCCGCTGCCCATTACACCTGCGGTGGCGTGATGACTGACCTACATGGTCGAACCGATGTCAAACAATTGTACGCCATTGGCGAAACCGCCAGCACTGGTTTTCATGGTGCTAACCGTCTAGCCAGCAATTCTCTGCTTGAATGCTTAGTATTTGCTGACGCAGCCGCCAAAGACATATTAAATTTATTCCCACACACGGTAGCGCCAGAACAGGCACCGGACTGGGATGAAAGCCAGGTAACAGACTCCGATGAAGATGTAATTATTTCCCATAATTGGGATGAGTTACGCCGTTTTATGTGGGATTACGTGGGTATCGTGCGCACCAACAAACGTCTTCAGCGTGCTGAACATCGCATTACCCTACTAAAACGGGAAATCGCTGAATACTACAGTAATTACAAGGTCAGCAATGATTTGCTGGAGTTACGAAACTTGATTTGCGTCGCCGACCTCACGATCCAATCGGCCATGAAGCGCAAGGAAAGCCGTGGCCTACATTACACATTGGATTACCCAAACACCAACGCACAGGCAGGTAACACTATTTTAACACCAGTGAATTCCGCTCTACGGCCGATTTAGACAACAGCAACAAGACCCGCAAGGATCTAAAAGCCTCGTTATCCAAGGCATCTCGACACAACACCAGGTAGCGACAACCGCGCTCCTGTGGACGTTGAATTTGCACTACCAGAAAAAACGTACTCACAAAATGGCGTGATCCTAATACTCCGTGCCAACAGGAACCCTTTGCTGTCTTAAGCCAGCAACTGCTGCCCTGTACGCTAAAAAATTCTATCCCGTTATGCCTGTCACATAGATAATAAGTGAGGCTAACAATTAGCCCGATGAACAGACTATAGACACCCACTTGCCACACAGCGAAAGACGCTACGCCGTGAATTAGCAGAAGGTAATAAAACGCTAAACGAGAAGGTTTAACGACTACCCTTAGGGGCTCTGACACAATTGATGATAACATTAACAATATGACGAAGTGATTCGTCTTCGGGCTGCTCCTTGCCTAGAAACCACTTAAAAAGATCCTGATCTTCACTCTCCAGCAATAGCTCATAGAGTTCTTGATCTTCGGCGCTAACCGTCGCGAAGTGCTTTTCTAAAAACGGCATTAGTACCAAGTCAAGCTCCAGCATGCCTCTTCGGCTATGCCACAACAAACGCTTGAATTTATTCTCGTCGACCATAACAATCTCTTTCAGATGGGTTGAAATTGAAAGAGACCTTTGCACGAAGCAGGTGACGAGATAAAATGGCTAAAAACAGCCTGCTTTAGTTGAAAAAGGAAGTGTTAGAAAACTTACTAATAGCTGCATTCCCTGCCTCAATCAGACTATTTTTACCTCATTTTCCTTTCGCCTCCTCTTCATGCAAAGGTCTCTGGAAATTAATTATATATAGATAGTCAGACATGTCACATCACAAACAAGGTTAATCCGAGTTATTTATGAACAAATCCCAATGGTGCCAATATTTAACCACTCAACAGGCACAATTTTGCCCTAACGACAGCAACATTATTACAAGTTTTGCCGACTCAAACCCTCAGGAATCAAAACAAACCGCCTCTATAACACCGCTGTTATATCAAGGACTGTTGAGCATTAGCGGCCCCGACAGCGCCAAATTTTTACAGGGCCAATTATCCTGCGATGTACATAGCGCATCACCACAACACTCTCTGCTTGGTGCCGCCTGCAGCCCTCAAGGACGTATGTTCAGTAGCTTTAGGCTGCTACAAAAAAACAGCGACACTGAAGCCGAATTCATACTGAGAATGCGCAACGACCTAGTCACCACAACCCATGAGACATTACATAAGTATAGTGTCTTTTTCAAAACACAGTTAAAAAATGCCAGTGATGAATGGCTAGGCCTAGGTATTTGGGGTGAACAGTGCGAGCAACTGATTAGCGAGACCTTTGGCCTCGACGAAATTCCTCAACAGGTCGGAGAAGTAAGCACTAATGAAACTGCTATAGTCATTAGACTAGCAGGCGAAACACCTCGTTTTGAATGTTGGTGCAAAGCCGAGAAAACAACCGCCCTTTGGACAGAGCTCATCACACAGGCCAGTCCAACCGCCACTGATCGCTGGATACTCGAAGATATTCAACAGGGCATTGGTGAACTCTGCCATGCCACACAGGACACCTTCAATCCTCATATGCTCAATTTTCAAGCCATTGATGCCATCAGTTTTGACAAAGGTTGCTATACCGGACAGGAAATTATCGCGCGCACACACTATCGCGGCAAATCGAAACGCCACATGCAGCGCTTTAGCCTCTGCGGCGGAGAACCACTAGCACCCGGCACTGAGTTGTATGATGCCGACAGCAACAAAACCATTGCCACCGTGGTTAGTAGCGCAGTAGTCAACCAACAGGAACGGCAGCAGGAACAGCAAGCATTGCTTGTTAGCAACGTGGGTTTAGATACTAGCTCGCCATTAACCCTGCAGGCCGATGAACAAAGATATACCGCCACCCTGTTACCACTACCCTATACATTGGACTCATAGTAATCAGTCGAGTCGGTTAAGCAATATCTAGCGGGGGTTTTCTAGGGGGGTTACTAAAGGGCGGCTGGCAGTTGTTGAAATTTTGATTTCAGGAATTGAGCTGGGAGTTGTTACACTGACCCCGAACTTCCCCTGCACCACATTATGCGGACAATTTGGTACAAAACCCTCGCCTTCCTTGGCATGATTAACTGCTTCAAATTCTAAAAATAAATGCGCCCCCTTTTTTCCTATATGCCTAACGCTTAGGGTGTGGGGCGCAAGGCGCGAAGCGGTGCAGTGTCCCGCACGACCCACTTGTTAGGCATTGTTATTGTGCCAGTGATCATGGATAACCTGCTCCAATTTTTTTAATGTGCGAACGCATTGATTATATCTCGCTGGTTTGTCGTCATGATTCCCAACATAAGACTTCAAAAACAGGTGGATGTCATTTCGTCGTTCTCTGTGTATGTGCAACTCGCTCCGAAGTTGATTTCCGATTATAGAAGCGTTATGGAATTTGTTGATGGATTTTTTGAACAAAGTTGTTTCAGGAATAATGCCGATTTCTGTGCCATAGGAGTGGAGTAACATTTCCATGACCGCTACTACAGGAAGCGTGCATTGCCATTCCCATTCAGCGCCAGCGGTTAGTGAAACTTTCCAGGTGTTTAGAAACCAGCTATTAACGTCGCAGAGTTGAATTGCGCACCCAAGTTTGCGTCTTTTTTCATAAGGTAGGTAATGCCAGCGAGAACAGATTTCTTGTAACCCTCGAATTTGGCCATAAGGAAACTGAACTGCAAGCATTCTTGGATTTTCTTTGAATCGAGAGGTCCATTCAGTTGCACACTTATGGAATAAGTCCCTTAATTCATTTTCGCTTAGATCTTCCATGTCTTGATGTGCCTAACATTTGTATACTGCGCATGCTCATTTTGCCGATTTTGATATTCGGCAAACTTCTTTTAGATTATTGATTTGAAAGGACTTTTAGAGGGGGCTCCAGAATCCTTTCTGAGCAAAGTGAGCGTGCGCAATATCTCCCTTGCCTATGCGCAATATCAATCCTTGTTTTCATCTAACCTATTGAAACTTAAAGAGGTCTCAACATCGCCAGAATGTTATTGCGCATTTTTTTAGTATAAACCGCGCACAAAATTTAACAATCATTAAAAAAGACATAAAAAAGCCCCGCTGCTAACAGTAACAGCGGGGCTTTTTTGTGATTGGCATAT
>Ga0233427_10002441_pt1 | contig 17600 bp, 16 predicted proteins | sample SI_118_April2016_5_FD_179885 | JGI IMG/M metagenome (GOLD analysis project Ga0233427, IMG submission 179885) | Seawater microbial communities from Saanich Inlet, British Columbia, Canada - SI_118_April2016_100_MG | ecosystem: Environmental > Aquatic > Marine > Inlet | place: Canada: British...
CAAAAAATTTACAACCTCGCGCCGTCGTTTCTTGCAAGGGCTTGGTGCTGCATCTGTGGTTAGCCAAGTGCCTGCCTTTGGCCGTACCTTACCGCTAGGCGAAGCCGCACCGACGATAATTCGCGCTAAGGGTCAAAAATCTATCGTATGTATTTTCTTGCGTGGCGCGGCCGATGGCTTGAACATGATTGTGCCTTACGGAGATCCGTCATACGAGGGGTATCGACCCACCATGGCTATGGACTTAGACGATGGTCTGATTAAACTAGATTCGACTTTTGCGCTGCATCCCGCTTTGGCGCCGCTCGAATCCCTTTATAAGAACAAGCGTTTTGCGCCGATTATATGCGCGGGGTCAACGCACGGAACGCGTTCTCATTTTGACGCACAAGATTGGATGGAATTTGCTGCTCCGGGCAACCGGACTATGCGCGAAGGTTGGCTTAACCGTTACTTGACGTCTACCAAAACAGAGTCTTCGGCAACCTTTAGAGCGATGGCTATTCAAGAGTTGTTGCCGCGTTCGCTGCGCGGCGCCTTCCCCGTTTTAGCGGTCCCAGGTAATGCCACAAATAAAAAGAGTGGCGAAAACCTTGATATCTTCGAACGCTTTTATGGTGATTCTGGCGGCATGCTTGAAGGCGGAGAAATGGCAAACCGCGATCGTGAAAATGACGCGGCAGGTGTCGTTGAATCTGGGCGTATGACGATTGAAACTTTGCGCCGCTTCCAAGAGATTGTTGGCAAGGCGCCGAAGAAACGTGATGATAATGAAACTGTTTCCGGCTCTGCCTATTCGTCGTCGCGTTTTTCTAAAGGCTTGCAACAAATTGCCAAAGTCCTGAAGGCAGGCGAAGGTCTTGAGGTCGCTGGCATCGACTACGGTGGCTGGGACGACCACACTGGCGAGGGCGGAGTTGAGGGTAAGATGGCGACACGCATGTCTGATTTCGCGCAAAGCTTAGCAGCCTTCTGTGGCGACCTTGGTCCAGATCTTGATAACACTACGATTATGGTAATGACAGAATTTGGACGGACTGTTCGCGAGAACGGTAACGTCGGCACCGACCATGGTCATGGTTCAACGATGTTCGTTATTGGCGGCGAGGTAAATGGCGGCAAAATACATGGCGACTGGACAGGGCTTGCCAAGAAAGATTTATACCAAGGACGCGACTTGGCGGTGACTACCGATTTCCGTAATGTTTACCACAGTGTGCTAACGAATCACTTTGGCTATAAAACCCCGAAAGAGTTTTTCCCGGACTTCCGCCCAAGCGAAATCAAATCGCTGTACTAATTTACCCGAAAACTTTTTCGGGGTTCACGACTTTGCATTCAACCGAAACGTCTTCTAGGGTTGCACGCAGGCTGGTGCCCGTTGGTGCCGCACTACGCTTGATGTAGGCAAAAGCAATGGGCTTGCCGAGTTGCGGCGAGTAAATCCAGCTGCTGACCTTGCCGACTTCTTTGTCTTGTGCGTCGAACAAAGAAGCACCCTGCATGAATTGCGGCTCGCCGTCAAAATGGAGTTGGCACAGTTGACGCGGCGCTTGACCATAAGTGTTGATTCGTGCAACAACTTCTTGTCCAGCGTAACAGCCTTTAGTGATTGATGCTCGGCGCCATTCGTTACAGCCCGGCAAGGTGTAGTTGTCATCAAAGTCGCTGCCCCAAAGGGGAAATCCACCTTCGACGCGCATAATGTCTTGCGCGACCCATCCGCCTAATGGGTGGCCATCGTCGACAAGTTGTTGCATGATGCCATTTACCGCACTTGGTTTGACAATTATTTCATGACACTTTTCTCCAGCATCCGAACGGCTGATTAGATGACCGTCGTGCTTTACGGCGGGCAGTTCTCCGAATATTTTAATGCGCGCAACATCAGCTTTCTCGAAGCTAATGTCTTCGCCAAAATGCAGCATGTTCATCTTCTCTAAGAATGCGTCGCAACATGTAACCGGGATGTCGACGCCGACATGCCAGCGATTGTCGTTGTCGGCAAAGCGGTATAAAACGAGTTCGGCAATCCAGCGACCTTTGCCGTCGAGCATTGCCGACAACTGATGCTCACCAACATTTAGCTTATTGAGATCACTCGAGAGTGTCCGCTGAAAGAAATCATACACGTCGGCCCCGTGTACCTCTATCCACGCGCGATGTCCGCCATCACAAACTAAGGTCTTCTCGCGGGCAGCCTGATATTCAAGGCCAGCTTCGCTGCAGCGTAAAGGAATTTGCATGCCGTAAACATCGAGGAAGTCGGCGTTGTGTTGTGCGAAGAAATCGCTGAGCGGGGTCGGATTAAGCGTCACTGGGGATTACTGGGAAAATTAATTTATCACTAAGCAGTGGCGCAAAGTGCACGTTTATTTTAGCAAGCGGCCTAAACCCTGCTTGCTGAAGTTCGAGTTGTATTTGCCGTGGCGATGGCAGTTGCGGATTTTCTTTATAAGCGCCAAGCTGGTAGCGTAATTTACGCGAAAGAATGCGCACCGTGTGCGAATGTCGGTAATCAATAATTGCCCCGAATTTACACACACGATTTAACTCTCGTAAAAAACTTATGCGCAATTCCGAGGAGTGAACAAGGTGCAGCATGCGAATGCAGACACCAACATCGATGGCGTTGTCTTCAAAAGGCAGACGGCCCATATCTGCGCAAAGAAAATCTTGTTGGGGATGTTTTGTGCGAGCTTGTTGCAGCATCTCTACGGAGAGATCGGCGCCGATGGTGTGACAGCCCTGCGCATCGAACAAATCTGAAAAACGCCCCGTGCCGCATGGGATATCGAGTGCATTTTGAAAGGATACACCGTGGTGCTCTTTCAGGATACCGAAAGCCTTAAGGATTGCGCGGGCCTTACGCACATCGCGCTTTTTGCCCAATGCACCGCTCCAGCGCTGGTCGTAATCACGAGCAACGGTTTCATCTCGATATACTTCGAGTTTGGGCGGGCGGATGTCGTCCATAGCTAGAGAATAACATGAATATAGTCGCGATAAAGCTTGAACCCTAGGCGTCTTAAGCCCGTTAAACTCTTTGAGAATGATTACCGCAGCCCTTCTACTTTTCGCCGCCCAGCAGACCCCGTCTGTCAGCGAGATGTTGGCTATGCCATGGGAGGGCAACGAGCGTTTCGTTTATAGCCAAGTGTTAGACGCAGAGGTCGATTCCGATGTGCGCGCGGCTTTGGCCGAGTATGCGATTGTGTTTGATGGGCACTTCGCTATCGATTCTTTTCGCGCGCTGATCGATGCCGAGACGACCCCAAGTTTGCTGCATTCTTTGCTACGCGAGTGGCAGTGCTGTGTGCAAGCGGGCGACCGTGAGTTACTGCTAACTATCGCCGAACAAACGCAGACGCGCACAGCTTTTTTAGCTTTGCGTAATTTAGTTTCTTTGTGCGAAACTGCCAGCGATTATATTCCATTGGTCGACTTAGCCGCGGAACGTGATGCCGAGCTAGCGCAGCGTTTGTTAACCTATTTGCCGCGTTTAGATGACGATGGAAGTTTTCGTGATTACCTTAGTTCGCAACTGTCAGTGAGTAATGCTACGCATCGCGCGTCAATGTTGAGTAAGGCCGCCGAGTATCACACCCCTCAGTCCTTTTTGAAGCTGTACCAACAACGCGTGAGCTCAGCTGATCTCCGTCAACAAGCCGAGTGGATGCCCGTTATCGCGCGCCAGACCGATGCCACGTGCAAGGCGGTGGCCGCCGAGTGGTTTTTGAAGACCCAAAACGCAGATTTTACCGCACCGGTAGTCGCTGTTTCACGCGCCTTGGCAAATTCGAATTGTCTCGATGGTGATGAAGGTTTTTACATGCAGCACCCGTTGATGACCAATCAGCAGGCATCGACTTTATTGATGAGCCGCATCGCAGATTCTGCCGAGGCAGAAATTTTTGCGGTTGAACACTTTGATGAATTCCCATCGATTTGGCAGAAGTTATTTTTAGGAGCATTTAGTTCGAATTCTGATTCGGCTACATTGCAAATGGCTAATACAGTGGCATTGTCCATGCGTTACAAAGAAGGCGTGCGCGCCGCTGCTATTCGTTTGCTCGGCCGCCAGTATCGCAAACCTGCTGTCGCTACAACTTTGCTTGCGTTGTTTAATGAAGACTGGAGCAGTTACGAGGTTGCTGATGCGCTGATAGAGTTCGCTATTGAAGACGAAGTCGCTTCACCGCGCGAGTTACTGACAAGCATTGGTAGGCAGTCGTATTTGTCCGACATGAAAGAAGAGTTGCGGCAAGTCGTTTATAAAAGATGTGCGACCCAACATGGTGACGAGCACCATAATTTTATTGTGCAGTCCTGGGCGGCAGAGGTCGTTAATATGCAGGCGTTAGCGTTGACTGAGTTCACTTCTTTAGCTGCGGTTGCGCGCGAGAATGGAAACTTCAGTCAAGCCGTAGATACGCTTGTTGCACATGCTGCTGTTAATCCCGCACAGCTTCTTGCAGCGTTACGAGGCATGACGGTAAATAGTAGTGGTGCAGTGTTGTTGGTTTATACCGCAGCATTAATGCGTCATGAAAATACACAAGTAGCTCAGCAATTACTAACCAAAGCACTCCATGCTTTCGGTGACGGTGACGGCTACGCGGTCTGGAAAACACGCGCCTGGTGTTTGGGCGCGCAACTGGCCGAGAGTGAGGCATTCGCTTTGCACTCAGTCGAGCAACTCTTGTTGAATTTAGGTTATGTAGAGGACTACCAATTTGCGATACGTGAAGGTTTTGCTCCTCAGGGTGCTGGGTGGCATGACTTAGAGGCCGGCATTCGCCATCGCAAGATCTTCTTGAACGCCATCGTCACGCAGCAACCCATGTCGTGCGCGAAACTTCGTGGCGGCCAAGTCGAAGCCGAATTGCTATTGCGGGCGGCGCAAATGCTTAGTTCGCCCGAATATGCTCAGCGACAAGATGTCTTACTGCTAGCAGTGGGCATAGCGCAACACGCCGTCGACCTTTCCCCTTACTCGATTGCCGCGCATCAGCAATTAGTTAACTGCAATTATGCCGCGCAAGTTGACTCAGAGACAAGTAAAATTGCAGTATCGCGCTTGCGTCGACTGCAAACCAATTCTAAAAAATGAAATACCTACTTACCACTTCGTTCTTGGCAGTGACCGCGCTGGTGGCGCCATCCGCAGCGCAGAGCCAGCAAGAATTGATTGACGCTTTCGCTGAACAAGGAGTGCATGTCGATATCGAAAAGTCGCAAATAACCATCGCGTCATTTCTGTGCCAACTTCGTGAACCTCTCGAATATTTGTTGGTGCTGCAGCCGCAAGGCAAAGATCACGAGTCGCTGCTCTATATCGAAAAGTTAAACGCTGAAGCCTTAAACGCAGCCATGTTGATGGTCGGAGCGGAAAAGGGCGAGAACGGCAAAATGGTTCCAGTTCATCCTGCTCCTACCGAGGAAGAAGTGCAGCAGGGCGCACCGACCCATGTTTATCAGCCGCCATCGGGCAACGGCTTTCTCCTTTATGCTGAGTGGGACATTACCGATGATCAGGGTAATTCTGAGCACTACAAATATCGCGTCGAAGATTTGGTGCTGAATGTGCAAGAGGAGCGTACCTACCAGCGCGGTGAATGGGTTTACTTGGGTTCGCGCTTTATTCGACCGCACAAAGATGCCAAAGAGTTTTTTGCGGCACAAGGCGTGGGTAATTTGGTGTCGCTAGTTAATTTTGAACCCGCTAACCATTTACTTGGCGGCGCAGATCCACGCGGAGCTAATCAGTCTATTTGGTATCCAAATATTTTCATGCTACCGCCGATTGATCATCCCATCGCATTGACTTTCGAGTTAGTCCGTCACCCCAAGCCCCAGTGAACTCTCTAGCCAAATCGCTGCTGATTAAATTTAGAATTCAGCGCAGCGCCTTAGCCTTTCAGGCGGCGGCGTGCGTGGCAATGGTTTGTTACTGGGCGGCACTAGTAGATGGAGTGAATGCTCTAGGAACAGCGGTATTTGTTTTCGTCGTAGCCTTTGTCATGTCATGGCGATTGGCGCGACCCTTCGGCGACATAGCTGCTGGTATCGACAAAGTCAGTGATCCTCAGGCAATCGCGCGCACTTGTTTGAGTGGCTCAGTGCCTGACAGTATTAAAGCAGCATTGTCCGATGAGGCTGATGTGAAGATAAAATTTCAGCCGGTGCGGCAATTGACCGGCATGGTTCTGCTGTCTGTGGTGTTCGCACTGCTGCTGCAATGGCAATCTTATTCCCCGCAGCAACTAAACGTTTCGCAGCGGGCCTTGCTAGATTCAGATTTGTCAAAGATAGGCGCTGATGGTGGGCCGCAGAAAGAAGAGCAAAGTGATCCAAATGCCCAAAAGCTGCAGACAAACGAAAAAAGAGCTAAACAATTAGCCACCGACGCGCGACAATACGGCAACTTAAATGTGCAGGCGCCATCCGTAAATACCCTTGTCGGTAGCGTTGGCTATGGCGATGAACTTTTCGTCCTGCAACGTTACCAAGAATTGTTGAAAAAATAATGAGTCCCGACGTAAATCGAACTGGTCTGTTTTTAGTGGGTGTGCGTGGCGCGATCGGCACTACAGTACTGCACGGGATTGAGGCTATTCGCGGCGGTATGCCTAAAATAGGTTTGGTAACCGAAATAGATGGCCTGAAAGACTGTGGCTGGGCTGACGTCGAATCGTTCGCTGTCACCGGTTGGGACGTCACCGGTAATGCTCACGATGCTGCAGAAAACTTGGTGCGTACTAACGTGCTGCCACGCGACATTGTTGACATGTCAGGCGAGGTACGTGATCGACTTGAAATGTCGATTGCTCCGGGTATCCCCGAGCCCGAAGATGAAGGTGGCGTTGATAACAAGTCAGCAGATTTGCTAGAGCTACCTTTGACCGAAGTCTTAGCGCAATTACGTGATGACATTTGCAATTGGAAGAGTAGCGAACGCTTGCGGCGCGGCGCGGTGATTTACTTAGCCTCGGCCGAGCGCGATCGCGACATGCTTCCCGACGGGTGGTATGACTCAGATGCCGACCCGCTCGAATTGTTGAAAACGGCGCCTCGCGATTTATCGCGGTCCATTTTGTATGCGCTAGCTGCAATTTGCGAGGGTGTGCCTTTTATCAATTTCACACCAGCTCCAGGGGGTGACTTACCAGCAATAGCAGGCTTTGCGCGCCGCGAAGGCATACCCCTTTTGGGTAACGATGGTAAAACCGGTGAAACGTTGCTTAAAACGGCACTTGCGCCCATGTTCCGCGACCGCAACTTAAATGTAATGGCCTGGGAAGGCTACAATATGTTAGGCAACAAAGATGGGGCAGCGCTCGAAGATCCGCAGCGCGCCAAGGCTAAATTAAGAAACAAAGATGTGGTGTTGCCAAGTATCTTGCCGAACAATCCAATGATGCACAGTGGCGTAAGTATCAACTTCGTGCCAAGCTTGCACGACTGGAAAACCGCAATGGATTACATTCACTTCGAGGGATTCCTTGGTGCGCAAATGTCGTTGCAGTTTACTTGGCATGGTTCCGATTCTGCACTTGCGGCGCCGTTGGTATTAGATTTAGTACGTATCGCATTACGCGCTCAAGATCGTAATGAAGGTGGCCCGGTGCATGCCGCGGCCGCATTCTTTAAGAGCCCGCTAGAAATGGAAGAACACGATTTCCATCGTCAGATGACGATCTTCCGTGATTGGGCAAATCGCGACTAATGAATATTAGCGAGCTAGATTTCGATCTGCCCGAAGGACTAATTGCGCGTTATCCCGCCGACGAGCGGCGTTTGTCTCGTTTATTGGTGGTGCATGCTGGCGATGGTCTGTGGCAACATCAGAATTTCAGTGATTTCCCACAGCATTTTGCAGCGGGTGACTTGCTGGTGCTTAACGACACTAAAGTTGTACCGGCCTTATTGCAAATGCACAAAGAGACTGGTGGCAGAATAGAAATGCTGTTTTTACGCGCCGAAGACCAGGTAGCGCGCTGCATGTTATCAGGCTCGCGCATTCGCGTTGGGCTAGAATTATTCAGCGCCGACAATCAGGGCAAAGTGCTGTTAAAAGAAAAGTTGCCGCGTGGCGAATGGTTAGTAGAGCTAGAATCTGGCGACTGGATATCGTTTTTAAACCAACATGGCTGCCCGCCACTTCCGCCTTATATTCGGCGTATGCGCGTTTTAGATAACGACGACGAAATCCACCAATCCGATTTCGAACGCTATCAAACTATATGGGCGAAAAATAATGGCTCAGTGGCAGCGCCGACCGCTAGTTTGCACTTTGACGATGAAATGATGCGTCAATTGTCTATAGCCGGTGTCAATGTCTGCCACTTAAGTTTGCATGTCGGCCAGGGAACTTTCTTGCCGATTAGTTGCGATACTGTTGAAGATCATCCCATCCACAGTGAACGATTCGTCATAGGCGATGATCTTGCTAAGGCCATTGAGGCGACCCGCGCATCGGGCGGAAAAATAGTTGCCGGCGGCACCACAGTCTGCCGTGCGCTTGAAGCGTGGGCTGCCGGACATCATGGAGAAACCGATTTGATGATCTTGCCGGGGCACACCTTTAATGTGGTCGATGCCTTGCTGACCAACTTTCATACTCCTCGCTCAACATTACTTGCTTTAGTCGCCGCTATGGCAGAGCGGCACGGAGCAGACATCGGTATTGATTTTGTAAAGAAAGTTTACGCCGCCGCTATCGCCAACGACTATAGATTTTATAGTTACGGCGACGCGTCACTTTGGCTACCGTCTAAGCCTTAGTTTGAAAGCTATCCTAAGATAGTTTTTTACGTAATATTTTGCGGCAAAAGTTAGCTGCGAGCAAATTGAAAGCTATTAGTCCACCTAGGAAGTGCCAGGTGTTTAGCTCGCCAAGTAAGCTGCTGTCGTAGATAACGGTCAGCATGGTCCAGTCGGCGCTGTTGTAGATGAGGCGCAAAGGTTCGATGGCCATAGTGACCGGGTTGAACAGCACCGCGTTGCTTAGCCATGCTGGTAGCTGATCAAGAGAGTTGAAAGCGCTCGATAAGAAAATCATCGGCAGAGTGATAATCATAATTACAGCCAGCATTTCAAAGTGTCTCTTAAACATAAATGCCAGGCCGAGGCTTAGTGAGGTGAATCCGAGGATAACTAGCGACAACACCAGCAAGCCGAGCATCACGCCTGATAGTCCGCCAGCAAAACTGACGCCGAGTATTGATGTGGCGCCGACGATTACGAAACATTGCAGTAATGTCATTACCGCGATGTGAATCGCGCTGGCTAGCACAATGCTAAAGCGATCATCTAGAGGAGCAGAGCGAATGCGATCTAGAAATCCGAGTTCTCGGTCGAACAATATCGGTACACCAGCATTCAGCGAAGCGTTAAAAGCTGTAAACAACAAAGCGCCGGGAGTTACAAACGATAGGTAATCTCCTTCGAGGATTTCCCCCATTGATTCTTTAAACACAATCACGAACAAGGTCATCCAGATGATTGGCTGCATCAAGCCGCTAATAACAACGATAGGTCGGCGCTTGCTATGAAGGAACCATCGCCAAGTTTGAACGCGCGTTTCTTGCCAAAAATTAGAGCTCATTGTTTACCTCACAAGTTGAAGCTAAATAAGCATCAGCCAAAGTTGGACGGCGCATGGCCAGCCCGTGAATCTTCAATCCCTTAGTCGCAGCACGTTGCGTTAAATAATCACTCCAATCGCCGCCACTATCTGGTTTAGTATTTGCCGGCAGTGCCATGGCGTATTCGGCAAACTGTGGATTTTCTGGCATTACTTTGCCAGGGACCGTGCTAAACAAATCTGCCAACTGCTCGCGATCGCCTTCGCGCGGATGCGGACTGAGTGAAACTCCGATAATCCATTCGCCTAAATCATCGCACAGCTCTTGCGGAGGAGCGAAACCGCATAAATTGCCCTTAGCCATCAATACGGCTTTGTCTGCTAGAACCTCGGCCTCTTCGAAATCGTGAGTCGCCAGCAAAATAGCAGTGCCTTCGCGTTTCAGTTCTAGGAGCAGCTTCCAGAGTTCGCGTCGCGATTCATAGTCGAGGCCCGATGAAGGTTCGTCAAGGATTAAGAGCTTTGGATTGTGCATCAACGAAGCCGCTAAATCTAAGCGACGCTTCATGCCGCCAGAGTAAGTTTCAATGGCGCGATGCGCGGCATCGGTCAGCTTAAATCGCTCAAGTAGTTCGTCCACACGCGCAAGGATGTCGCCTTTCTTAAGATGAACTAAGCCAGCCTGAAAGCGCATAAACTCGTGGCCGGTTAAAACTTTGTCGAGCGCTGAGTCCTGTCCAGCGTATCCGAATTGTTCTCGCGACTTGCTCGGGTTTTCACAGACGTCAAACTCGCCAATAGTAATAGTGCCTTCATCAAGAGTCTCTAAAGTACTGATGCTGCGAATTAGCGTAGATTTACCAGCGCCATTCGGTCCGAGCAAAGTCACGATTTGCGAAGCTTCGATGCTAAACGAAACGTTGTTTAGCGCTAAAATTTCGGAGTAAGCTTTACGCGCGTTTTTTATGTTAAGGACAGGTGTCATTAGTAACGATAATCTAGGACGAGAAGAGAGAACAGCAACGGCAAGTAAACAATTGAGGTATACAAAACGATGCGCGCGGTTTTTGTTTCGCGGTTACGCCGAAACATCAAAGCGGTCGCCAGGTAAATGAGTGACAGACTTAGTGAACCATAGAAGTATAGCTCTTCGGTGAATTCAAACATGCTTGGCGCCATGCTCATCGGCACTAAAGCTAGCGCATAATGAATAGATTGCCGTCCGGCGATAACGCCAGTTTTGTCAACGCCCGGCAGCATACGCAAGCCACCGTATTCGTAATCGTCGCGATACAGCCAGGCAATGGCAAAGAAGTGCGGCAACTGCCACAGAAACAATATCAGAAACAAAATTCCCGCTAAAATGTCGAGGCCGTTGCTTGCAGCAGCATAGCCAATTAAAAGCGGGATGGCGCCTGGTATGGCTCCGACTAATGTGTTCAACGGGGTAATACGTTTTAGCGGGGTGTAAATAAAATCGTAAAGCAAAATCATGATTATTGCTAACCACGCGCTTAACGGATTTAAGAAAAACGCTAACCATGCACAACCGACGATAGTGAGCACCCACGCAACGATGACGGCATCTTTCTTGCTGACGCGGCCTGTCGGTAACGGGCGATTGCAAGTTCGCGGCATGCGCTTGTCGATATCGATTTCAATAATCTGATTGATGATGGCGGCTGCGGTGCTGGTCATGACCAAGCCGAGCACTAAGTGCAGCGCCATCATCCATTCCCATTCACCGTGATTAGCTACCCACATGCAAATTAATGCCGCAATAGTTGTTAGCAGCTGGATGCGCATTTTGCCGAGCTCTACCCAGTCTTTAGGGGTTCCGCTAAGCATTGGACTTTGGGGCTAAACGTGTGCGAACTTCGTACCACACTGCCGTAGTTTTGGCTAAGACTAAGACGCCACCTAATAGGTGACCTGTTGCGATGCATGCCTGAACAATAAAGCGCGTGTCTTCGTCGGGGAGATAAGTGGTTAATGGCCCGAGCAAGAAAGCCCATGCTGCAACGCCTAAAGCTATCTGTGTGCCGAGCAAATGCGCAAGTCCGCGTGCGTGTTTGCGCAGCGGCGGATGCCCGGTCAATTTAGTGCTGATCAAGTAGATGACATACAGCACTACAAGCGATGTTGTAATGGCCAAAGTCAAATGTCCGTCAAAAGCACCTTGCTTATGGCGCAAGCTGGCTGCACTGAATAAATTAGCGAACAGTAAGACCATCGCAAGATTTGTCCAACGTTTGAGTCGAGAGATTTTACGCTGGTCGACTGCGGCAAAACTTTCGGACCATGAGCTTGAGGTCTTCATGCATAACACCACCAATAAAGCGACCACCAACTGCGCCCCTAGAGCATGCAAAATGGCAATGAGATAATCGTTTTCTAAAACTCGGCTCGCGCCTAGTAATCCTTGGCCAATAACAATGATCAAGGACCAAGTGGCTAGCTTGCGTAAATCGCTGCTAACAAGCGAACGTTTGACCCATGTGTATCCAGCTAAGATTAAAATAATTAAACCCGTTAAGCTGGCGGCTTGGCGATGTGTATGCTCAACGACGGAACCTGCGCCAAAAGACTCAGCGAGTTCGTCGTAGAAAAAGCTGAATAAGGAGCCACTATTAATATTCGGCCAAGTGGGATAAGCCATGCCGACTTCGGCGCTAGTGATGGTGCCACCAATGCCGCAAGTCAAAGCAATGGTTACAAACAACGCCGCAACACTTAATCGTCGCAACACGATTAAGGGATTACTCATTGCCCTCCGTTAACTTAGCCCAGGCTGCGCCGCGTTCGACAATGTATAAAGCGTAGTCACGCACATCAGCAAATTCGTCGTCACTTAAGCCAGCAAAAGAGCTCATTGACGTGGATGGAATGCCGTAGAGCAAAACTGTTTCTACATCACGTACGGTCCCTGCAAATAAATCTTTAGGCGGTGGCTTTAGCAATGCCGCGGTCGGTGTATTAGCACGTCCGCTTGAGCCATGGCAGTGCAAGCAATTAACCGCATATACTTGGCGCCCACCACTTAAGTTGGCGGTGGCTAATGGTGATGCGGCAGGAACTTTCGGAGATGTGAAGTAGCCGTAGTCGGCGATCAGTTTTTGGTGCTGGATTGACTGCGCCTCTGAAGCGGCAACGAATATCGGCTCGCTGTCGGGTGAAGCAAACTGTCCTTGAACGCTGCGCCACAACGCAAAGCAGGCCAAGGCGATGGCTGCATAGTAAAATAAATGCTCTCGGTTAGCCATGCTAACTGCTTAAGGCGATAGTCGCAGAGTCGGTGAGAACGTAAAGAATAAAATAAATGCTTACACCAGTGATTGAAACGTACATCCACATTGGAAACAGCCTCTTCGCCCATCTGCGGTGAAACTCGCGAGAATCTTTGAGTCCGGCGCGAATGACAATAATAGCCAACACCGGAACTATAGCTGCCAAGATAGTGTGGCTGCCAAGTAAAATTAAGTAGGGAGTTCTGCCCCATGCTGGGCCTGCGTAAGAAACTAAAATTTCAAAGGAAATATGGTAGTAAAGGTAGCTGCACAAGAAAACCACTGAACACAAAAATGCTGAAATCATCATTTTTTTGTGGGCAGCTTCGTTGCCACGACGAATAAAAAGGATGCCAATTACCAGCAGCACAGCTGACAATGCATTCAGGCAGGCGTTCACTAATGGGTATAAGGTTGGGTCTTGTGGCATCTTTGTATAGAATAACTGCACCGGTTAGAATAAGCTTGTACTAATCGTATGACACAAATACTTTTCATCGCGGTCGCCGGCGCTCTCGGCACTTTGTTGCGCTACGCAATAACTCACGCTACGCGCTCAATAAATGTGGCTGGTTTCGCGTGGGGCACGCTATTAGCCAACGCGCTCGGATGCCTTTTGATCGGCGTGCTGTTGGGTATCGGCAAAGAACGCGATATTTTTAGCCCGAGCCTCATGCGCGCGATAACGGTTGGCTTTTTAGGGGCGCTAACCACCTTTTCTACTTTCACTGCCGATACCGTTAATCTGTATAGCGCTAATCAGGCGATGGCAGCCATGGGCTATGCTGTCGCTAATTTAGTAGCTGGATTTACCCTCTTTTATGTCGGCGGCCTTATCGCCCGCGCAATTTAGCTGCGCAGCGGTTTATGGCCACTTTTTTTACGGCGCTCATTCAATTCATGTAGAGCGTGCGGCTCACTGGCCAAGAATTTGATTAACTGGCTGTTTGACACACGGAATGCCGTGGCGGTCTCGCCAATATCGTCTAAGTCGATGTGAAGGCGGTCTAGCACCTCTGCGAGCAAAGCGGGGAAATCATCGTGATTGATGCTGACCTTGATCTTTTGCCCCTTCAGTCGCTTCATCCATGCCTCAGACGGTACATAGGCAGCCGGAGGGCATAAATCTGCGTCGCTAACTTCGCTGCGGTGGTGCAGGGCTAACTTGTTTCGCAATCTATACAAAGCCACAGTCTTGTTTTTTAGTTGAGAGCGGCTTTCAGTCCCCATGGCACTGACATTTGTAGGTAAATGCGTCACCCGAATAGCGGTAGCTACGCGATTGCGATGCTGGCCGCCAGGGCCAGTAGATCTAGTGGCTTCGTATTTGACTTCTAGGCCGAGTTTTTCGAGTGTTTTTCGCGCAGGGTGCATGATTTAAGTGATATTATTCAAGTGCAATTATAAATATGCCGTAAAGTGGAGGGTGCCCCAATACCTTACAAACCAATTAACCATTAATGATACTCACCTGTTTAATCAGCGCCGTTTTGAGCGCGCAGTCACCTGCATTTCCGCAGAGTGACATATTTCAGTATGCCGATCTCGGATTTGACCGAGCGGTCTTCCAAATCGAGGGCCTTTCTTTGCAGCAGGCAAATGCTATGCGCATCAATGACGATTTGATTAGCAAGCAGGGAATAATTCCATCACCAACTCCGGGCTATGTGTTTCATTCACGCGTAATCGTCGAAGCCGAATCGTCACAACAAGTTCAGAATCTCGCAAACTACATTGGTGAGTCAACGGTTAGTGAGCTTGCAGGTGCGCCTGGTTTTTACTTGGTTCACACCAACACTGTTGCTCAAGCATTAGAAATGGCAACAGGTCTCGATGCCTACCTCGGCGATGAAAACGTTTACATCGATGCGATGCGTCCCTTATCTACTCGGGCGTTACCAAGCGATCCTAGTTTCGGCCTGCAGTGGCATCTAGTGAATACCATTGCACCGGACTATGACGTCAATATCGAAGGCGCCTGGAATAACGGTTACACCGGCAACGGGCAATGTGTCGGGATTATTGATGGTGGCGTGCAAACGAATCACCCCGATTTGCAAGCGAACTACAACTCAACGGCTTCTTCAACGAACAGTAGTTCTTCGCACGGCACTTCGTGCGCCGGCGTCTCATCAGCAGTTGCCAATAACAATCGTGGTGGAGTAGGCGCCGCTTATGACTCGCAGTGGGCCGGATTACTTTACGGATCGTCGTCGACAACGGCGAACTCCTTTGGTTATCGCAACGACATCAACACCATCAAGTCAAACTCTTGGGGTCCTGCCGACAACGGTACTATTTCTTATATGTCGTCGGCAGAGCGTTCTGCTCTGACAACCGCTATTAATAGCGGGCGTGGCGGACTCGGCGAAGTGTTCACTTGGGCAGCAGGTAACGGCGGAACTGGCGATCGAGTGGAATACGACCCTTATGCATCTAGTCGTTTCACAATTGCCGTTGGTGCGATTGGCGACGCCGATACGCGTGCATATTACAACGAACAAGGCTCTTCAATGTTGGTCGTGGCGCAGTCGAATGGCAATAACCGTGGTATTTACACCACAAATTACGGATCTGGCTATACCTCAAGTTTCGGTGGCACATCATCAGCATGCCCACTTGGTGCAGGCGTTGCCGCGCTGATGCTCGATGCCAACCCGGCGCTTACATGGCGCGATGTGCAGGCAGTGATGATTGAATCCGCGCGCTTGAACAATCCAGGCAACGCAAACTGGACGACATCTGCAGCTGGTTATGACTTGAATGTCAACTACGGTTACGGATCACTTGATGCGACAGCTGCAACAACGCTGGCATCAACATGGGTTAACTTGGGGCCAGAAGTTAATTCAGCTTCGGGTCAAGTAAACGTTAACGCTTCAATCCCGGATAACAACACGGCTGGTTTAGTTCGTACCGCGAACATTCCTGTTGACTTTATCGTAGAAGCGGTTGAAGTCAAATTGAATGTGACTCATAATAATATTGGTGACTTGCACATTAAACTTGTTTCTCCATCAGGGCATGCCTCGGTGTTGGCAAAAGATCGCGGCGACGGCACTAACAACTACAATAACTTTATCTTTACTTCTAACCGCCACTTCGGAGAATCATCACTCGGCAACTGGGAATTAACGATAAGCGACCGCGACTCTGGCACTACTGGCACATGGTCTAACTTTACGGTTACTGTTTATGGCCACGACGCCGGCGGTAGCAGCATGTCATTGAGCACTTCTGGTTTATACAGCGGCAGCTCTTCGTTACTCGATGTTGGTAACGGCTCCGCAAACACAAGAACATACTTGGGATATTCGCTTACGGGCTTAGGCGCTTTTAGCGTCCCATCTTTGGGCGTGACTCTTGGTATTCTTGCCCCAATTCTTGCTACTTCGCCCCAAAATACCAACGCTGCTGGTGGCGTAACATTCTTCTTGCAAATACCTGGCTCGGCTGCAGGGCGCAGCGTTTGGATGCAGGCCGCGCAGTCCGGAATGGTAACTAATGTCTTGCCTTTGGTAGTGCAATAATCGCCTAACAATCAGCGCATTTTTTTGGTTTCTAGGGTATTCTTTTATGGAGGATACTCTAGAAACCCTTTCATTTAACACGTGTTCTGCATTCTTCTCGCACTGTGCGCCCAAGGGGGCCATACGGTAGGCTCTGATGAGTCTGCCCTAGTGGTATATGCACAGAGTGCGCCAGTCGATGCTATTGCCGATCAGTCCTTCGTGTTGCCGGAACATTGGTATGCAATACAAGTGCCAAGTGGCATCCCTAAACACGTTTTTGAGTGGATCTTGTGGGCTTCTCCAGGTATTGAACAAGTAGTCGACGGAGCCGCTGGCGAGTTCGCTGCTCGTTCGATAAGTAACGATACCTATGTCGACGATCAGTGGCATCTATCAAACCTGAATTCGCCAACCTTCGACATCAACATCGAAGACGCCTGGAATCTCGGATACTACGGCACGGGGCAAATCATTGGCATTGCAGATAATGGTGTTGACCAATCGCATGACGATTTGTCGACAAACTACAACGCGTCGTTAAGTACGCCGTTTATTTCTAGCGCACATGGCACTAGCGTTGCGGGCATTGTTGTCGCCGAGTCAGAAAATAATATTGGCGTTGCAGGAGTCGCTTGCCGCGCGCAATGGTCAGAGCAAAAGTTTGGTTCAGCATTATTGAATGCCGACACTTTTTCATGGGCTAACCAGGATCACACCATCAAGAATAATTCATGGGGTCCGATTGACGATGGCGAGTTGCATACGATTACCAACCTCGAACTCGATGCGCTAAAAGAAGCTGTCGAGGACGGCCGCAACTCTAAAGGTATTATTTTTACTTGGGCTGCTGGTAACGGAGGCGGTAACGACCGTGTCGAGTACGACCCATATGCTGGCAGTCGTTACACCATTGCTGTTGGGGCGATTACTAATGATGATCAACAATCTCCGTATAGTGAAGATGGCTCGGCCTTGTTGATTGTTGCGCCATCAGATGGCGGGTCCTCAGGCATTGTTACAACTACGTCAAACAACAACTACGATTTTCAGTACGGTGGCACATCAGCTTCAGCGTCAATGGCAGCTGGGGCAGCGGCATTAATGCTTGAGGCTAATCCAAATTTAGATTGGCGCGATGTACAGGCCATCTTGGCGCGAACAGCCCGTAAGTGTGACGCTAGCAATAGCGAATGGACGCAAAACGCGGCGGGG
>Ga0233427_10002448_pt1 | contig 17576 bp, 17 predicted proteins | sample SI_118_April2016_5_FD_179885 | JGI IMG/M metagenome (GOLD analysis project Ga0233427, IMG submission 179885) | Seawater microbial communities from Saanich Inlet, British Columbia, Canada - SI_118_April2016_100_MG | ecosystem: Environmental > Aquatic > Marine > Inlet | place: Canada: British...
GTAATCAGTCGTTTTTTCCAGGAAAAACGACTGCTCCAGGCTTTTGAAGATTAATTTATTTTCCGGGTTTTTTAAAAGTAATGGCAGGCAGGCAACAACCAGTGGAACTGCCTCAACAGATACTCCGGACTCCAGGCTCAACATATTTTTTAATCTTACACACTCTTTCGAGAGAGTTGCGTAAAGCAAACCGACACGATCCGGTTGAGCTTGTTTATAATAAATACCACCGACATGATTTCCCGCACTGACTAAGTTATGGGATTGTTTTGCCGGGCCACCTTTATCTCCTGTGTCCGTCTTATTTGCTAAGCTCAAACGCATTTTGGCGAAGGATACTAGCTCCTCCGACGAAAGCGTAATTGTGATATCAAAATCAGTTAGTACCCATGGGAATTCAAGAAACAAAATTATCCTCGAAGAACTCCATTTACGGCAATGCTCCAAGATATTTTCTGAATTAAGAGGCTTTGATACAGGTTTGAGGCAGCTCCGTTTTCCTGCAAACCAAAACCATACAGTCCGTTGTGCAAGGAAAATATATAGTGTTTTTTGCTGGATCATCTGCACTCAAGTGAAGGAAGGGAAAAAAACTTCGGTTGCATTAAACCGACGCTAAATTGAGGTCAAGATGTGGCGTACCGGCCAATTCCACGTTCCTGCATTACTTCACGAATTTCATCAAGAATTTTAGGGTCATCGATTGTTGGAGGAACTAAAACCTCAGTTTCAATTGCTAGTCGCCGGATAGTTTTGCGCAGGATTTTTCCGGAACGGGTTTTAGGCAAACGCTTGACGATACCGGATTGTCGAAAGTAGGCAACAGCACCAATTTCTCTACGAATGATTTCTATCAGTTCTTCCTGCATTTGATCCTGAGATATTTCTATTCCATCTTTGAGTACAACAAACCCAACTGGAACTTGCCCGCGTAATTCATCATCAATTCCAGTGACAGCACATTCAGCAACGGCCGGATGTCCCGCAATCAACTCCTCCATTTCTCCGGTTGAAAGGCGGTGTCCGGCAACATTGATTACATCATCTGTGCGTCCCATTACAAAAATGTAGCCGTCCTCGTCCTTGATTCCTTCGTCACCGGTCAGATAATATCCGGGATACTGAGACAAGTAAGATTGTTTAAAGCGTTCATCATCATTCCACAATGTTGGCAGACAACTTGGCGGCAATGGCAGGCGAATTACAATATTTCCTGTTTCTCCGGGTATGCAAATCTCACCTACTTCGTCAAGCACCTGCACATTGTAGCCGGGCATCGGAAAAGTCGGCGAGCCGTTTTTCACAGGCTGTGGTTCTATACCCATTGGATTTGAACAAATCGCCCAACCGGTTTCGGTTTGCCACCAATGGTCAACCACTGGAATACCAGGTTGTGGAGCTTCCTTCAAAATTTCAGTCAACCATTCATAAGTAGGCGGATCCAACCTTTCACCTGCAAGGAAAAGTGTACGAAGAGAACTGATGTCATACTGCTTTAATAGTTTGGCTTCAGGGTCTTCTTTTTTTACGGCACGAAAAGCGGTAGGAGCAGTAAAAAATGTATTTATTTTATGTTCAGCAATCATTCGCCAGAATGCACCAGCGTCTGGAGTACGTACTGGCTTTCCCTCATATACTATGGTAGTGCAGCCATGAAGCAGCGGGGCATAAACAATATATGAATGTCCAACTACCCAGCCCACATCTGAACCTGCCCAGTAAACATCTCCGGGATCGGTATTGTAGACAGCCTTCATACTGTATTTCAAGGCTACCGCGTGTCCTCCATTGTCACGTACAACCCCCTTGGGAAGACCGGTAGTTCCGGAAGTGTAGAGAATATATAGCGGATCCGTTGCATCCAGAGAAACCGGATCAGCAGGAGAGGCTTGACTCATCAGTTCATTCCAATCGTGATCCCGCCCGGACTGCATAGTTGCTTTAGCCTGTGGACGCTGCAAAACCACAATATTTTCAGGAGGGAATTTGGAAACTTCCAGTGCTTTGTCTACCAGTGGTTTGTATTCAATGATTTTGGTGAATTCAATTCCACAACTGGATGTCACCAGTACTTTTGGCTTGGCATCATCAATCCTTACCGCAAGCTCATTGGGAGCAAAACCGCCGAAAACCACAGAGTGGACCGCACCCAGTCTGGCACAAGCAAGCATTGCAATCACTGCTTCGGCAATCATGGGCATGTAAATAATGACACGGTTTCCCTTTTCCACACCCAAATTACGCAAGCATCCGGCGAATTTAGCAACGGTATCTTGCAACTCTGCATAAGTAAATTTTTGCTGCATATTTGCTACTGGAGAATCATAAACCAATGCCAACTGGTCACCGCGTCCCTCCTCAATGTGAACATCGAGTGCAAGGTAGGATGTGTTAAGCTTTCCACCGGCAAACCAGCGGTAAAATCCATGTTCGTCCTGAGACAGGATTGTTTCCGGAAATTCATACCACTTTATCTGTTCAGCTTGTTTTCTCCAGAAAATTTCCGGTTGTTCTATAGACTGCTGATATTCATCATGATAATTCATGGAATTCTCGTTTTAGAAAACGGTTAAGAACTTTCCAGATTAAACAGCTGAAACTTTTGTAAAATTTCATCAATTTGGCCTGTTGGCGATTAAATCTTCAACCACAGAAGGATCAGCAAGTGTGGATGTATCACCAATACTGCCCATATCATTTTCAGCAATTTTTCGCAAAATGCGGCGCATTATTTTTCCGGAACGTGTTTTAGGAAGACCGGGAGCCCATTGAATAACGTCAAATGTGGCAATTGGGCCAATTTCTTTACGAACCTGCTGCACCAATTCTTTTTTTAAATCATCGGTTGGCTCAACTCCGGTATTTAAAGTTACATAGGCGTAAATTCCCTGTCCCTTAATTTCATGCGGAAAACCTACAATTGCAGCTTCAGCAACATTTTTGTGGAGTACTACTGCAGACTCAAGTTCTGCGGTTCCCATACGGTGTCCGGAAACATTCAGTACGTCATCGACTCGTCCGGTAATCCAGTAATAACCATCCTCGTCACGTCGACAGCCGTCACCGGTGAAGTAGAGTCCTTTGTAAGTACTGAAATATGTTTGAATAAACCTCTCATGATCACCATACACGGTGCGCATTTGTCCGGGCCAGGAGTGTTTAATACACAAATTACCCTCCGAGGCACCTTCCAGTTCGTTGCCTTCTGCATCCACCAACAGAGGTTGGATTCCAAAAAACGGGCGGGTTGCAGATCCGGGCTTAGTACGGGTTGCACCCGGAAGCGGAGTAATCATTATGCCGCCTGTTTCGGTTTGCCACCAGGTATCTACGATCGGACATTTCCCGTGACCAACTACACGGTTATACCAGAGCCATGCTTCAGGATTGATCGGTTCTCCGACTGTGCCCAACAAACGGAGGGAGCTTAAATCCCTTTTGTTGACCAATTCATCTCCTTCTTTGGCTATTGCCCTAATAGCGGTGGGTGCAGTGTAGAAAATGTTTACTTTGTGTTTGTCGCAAATGTCCCAAAAGCGTCCGAAATCAGGATAATTTGGAACCCCCTCAAACATCAATGTAGTTGCTCCATTGGCAAGTGGTCCGTACAGAATGTAACTGTGTCCGGTAACCCAGCCGATGTCGGCTGTGCACCAGTATATATCACCATCATGATAATCAAAGACAAATTGATGAGTGAGGGATGTGTAAACCAGATAACCCGCTGTGGTGTGCAAAACTCCCTTGGGTTTTCCAGTTGAACCTGAAGTGTAGAGAATGAAAAGCGGATCTTCCGCATCCATTTCTTCTGGGGGACAATCTGCAGAGACACCGGCCATTTCTTCATGCCAAAAATAATCTCTTTCAGATTGCATTTTACAGTCGTCATCCGTGTGTTTGACCACTATGCAGCTTTCTGTTCCGGTACCTTCCATGGCTGCATCAGCATTTTGCTTAAGCGGAACACTTTTCCCTCCACGGATTCCCGCATTTGCTGTAATCAGCATTTTACCTTCGCAATCAAGAATTCGGTTTTTGAGGGCTTCTGCGCTGAATCCACCGAAAACTACTGAATGTACAGCACCAATTCTAGTACAAGCCAGACACGCTATTGCCAGTTCTGGAATCATGGGCATATAAATCATTACCCGGTCACCTTTTTTGATTCCGCGATTCTTCATCACATTGGCAAATTTGCTCACCTCTGTATGCAATTCTTTGTAAGTAAAGGTTCTGTCAACATTTGGATCGTCAGATTCCCAAATCAGGGCTGCTTGATCTGCCCGTGTTTCCAGGTGCCGATCCAGGCAATTATAAGAAACATTAAGTTTACCTCCTTCGTACCAGCGGATATGTGCGTCATTGAAGTCCCAATCAAGTGTGTTATCCCACTTTTTAAACCAGTCCAGACGCTCGGCTTGTTTGTCCCAAAAAGTTTTTGGGTCATCCACAGACTCCTGATACATTTTCAAATAAGTGTCGTTGTCGATCCACGCTTTTGCTTTAGTAGATGCAGGAATTTCGAAAATTTGCTGCTCAATCATATCTTTCTCCTGTCGTGTAATTATTGTTAAAAGTGTCTGAAAAAACATACCGTAGCAAAAAAATATTGTTTTGTCCTGAAAAAAATACAGGTCAACCAAAGAAAACCATATAATCTATAATTTTTCCTTGCATCTTCTTGGTATTTCTGCGATTTATCATCGCTTGGTGGGTTTAATGAAAAGAATGTTCAGTTGCATGGAAAGATTCTATGTCGGTGAAACTGTTGAAATGTCAGTTAGTACTGTTAATAATTATACTGAGTTCCGTGGCTTGCAGCAATGATTCTGATGAAGAGTACAGCGGTGACGGTACTACGGCTTCATCTACAAAATTTCTTGTCAGTTCCAACATTCCGAAAGACCATGCAACCGGGGTGTCACCATTTACATCTGTTGTGATAGGCTTCAACAAAGAAGTAAATTCAAGCAGCGTGAGTGGAAATAATTTTTATCTAAGTTCTAACGGAATTGCAGTTCCTGCAAAACTATCTAATTCAAAAAATGTCGTTGTTTTGCTCCCATACTCTTCTTTAAGTAATTCAACTCTTTATTCTGCATCTGTCTCCAGTACAGTTCAGGATATTTCAGGCAACAGCCTGGGTCAGGACAGTTCCTGGAAGTTTACCACAGTTTCTGTTTCGAGTGACAATTCTTCGGGTAATACAGGTTCCGGTGGGGATACAGTTTCAGATACCACCCAACCAAGTGTTGTTTCACTCAGTCCGTCTGAAAACGCCAGCAGTATTAATGTTGACTCTGCAATCATTGTAGTTTTCAGTGAGAGTATTTCTTCTGCGTCTCTCAGTTCCAGCACCTTCAAGCTGATGGATAATTCCAGCAACTCAATTAGTGGAAGTTATAGTTTAAATGGTTCAATAGTCACTTTCACTCCTACTGACAATCTGACACATTTCCGTGATTACAGTGTTTCTTTGACTATTGGAATTAAGGACTCTGCAGGTAATGCACTTTCTTCAGCAAAGTTGTGGAGTTTTTCTACTTTAAGCAATGTGGTTGTCATTTCAGCTGACAGCTTTGGTATGGTGCTTCTCAGCGGCGGGCAATTTGAAATGGGAGCAGATAATGAATCTCAAAGTGATGGAACAGGTAATTCCAGAGAATTACCTGTTCATACCGTGACGTTGACGGGTCCGTTTTATGTTTCAGATCATGAAGTTACTGCTGCTGAATATAAAGCTTGTGTGGATGCAGGTAGCTGCAGCTATACAGGCAGTACAACAAATTCAAAGCGGACCTACGATGTTTCCGGAGAAGAAAATTTTCCGATTAACTATGTTAGCTGGAACGATGCTGCAAATTATACATCCTGGCTGACTAGTAACCGCTCTGGAACTTACCGGCTTTGTACAGAAGCAGAATGGGAATATGCAGCACGTGCGGGAAGTACTACAAAATGGTCATGCGGCAATGACAACGACAGCTGTCTCATAAACTACGCCTGGTACGACAGCAATAGTCGCACGGGTCCCAAGGCTGTAAAAACTAAACTGGCCAACTCATGGGGTCTTTACGACTTCCATGGAAATATCTGGGAGTTAACCTCTGACTATTACGGCGGGAGTTATTATAGTGAAATATCCGGAGGGGCAACTAATCCGTCCGGGCCTGCTACTGGGGGCTCCAGGTCAACACGTGGCGGTGGATACTCATCTGAGACAACCAGTTTACGCTCATCAAACCGTTATTACAAAGGTCAAACCAGCCAAAGCTCAACTCTTGGTTTTAGAGTTTGTGCTACTCCTTAAATCCTTAGAACTGTTTTATTTTATGCGTGGCTTCCTTTTGATAACAGTGATGATCCTTACGTTGCTGATTGGAGGAGTAATGTTGAATTTGTTTCAGCAAAGCATTCGGCAGCGTTTCCAAAGTCAGGCATTTCTGGAGTCACAGATTCTTTTTCAGGAACTGAATGGTGCTGCAGTACAGGCACATATTTATTTAATGAAACTTACTCCAAATCAACTACAGGAAAATCCACCTGTGCTGGAAAGCACAGTGTTTGTCGAAGGTTTCAAAGATTGGTCAGGAAGAATAAAAAATGCAGGAAGCGATTTACTGGTTACTCTGCGTTCACCCGCTGATTCTGGTGGTCTTAAATTTCAGTTGCTCTTGAGAAATGCGGACAATGCTTCAGGAAATGAATTTTTGCAGTCCGATGGCGTATTGATTTTAGATAACTGAAAGAGTTAAGCAGAATGATCTATTATTTCTGCCTAGCTTTTCACATTAAATTTTAAAGGAAACAAATTAAAGGTGGGGAGTTGCGGCCCGTCTAGAGCCGCAGAAAATGAGAGCTTTAGATTCTTCCCTGTAACATGAACGCGATCACAAGTGCATAAATTACGAGTGACTCGATCAGTGCCAAACCAATAATCATTGGTGTAAATATTTTATCGTATGCGTTCGGATTCCTGGCAATTCCTTCCAATGCACCGCTCATTGCGATACCTTGTCCGATTCCTCCACCAAGAGCTGCAAGTCCAATTGCTAAACCGGCACCAAGAGCAATTCCAAATGTGGCCATTTCTCCCATTTCTGCTGCATACAGAGGGAAACTCGCTGACAGTAGTAACGTCAACAATAATAATTTTTTCATGACATCCTTTTTGATGTTAAATAAATCAGCGCAATCAGTGAGCTTCACTCATTGCGAGTTCAAAATAAATGGCAGACAGCAATACAAAAACAAATGCTTGTAACACTGACACCAAAATTCCCAGACCCATAAACGGAATAGGCAGTCCGACTGCAAAAATTGACGTGAAAATCATGACAACTTTATGATCTCCGGTCATGTTCCCAAATAGACGGATTGAAAGGGAAAGTGGGCGCACACAATGACTGACGACCTCGACAGGAAACATCAGTGGCGCAAGTATAGGCATGGGCCCCAGAAACTGTTTAATGTAACTGGCTCCATGCTGACGAATGCCTAAAAAGTGAGTCATAAGAAAAATAATGACTGCAAAGGCAATTGTAACGTTAAACTGATCTGTAGGGGGATTGAAACCAGGTACCAGACCAGCAAGATTGAGAAGCAAAATAAATAAACCGTAAGTTCCCAGTAATGGAAGGATGGGACGTGCACCAACACCGTGGCGGATTGTTCCGCTCAAAAAATTCAGTATTCCACTGACAATAACTTCTGCAAAATTTGAAAAATCTGCACGTCCGGAAGGCTCGAGCAAATCTGTTTTTCTGAATGGTTTTCCTGCAAAAAAAGCAAAAGCTATCAACAAAATTGCTACTATTAGCAAGTCCAACATAGGAACCGGGTCAATTCCAAGTTCAACCAGCGGTTGTTCTAACCAGCCTATCAAAAAATGAGACCACGTGAATGCACCTTCGGCAGCAAAAACAGTGGTGGCTGTTACTAATAAAATGCTAACTAGAGCAAGGCGTTTGTTCATTCTTTAAATTTTTTGATCTATGCAAATTTATGAGGGTTCATCACTCTAACAAAAGAGTAAACGATTGCAGCAAGTGCAACATTGGAAAGTCCGATTAGTAACCCCATTGGTGGTAGTTTCAGGTAATTCAAAGCTCCAAACAAAACTATTACTGAAATCACGAATTTTGTAAGTATAAACAGCAAATCCAATGCTAACAATTTTCGCTCCAGCAACAACTTTTGGACAAGTTTTACAGTCCAGTAATAATTAAAACCAATAACCGCACATCCTAACATGACAGAAGGCATAAGGTCAAGTTGAAAAATTGCAGTTCCTGCAACTAAAATTATGCTGATTCCAAAAAGTAGATTACGAAAAAAGTCAGCTTGTTTGATATGGCTGGATTTTTTCCCTGAATTTAAGTTTTCCGGAACTTCAGAGGCAGTTGCATCTTGTTTACTATCAGCGTTCATGCTTTCCGTACAATATCTGTTATCTTGTGGAATTCCATTATTGGGATTCAAGCTTGAATCTTCTTCAGCTGCTGCCTGCATACTTAGGTCTTACTGAAAAAGTTTTTCTTTTGTCATCCGAGACTTGATCCGGTAACCAGATTAGTTTCAGGTAGAAGAATGATAATCATGTTCCTGCTCAGAATCAGCTTGAACTCTTTTGACCAAACGAAAAATACTCCTGTAACCTGCAATTATTCCTGAAACTCCAAACACCAGCAAAAACCAGGGTTGTGTATCCAGCCAATCATCCAACCAACTCCCGATCAGAAAACCCACTACAACGGACAATCCCAGTTCCAAACCCATAGAACTGTACATTATCCATTTTGGGCCAGATTTGTGTATTTGTTTCACTTCACAGGAAATGTATTTTACAGAAAATATATTTTAGATCGGATAAGCAAAAAACATTATTAAGTTTAGTGTACAATGCCTGAAATTGCAAGATTTTGCAACCAAGCCTCTTGCACCTTATAGGTGATATTGATATTCTGATAGAACTTAAACACTGTCTGAATCAGATAAGCAATCTTAATTGAGTTAAAAAATGGGTGACAGTTTCGGGCATTTATTCCGTATCACTACCTGGGGAGAATCTCATGGCGGTGGAGTTGGAGTTGTCATCGACGGATGTCCTTCTGGACTGCAGTTGAGTGAAGATGATCTCCAATATGAGTTAGATAGAAGGAGGCCCGGGCAAAGCAAAATAACTACACAACGAAAGGAAAGCGATACTGCCAGGATTCTTTCAGGAGTTTTTGAGGGGCGAACCACCGGTACAGCAATTTCTGTGATGGTCTTAAATGAAGATGCTAAGTCACATAATTATGAGCATCTCAAAGATTTGTATCGCCCCAGCCACGCGGATTTCACTTTCGACAAGAAATATGGTTTCAGGGATTGGATGGGCGGCGGACGCTCGAGTGCACGTGAAACCGTCGGAAGAGTTGCAGCCGGAGTAATCGCTAAAAAACTGCTCCAGCGATGGAATAATATCCAGACAATTGCCTGGGTAGAGCAAATCCATGAGATAAAATCTTCAGTGGATAAAGAATTTATCAGCCAACAAAAGATTGAAGCCAGTATTGTGCGCTGTCCGGATCCGGAAGCGTCAGAAGCAATGATTGCCCGTATTCATGAAGTCCGTAAATCTGGAGATAGCGTAGGTGGAATTATTCGGACAGTTGTCCGGAATGTTCCGGCAGGTTTAGGTGAACCGGTATTTGACAAACTGACTGCAGATTTGGCCAAGGCATTAATGTCACTTCCTGCTACACGTGGGGTTGAGTTTGGCTTGGGTTTCGATTCAGCGAAGCTGAAAGGTTCAGAACATAACGATGCGTTTGTGATGCGCGATGGAGCTATCCGGACCAACACAAACAGTTCAGGTGGAATTCAGGGTGGAATTTCAAATGGTGAAGAGATTGATTTACGGGTTTCTTTTAAACCAACCGCCACGATTAACTTTGAACAGGATACAGTTACTCGTGAAGGTGAAGTTGTTAAACTGAAAGCCAAAGGGCGTCATGATCCATGTGTTTTACCAAGAGCCGTTCCAATGGTAGAAGCCATGATTAATTTGGTTTTAACCGATCACTATTTACGCAACCGTCAAAGCCGTCTTTAAGGAATTTGGGAAGGAATTAATTTATAATATATTTTTGAAAAGTTGGTTCTAAATTTGCAAATTCATAATTAGAACCAAAAATAAACATTTTAAGCTTTTAACCAGTACAAAATATGCCTCCCAAAATTAACCCAATGAAAGTTTCATCAAGGACAATTCGTCCTGCAAGTGAAAAACGACTTAATTCACTGATGGCAAACTCGGAAGCTCGATTTCTTTCATCGGGCTCTATTGCTGTGTTTGGGGTCCTCCTTTTTATTGCCTTTGTGATTGCTCAAATAATTTTCATTAACTGAAGAGCAAGTTTTCCTCCGATGCCTTACATTGATGTCTTCAACGGAGATGCCGATGGTATATGTGCCCTCCATCAATTGCGTCTTTACAATCCACAGAAAAGTTCCCTTGTCACAGGAGTAAAACGGGATAATCTTCTGTTGAAACGTATTATTGCCACGCGTGACAGTACACTCACAGTTCTCGATATTTCATCTCATGCCAACCGGGATTCTCTCCTGCAGTTATTGAAACAGGGTAATACTGTTCACTATTTTGATCACCACTTTGCAGGAGAAATGCTTGAATCCCCACTTTTTCATCCACATATTGATACGAGTCCTGATGTTTGTAGCAGCATACTGGTAGATCGTTTTTTGTCAGGGAAATATCGCCTTTGGGCCATAGTTGCATCTTTTGGTGACAACCTTCATGTATCCGCACATGAGTTGGCCGGTAGTTTGAAGCTTAATCCAAAAAAAACTGAAGAATTACGAGAACTGGGAGAGCTGATCAATTACAACGCATATGGTGAAACCATAGACGATTTGCATTTTTCACCGGAAGTTTTGTTTAAAGCTTTGCAGCCTTTTTCTAATCCGTTTGAATTTTATCATACATCCGGTGAGTTGAATCAGTTGCGGGAAGGTTTTCGGAATGACATGCAAAAAGCAGAATCTAAAATTCCTGTAAGACAAACTTCTGCAGGTAGAATTTATCAGTTTCAAAATCAAGCATGGTGCCGTCGTGTATCCGGAGTATACAGTAATCAGATTGCGCGGGAAGCCCCGGATCTGGCTCATGCACTATTGGTTGAAAGAAAAGACGGAACTTTTCTGGTTAGTGTCCGCGCCCCAATTTCAAAACAGCAAGGTGCAGAAAAACTATGCATTAAATTTTCCGGAGGGGGTCGAGCTGCAGCAGCAGGAATCAACAATTTGGTTCCGGAAGAGGTTGATCGATTTTTTGATGCCTTTGATCTTCAATTTACTATTTAATTGAAGTTGCAGTAATTTTATGGTTTGTTTTTCTGCGTTGAAATTTCTTCTCCTGTTTTGAGCGCAAGCTCTTGTAAAATTGCCTCCAGTTTACTGCACATCACTGGGACTTCTTCTGGCAAAAGTTCTTTAGGTACGTGGAACGGTTCTCCAAATGATTCAACGATTGTAGTAAAGGGTTTGGGAATTTTGTGTCTGTCCCAGCTTTTAAGCCTCCAAAGATGTTTTGCCTCATAGTGCCAGGGAATGATAGGAACTCCTGAGTATTTTGCAAGCAGTACGACTCCAGATTGAATTTTTTCTGGAGGACCGAGAGGACCATCCGGAGTGATAGCAACTGATTTTTTCCCCTTAAGCAGTTTTATAAGTTGTTTCAGAGCGGGAATTCCTCCTCTAGTGGTTGAACCACGTACTGCTTGGTAGCCAAAATGAGCAAATACATCGTAAATAACTTCACCATCGTCGCTGTTGCTGATCAAAGCAGTTAGTTTTTGATTTCTCAGAAGCCAGACACTGAAATATATGTTTTGGTGCCATGTGGCAACAATTACGCTGCCGTATTCCTGCAGCGTAGTTTTCAGTATTTGCTGATTATTGCTTTTAATACGTGTAGTATTTCCAGTAATCCGAATCAGCAGCATGAGCGTTTTGGTAATCAGCCAGCGCTGAAAACGTCTTTTCAAAGAAGATTTTGCTTCTTTCATAGAGAAAAATTTTATTTTGTTGAATGAATATGAAAGCCACTTTACAATATTATACTATGATGAACGTCATCTGCTAAACAATTCAGCAGAACCTCCAAAATAATGCAGGTAATTTTTGAAGTATTACATAATCCGAAAGTCCATATACGATCTTCTGAAGATGAATGCAATAATGAAAGTCTAACCCAAAACAAAGTTCTTCCTGAATCTAAGCACAATGCCTATCTGGTTTGTTAACCTTGTCCGTTTTATTCAAGGAAAAGCAAAAGATTCGCCGACTTGTGTTTCAACTGCACGGAGTGCTTTACTCCAAATGAACTGGAAAAAATAAATGCATTTTCGTTCCATAGCATACGTCGTGGGGACACTGCTGCTGGTTACCAGCATTGCTCTGCTATTTCCCATCATCACTTCTTTAATTTATCAGGAGAACGATTTTAACGCTCTGCTTATTTCTGCAGCGGTGGCTTTTGTGACAGGCCTGCCTTTATGGTGGTTTTCACCGAAAGATTATGAATTAAGCTTCAGAGACGCAATCCTCATCGCAGTATTTGGTTGGGGGATAATTTCCGTTGTATCAGCATTGCCATTTGTGATTCACGGTTCAATTCCGTCATTCACAGATGCATTTTTTGAAATGATGTCAGGTTACACCACAACAGGAGCAACTATCCTGACGGATATTGAATCCCTGCCTCATGGATTGTTATTCTGGCGCAGTGAAACTCATCTGCTTGGGGGTATGGGATTTCTGACTCTGACCTTGATCTTTTTACCGCACGGTATGGCTGGAGTACGAATCTTTCGTGCGGAGTCCAGTCCTGGACAAGTTATAACCAAAGAAAAATTTCTTCCACGAAACCGTGACGCCATGATTTGGCTCTGGTCTATTTATCTAGGACTGAACATGTTGCAAACACTGATGCTTTGGGGCGGTGGAATGTCACTGTTTGACTCACTGTGTCATGCCTTTGGAACTGTTGCCACTGCAGGATTCTCTCCCAAGAATACCAGTCTTGGCTATTACGGAAATGCTTATTTTGATTGGGTTGTTACGATTTTTATGTTTCTTGGCGGAATGACTTTTATGCTTTTTTACCACATGCTGAAAGGAGAATGGAACTTAGTTCGAATCAACACTGAATTACGCTGGTATGCCACTATTGTTGGTTTTTTCTGTGGAATATCAACCCTAATTTTGTGGTTGAATGGGACCTATGATCGGTTTTTTGATGCACTTCGCCATGCTTCTTTTCAAATAATATCTTTGCTGACCACTACCGGTTTCACAACTGCAGACTATGAACTTTGGCCTCAGTCAGCACAGATGCTGCTTTTTGTTGTCTGCTTTATTGGTGCATGTGCAGGTTCTACCACCAGCGGTATTAAAATCGTACATTTTGTTATCATCTGGAAATACATGGTAACAACGATCAAGAAAATGTTTTTTCAGCCCCGGACAATCCTACCGATTCTACTTAATCAGCGTACCATAGATCCGTTTGCCATCAATCTCTCAATCTGTTATTTCATTGCCAATATATTTCTAGTCTTGGGTGGAGGTTGTGTTATGGTACTTTTAGATTCTATGGATTTTCAGACAGGAATGAGTTCAGTCATTGCCGCAGTGATGAACGTTGGTCCGGGATTTGGTGACGTTGGGCCTTCAGAAAACTATGCTCATATTTCAGCAGCAGGAAAATGGTTTCTTGCCTGGCTTATGCTTGTTGGCAGGTTGGAAATGTTCTCTGTTCTTGTACTGCTTTTTCCATCTTTCTGGAAAAAATAATGTACTGCTGCTGTACTCCTCAATTATTTTTCCACACAGCTAGCTGAACAGGATTTAAATTGAATGGTTGCAATTTCAGCAAGTTCAGCATTTAATTTTTTCAGGCATCTCAAAGTATTGTAAACAGCCCTACTTTTTGTTCCCCCAGCGTACCATGACCATCCTTTCCGCAGTTAATTTATTTAAATAGGCACAACCATACTTATGAATTGTGATCACTCTCTCCAGAGTGAGATAGCCCTGAATGGAATGGCTTTTATCTGGAGAGCAGCACTTCGCTATACGTGTCATGACATTTTCCATTCCATCCACAAGAATCTTGTTTGTTGATGGAGATTCCGTAATTCTTTTTTTTCTAGTCTTGGCTTTAGTTTTAAGTTGTAAAGGCGATTCCGAATTTGATCCAGTAACAGAACTGGGGTCATCCACAAACCATCTACGGACTTCTTCACTGTGAATAGAACCGTCGCCAATGGAAAAAAGTATGTGCTCAAATTCTTGATTTTTATGTAAACGTGATTCCTTTTCCATCCGCCCTTCCCGAGTCATGCGATTCAGATTAAGACTGTGATTCTTGAATTCCCGTTCCAACATTTCCAAACCTTCTTTTCGTCTTCCTTCTCTGCTCCGCTCGTGTAAAGCATGTTTAATTTTATTGCGGGCGTGACGAGTTTTTACAAAATCCAGCCACTCTTTCCGGGGTTCCTGTCGCGGGGATGTAAGTATTTCCACTGTATCACCACTTTTTAGGGAACTGTCGAGGCGCGTGATGTTACCATTCGTCTTTGCGCCGGTTATGCGGTTGCCTACTTCTGTATGAATTGCATAGGCAAAATCAACGGGTGTGGCAGTTTGTGGTAGTTCCCGGATATCTCTTGAAGGTGTCATTACATAGATATTGTCACTAAACAGATCAATAAGGGGTATTGTTTCGTTATGCCTCCCTGCTTTACTTTGTTCTGCCAGTGACACTTCAATTTGTTTAGCTTTTTTTTCTTTTGACGGTTGTCGTTTTTCCTTATACAGCCAGTGTGCCGCAACCCCATATTCTGCCATCCGGTGCATCTTATGTGTCCTGATTTGAATTTCAATTGGTCTTAAATATCTCAAGGGACCATTTTGGGAATCTGTAACTGTCGTGTGGAGAGATTGGTATCCGTTGGACTTAGGGTTTGCGATATAATCTTTGAAACGATTTTTTATTGGTATCCAGTTCTCGTGAATAAAACTCAGTGCCGCATAGCATTCATCGATACCATTTACCAAAATTCTAAATCCAATCAAATCTTGAATTCGGTCAAAATTGTTTTCGACTTTCTCAAGTTTTTGAAAAATTGAGTAGAAACGTTTGTAGCGGCCCTGGACTTCATGAGTGATTCCTGCCTCTGTCAAAATATGACGAATTTTTTCTGAAATTATTTCAACACTGTCTGAACGATCACTGCGTTTTCGACCAATTTTTTTCTTCAGGTTTTGGTAATTTTCATATTCCAGTTGCCTAAATGCAAGGTCCTCCATCTCTGACTTGATCCAGAAAATTCCTAAGCGTCCTGCTAAGGGAGCATGGACATGCAGGGCCGTCCATGCTGTTTCATCTCTCTCTTTTGGAGACAGGGAATCCAGCTGTTCCAATTTATGAAGCTGCAGCACCAGGAACACAGTCAACAACTGGACGTCACCCAAAACTGTCAGCAGCATACGCAGGGCAAGTTCAGCCTGCTCAGAATTTTTCGGACGTACAGGAAACTGCTGCACTTTGAGCATCCTGTGATAAAGCGGCAATGCATCTGAAAAAGAGCCCTTTGAATCAATTGATCTTTTGTATTCAAACTCTTTCGGCAAATCATCGGCTGCCTGATATTGCAAAAATAACAACGCAGCCTGGAGAGTTGCGGGGCTCAAAGAAAGTTGTTTGAGATTCTTTAAGAGTTTAGCCGCAGCATCGGGGTTGCTCTGCTTTGAGTACCAGTTTTTAAAAAGACTGTTTGCTTCAGGGTTTGTAAAAAATGCTTCCGGTACAACGGAATTGTTTATATTGGCATTATGGCCAAAAGTGATTGTTGGCGACGAAATATCTTCTGAAATTTCAGTCCCGGAAAGATTATTCATTTGAAAGGTTGTTGAATTAAATGTTACAAAAGACCCTGCACCATGAAATAGGTGTAAAGTTTAACATCAAATTGGACTCCCTGCCTCTTTTCTTGCTTGAAAAATTCTGCAATTTCATCTGGAGATTTGACGAATACAGTTATAAATTCTTCTGGCTCATTTTCCGGTTTTGGATTCAGGTTCTCTTCGATGTTTTCATCAACCTGAACTTGTACAAATGAAACGGTTTCTGAAAGAATTCCGGGAGATGAAAACAATCTTGGGCTAATATTTTCGACTGTACCAACATAACCGGTTTCTTCAAAAAGTTCACGGATTGCAGTTCTTTCCAAAGTTTCACCAGGATCAACTAAACCTGCAGGAAATTCCAGGATATAAGAATTTGTTGGCGGACGAAATTGGCGAATAATAATAAATCGTCCAGAAGGTTGCATTCGGGCAACTATAATTACTGCTTCTGCACGGTGTTTACGATGCAAACCTTCCCATTTTCGCACTTGTTTTTTGTCATCTTCATAGCTGAACTCCACAATCTCAGACCAATTTCCACGAAAGAGGAGTTGTTCATCAAGAACGCGTGCTGTGCCTGCATTTGGAGGATTATTAGTTTGGATTTCAGACATTCAGATTCAACAGAAAAATTAATAAATGTGTTTGCGCAATTGGTTTTGCAGTACAACTTGCCATATAAAAAGATAAAGGATTTTGTGACAATCACAATCCAATTTTGAAATTGTTTTTGCGTTGTCTATTTTTGATGTCTGCAATAAAATTCGCATGATGAGTATTAATTTCTGAAAACCATATTCTTGAAACATTCGCCACTATGAGAAACATTCGCTTAATTTGGATTGGGAAATCGCAGGAGTCTTTTGTTCAGGATGGAATTAAAGTTTATTTGAAGAAAATCTCACATTACACTAAGGTTGATTTTGAAGAAATTAAGCCGGTAAAGTATAATTCAGGTACTACAGAGCAGTGGCGTAGGCAGGAAACGGAAAAATTAATAAAACGCCTGGACTCTTCTGAATTGAACATATTTTTGGATGAAAGCGGGAAGAGTGAAACCTCAAAAAGTTTGGCTCTTTGGTTTGAAAAACAAATACCACTCGGATGGCGGAGGGTCAACTTTTTCATTGGCGGGGCATATGGTTTTGACAAAACAATGCTGCCTTCGGGAGTAAAGTTGTTGCGCCTCTCCGATATGACTTTTACACATCAAATGGTGAGATTAATTTTACTTGAGCAACTTTATCGTGCGTTTACGATTATGCGTGGAGAACAATATCATCATAATTAAACTTAATTTATGCTATTCATAGGTAATAAATTGATATAATTATGTATTATAAATTATTAGTAACAAAATAATAACGATTTTGCCACAAAGAAAGACAATCAAGAACAAGTTTTGTTGATGGATTTAGTAGGAATATGGACTGATTTAATCAAGTATTACTGAATAGTACGGAATTTCAGGGCCGATAGACACCTATAGGGACACCTAAATCCACGCTCAGTATTACTGTGTAGGAAATGTTGGCTAGGTTGTGGAAGGTTGTATGACTTTTCTAAAGCAACCCATCGAAGAAAGCATTTATGAC
>Ga0233427_10002450_pt1 | contig 17568 bp, 19 predicted proteins | sample SI_118_April2016_5_FD_179885 | JGI IMG/M metagenome (GOLD analysis project Ga0233427, IMG submission 179885) | Seawater microbial communities from Saanich Inlet, British Columbia, Canada - SI_118_April2016_100_MG | ecosystem: Environmental > Aquatic > Marine > Inlet | place: Canada: British...
GTCGCGCCAGTGGCGATGATGATGATGGGGGTCGGTGCCATCGGTTGCGTCCGGTTCGACGATCTCGAACCGTGTCCCGGTGAGCACATCATCACTGTGGGGGTGTGTGGCCACCGTTATCGGTACGCCTAGATCGGCCGCGGCGAGATCATCACGAAGTGGAGTGAGCCATTCCGGATGGAGATCCAGCATTGCTGCCGAGAACATGTCGCCGGCGAGTCCGCCAATCAGATCAAGGCGATAGTGCATGGGGAAGTGTAGGCATCTTGGCTCAATCTCGACATCGTTGAGACCTCCAGTACACACCACCCAAGATGGGCACCGTGAAGTTGCTACTGTCACTCTGTGCCCTTCCCACGACATCTTCTGACTGACGACGAGGCTCTGGTTCTCGATCTGCGCCCCCACTGGTGGCAAATCACACCGCCAGCGTCTTTGCTTGCTGTGGTGACAGTGTTAGGTGTCATGGCGCTGGCCACGAGTTGGTGGGGGCCGATCGACTATGTGATCGGCATCCTTTGGATCGGGGCATTGCTCTGGTTTGGGGCCAATTACATGAAGTGGACGACCACGAACTTTGTAGTCACCAACGAGCGAGTGATCTCTCGCACCGGTGTGGTGAGCAAAGAAGGCATCGAGATTCCGCTCGACCGGATCAACACGGTGTTTTTCAATCAGTCGATCTTCGAACGCATGATCGGTGCCGGTGACCTTGGTATCGAGTCGGCGGGGGAGGGAGGACGTCAGGAATTCTCGAACATCCGCAAGCCCAGCCTCATCCAGAACGAGATCTATCGCCAGGTCGAAGGCCTGGAAGATCGCCGTTTGGATCGCCTCGGGCGAGCAGCAGCCGGAATCGGCGCGGCCGGCTCCGCCGAGCTGTCGATTCCTGAACAGATCGAGAAACTCGACCAACTCCGCCGCCAGGGCGTGGTCACCGAGGAAGAATTCCAAGCAAAGAAACGCGATCTTCTCGACCGAATGTGATTTCTTCTGCCAGGCTGACCAGATGACAACGATCTCCTGGTTTGACTCGCCGACAACTGTTGACGTAGCCCTCGCAAATGCCGACCGCGCTCGTGCTGCGGGCCTTCACCGCTACTGGAATCCACAGATCGCAGTGACTGATCCGATGGTCGTGCTGGGCATCGTGGCCCGGGAGATTCCCGACATCGGTCTCGGCACGTCTGTCGTGGCGATGCAGAGTACGTTTGCCAAGAATCTGGCCATCCAGTCCCGCACCATTAATCAGGCGAGCGGAGGCCGCTTCACACTTGGTCTCGGCACCAGCCACCAGCCCGCAATGGAATTGCGCCACGGTCTCAAGTGGGACCGTCCCTACACCCACATGGTCCAGTACCTCGACTCCCTGTTGCCGTTGTTGAGCGACCAGGAGGTCTCATCTGCGGGCGAGTTCGTCACCACGCACGCCGAGATTGATGTTCCTGGACCGACCCCAGAGGTGATGCTCGCTGCTCTCGGGCCCAAAATGTTGAAGCTCGCCGCCGATCGCACGGCCGGAACGATCACGTGGATGACCGGCCCGAAGACCATTGCCTCACACATCCGCCCCTGTATAGGAGAAGCCCACATCGCAGCCGGTGTGCCGGTTTGGGTCACCGACGATCCCGTTGGTGCTCGTGAGAAGGCGGCGGTCAATCTCGCCATATACGGCCAACTGCCCTCCTATCGAGCCATGCTCGATCGTGAAGGCATGGCGGGTCCCGGTGAGATGGTGCTCGCAGGCGATCTCGACACCATCCGCGCCGGTCTTGAGGAGTATCGCGACGCTGGTGTCGATGAGGTTGCCCTCAACGTGTTGGGCTCTGGCGATGCTGTCGAAGGCGCTTGGGAGCTTGTTGAGTCGATGGGTGGGTCCCTCTGATGCCAGGCGGTCCCGCCGCTTCGTCATCAGGTAACCCCCAGCCCCTGGGCGGTAATGAAATGCCGCGCTTCGGCGGCATCACCACGTTTATGCGGTTACCCAACCGATCAGAGCCGGCCGACTTGGACGTTGGCATCTTCGGCGTCCCATTCGACCTTGGCACCTCGAATCGGCCGGGCGCCCGGTTCGGCCCGCGCGGTATCCGCGAGGAGTCGGTCATGATCCGACCCTTCAACATGGCAACCCGTGCGGCACCGTTTGACTCGCTTCGTATCGATGATCTTGGTGACGTCGCCACCAACGCGTTCAACAAGGACGATTCCATTGCCCGCATCGAAGCTTTCGCCGGCAACCTCTTGGCTCATGGTCTGAAAACGGTAGCGATCGGCGGTGATCACACGATCGCGCTCCCGATGTTGCGGGCGATGAAGAAGGTCCATGGACCGGTCGGCATGGTGCACGTCGATGCCCACACCGACATCAACGACGACATGTTCGGCGAGAAGATCGCCCACGGAACTCCGTTCCGGAGGGCGGTAGAGGAGGGTCTACTCGACTGCGATCGGGTTGTGCAGATTGGGGTGCGTGGCACTGGCTATGCGGCCGACGACTTCGACTGGTCACGTGAGCAAGGTTTCCGGGTTGTGCAGGCTGAGGAGTGCTGGCACAAGTCACTCGATCCGCTCATGGCGGAGGTGCGCGAGAAGGTCGGCGGAGGCCCCGTTTACCTCTCCTTTGACATCGACGGACTCGACCCTGCCTACGCCCCCGGTACGGGCACGCTCGAGATTGGCGGCCTCACCACTCCCCAGGGGATCGAGATTATTCGCGGCTGTTACGGACTTGACATCGTCGGCTGTGACCTTGTCGAGGTCGCGCCCATCTATGACGCGTCCGGAATGACCTCTCGAATTGCCGCTGACCTCATCTACGAGATGCTGTGCGTGCTCCCAGGAGTCGAACGCCGAGACGACTAGCGCCTACGGTCGGGGTATGACCGAATTTGCTGTTGACCACAGCGACATGGTGGCCACCGTCACCATCAGCTTCCCTAAAGCCAAGAACGCGATCGAGACCGAAGGATGGTCGACGCTTCAGACGATCCTCAACGACCTTGCCAACGATGACGGCGTTCGCTGTGTGGTCATCACCGGGGAAGGCGAGGACTTCTGCAGCGGAGCGTACGTCGGAGCTGGCCGGGATCGAGGCAACGACAGCCACGGCTTGTTGGCAATGCGCCGAGTTGGTCAGTGCTGCAACACCTTGTTCAACCTTCCCAAGCCGACGATCGCCCGCGTCAACGGCGTTGCCGCAGGCGCTGGAATGAACCTGGCCCTCGCCTGTGACTTCGTGCTCGCCTCTGACCGCAGTCGGTTCAGCGAGATCTTTGCCCGGCGCGGCCTCAGCATCGACTTCGGCGGATCGTTTATTCTCCCGCGCATTGTCGGGATGCAGAAGGCCAAGGAGTTGGTCATGCTGGCTGAGGTGATCGACGCTGCGTATGCAGACGAACTGGGGCTCGTCACCAGGGTGGTTCCTGAGGGTGATCTCGACGATCTTGTTGCCGAGTTCGCCGGCAAACTCGCCGCTGGCCCTCCGGTTGCTCTCGCCGCCAGTAAGAAGCTTCTCAATCAGTCGTTCACGTCGACGCTCGACGAGGCATTGGAATTCGAGGGGTTTGCTCAGACGGTCCAGTTCGCCACTGACGATGTGAAGGAAGCCGGTGCCGCGTTCATCGAGAAGCGTCAGCCGAGATTCAACGGTCGATAGCTGGCTGAGATCCACAGCATGGTCTTATGCTTCGCAGATGACAGCATCGACAGTCTTGGGCGCCCATCTCATCGGCGGCGAATGGATCGACAGCGGGCCGACGGCCGTGAGCGACAACCCGGCGCGCCCGGGCGAACCGGTCGGCGAGTATCGGGTTGGCGATAGCGATACTGCCGGAGATGCAATCTCGGCTGCCGTGGACGCCCGCGCGACGTGGGGTTCGACGTCATTTGCAGTCCGAGCTCGAATCCTTGAACAGGTCGCCAGCCTCATGGAAGCACGTGCCGAAGAAATCGCCACGCTGTGCACGCTCGAAGAGGGCAAGACCATCGCCGAGTCGCGTGGTGAGGCTGGTCTCGCGGCAGAGACGTTCCGCTTCCATGCGGGAATGGCGAAGACCTCAACCGAACGAATCTTCCCCACCGGTACGCCCGGAGAAACAATTCGCACGGTCCGAGTACCGCTCGGTGTGGTGGGCATCATCACGCCCTGGAACTTCCCGATCCAGATTCCGGCATGGAAGATCGCCCCGGCGCTTGCGGCGGGCAACTGTGTCGTCTGGAAGCCGGCGAGCAATACGCCGCTCACTGCGGCTGCAATCGCTCGCGTATTTGATGATGCGGGTGTTCCAGCTGGTGTTGTGAACCTCGTGCTCGGCCCCGGGTCGATGGGTAACGCGATCGTTACCGATCACCGAGTCGACGGCATCACCTTCACCGGTTCAGTGCCGGTCGGCTTCGGCATCAGAGAGGCCGTCACAGCTCGCAACGGCCGAGTTCAGCTCGAGTTGGGTGGGCACAACCCCGCCCTTGTTTTCCCCGACACCGACTTCGACCTTTCAATCCCGGCCTTGGTGGCGGGAGCGATGGGTGCGACTGGTCAGAAGTGCACGGCAACCCGCCGCATCATTGCGGTGGGTGATGTGTACGACGAACTGGTCGAGCGGCTCGCCGTTGCGGTGCGGGGCCTTTCGGTGGGCGACGGCATGCACGAAGGCGTTGGAATCGGACCGCTGGTTTCGCCCAGCGCTGCTGGCGAGGTCGCTGACGGTCTTGCGCTGGCCAAGGCCGAAGGGGCCGAGGTTGTGGCAGTCACCGACTCAGCCCCCGATGGAGGGTGCTTCTTTGCCCCGGCGCTGCTGGCTGGTGGCACAAATCTGACGATCGCCAACGAAGAGATCTTTGGACCGATCTCGACCGTGTTGCGCGTCGACAGCGAAGATGAAGCGTTTGCGCTCGCCAATGACACAGTGTTCGGCCTGTCGGCGTCGATCTTCACCAACGATCTCTGGCGCATCGACCGAGCGGTTCACGAGTTGCAAGCCGGCGTGATCAAAGTCAATGCCCCGACGACGGGTACCGAGCTGCATGCGCCGTTCGGTGGCGAAAAAGAGTCCTCTGGTCATGCTGCTCGTGAGCAAGGCGACACTGCCGTCGACTTCTTCACCCGCACCCGCACGGCCTACATCCGTCCTGGCACCACACGGTCTGAGTGACGCTGAAACCTGAAGCCTGCCTTACTGAGGGTTGATCGGGGTCTTCGGTGCGAGCGCGGCTTCGATGGGCTTTGCCAGTTCGAGCATGCGTAGATCGGACCACAGAGGACCGGTCAGTAACGCTCCCACCGGCAGGCCATCGGCGAGGCCTGCCGGCACTGCTGCGCTCGGGAGGCCGAGCACATTTCCGGGCATGACTGTCCGGAGCATGTTGAGTGTGAGATCGGCACCCTCGGTGCCATTGAGATCGGCATCAGCGGCGAAGGGGCGCCCTGTCCACACTGGAGTGAGGACGGCATCGAAGTCGGCGAACCAGAGCTCCCACTCGCGTTGGAGGTAGTGACGCATGCCCCATCCGTGAGTTGGTGAAACAAGGCCCCGTTCAGCGGCGAAGGTGGCTGCGGTGACTAGGAATTCGCCGACGACATCGCCAACGATCATTTCGGCCCCACCGGGGTCCTGAGGGTCGAGACCACCAAGGACGAGCGTTGACCAGCACGATAGGACGTCGCCCCACTGAGGCGGAATCGTCTCGACGATGGTGACACCTGTCTCCGCGAGTGCTCGGCTAGCCGCTCGGATGATTTCGCTGACACGGGGATCAACGTCCACATCAGGAATCTCAGCCATGAGCGCCACCCGGTTTGTGCGACGCTCTGGGAGTACGAGGGGTACAGGCACGCTGACCGGGTCCATGGGGTCGGCGCCGGCAATAACACCGAGGAGAAGTTCGACATCATCCACACAGCGGGCCATGGGCCCATCCGAGGCAATCAAGATGTCAGTCAGGGTCTCGCGTCCGTCAAATCGTCGATGTGAGGGCACCCGTCCCACCGTTGGTTTGATCGACGCGATGGAATTTGCGGTCGCTGGATTACGGAGAGATCCGCCGATGTCGTTGCCGAGGCCAATGGCACTCATCCCGGTGGCCAGCGACGCGCCTTCTCCTCCCGATGATCCACCGGCGGTGATACCACGGCGCCAGGGATTGTGGGTTCGGCCGTAGAGCTCGCTGGCCGTGTCGATCCGCATCCCGGCATCGGGCAGGTTGGTGCGGCCGACGATGATGGCACCAGCGGCTCGGAGACGGGCAACGATGGGTGCATCGCGAGGAGCGGTGTTGTGCGCCAGGGCAGCGACGCCATCGGTGGTTGGCTCGCCGGCGACGTCGATGTTGAGCTTGACCGTGGCCGGCACGCCGGCAAGCGGGCCGGGGTCCTCGCCGCGAGCGATAGAGGCGTCGACGGCGGCTGCCTCCGCACGAGCCGCGTCATCGCGTCGAAGCACGATCGCGTTCATGTCGGGCTCAATCTCGTCGATTCTGGCCAGGTGTGCTTCGGTGACTTCAGCTGCAGTGAGTGCCTGGCTGCGCACGCGGGCGGCGATGTCTCTTGCAGTCAATGTCCAGAGTGGAATCATGAGTCGACCCTAGACTGACCGCATGGCTCCCACCGCACTGCTTCATCCGTTCTCGCCACCCGCTCTTGGCCCAGAGGGCTATATCAACATCGTGTCGGGTAATGGCGCCGTTGTAAGCGACGACAAAGGCAATGACTACATCGATGCCATGGCATCGCTTTGGTACTGCAATGTGGGCTACAGCCGCCGGGAAGTCATCGAAGCCATCACGACCCAGCTCAACAAGATCCCCGCGTATCACGTGTTCGGTCCGTTTGCGAACGAACCGTCTGAGCAACTGGCAGCCCGTATCGCCGCGCTTGCACCGGTCGACGACGCTCGCGTGTTCTTCGGCTCGTCTGGCTCTGAATCGGTCGATACCGCCCTGAAGATCGCCCGAGCGGCACAAATTCACGCTGGTCATCCTGAAAAGCAGATCGTGATCAGCCGGTCGGCCGGCTACCACGGCACCAACTACGGCGGCACGTCCGCCCAGGGTATTCAGCTCAACCGCGAGGGTTTCGGTGACCTGCTGCAGAACCACATTGTTGTACCCCAAGACGATGTCGAAGCGTTGGCCTCCGTCTTTGCCGAACACGGCAACGAGATCGCTGCGGTTCTCACCGAACCACTGCAGGGTGCTGGAGGCGTATACCCGCCGCCCGACGGCTACCTCGATGCTGTTCGTCGACTGTGTGACGAGCACGGCGCGTATTTCATCGCCGATGAGGTCATCAACGGGTTTGGCCGGATGGGCACCTGGTTCGGTTCACAGTTCTACGATGTTCGACCCGACATGATCACCTTTGCCAAGGCCGTCACATCGGGCTACGTGCCGCTGAGCGGCGTGATCGTGGGCAGCAAAGTCCGCGCCCCGCTCGAAGCGGATCCCAGCTTCATCCTCCGCACTGGTTACACCTACTCGGGCCACAACACGGCCTGTGCTGCCGGACTTGCCTGCCTCGATGTCGCCGAAAACGAAGGCCTACTCGATCGGGCGACGTCGCTCGGTGCTCGCCTTCGAGGCGGTTTGCAATCATTGGTGGACGATGGTCTCTATGCCAGCGTGCGCGGCGATGGCTTTGTGTACGCCTTGGCGCCCACCGAAGGCAAGGAACCGGCCGCAGTTCGCGATGCGATACTGGCCCAGGGCGTCATCGTTCGGCCGCTTCCAGGAGCGATCTCGTTCTGCCCACCACTCGTGTGCACCGACGAGCAGGTCGACCGTATGGTCGATGCCGCAGCCGCCGTCGCCTAGCCGTCGCAGAGCGAGTCTGATTCTCCCCATCTCATAGGGTTCAGGTCTCGATGACTGCTCGCACGTTCTTCACGGTTTCTTCATAGCTGTGTTGGCACACTCGCCGCATGGGAGCTCGCGCCCGCTTGATCACGACCTCGCTGACGGCCGCTGTGACGGTCAGCGCGGTCGTCGTGATGGCCGATGTCGAGTCAACAGACGTTGATCCGGTGGGCGAGGCCGCCGGTGGCCTCGCCGCTTCCTTTGGGGACGCGTGGGTTGCCGAGGAGTCGATGGCGGCACCTGAGCCCGTCGAAGGCAGTATCACCGAACCTGTGCGTGTGCCGGCGAGGCTGAAGATCCGTGTGAGTGGCTAATGTTGCGAACTGTTGAACGTCCCGCAATGGGTTCTCGAGCCGTAGTTTCAGCCGACCTCGACGCCCGGTGCATCGCAGCCGCACATGGCTTGATCGCAGCGGCAGAACGACGGTGGAGCCGATTTCTCGGCGACAGCGTCGTGTCGATAGTCAGGGCAGCAACGAGTCCGGTCATGGTCGATGAAGCGACCGCCGTAATTCTCGATTTTGCTGCTCATGGTGCTGCCCTCACCGATCACTGGTTCGACCCCGGACTGCGCCATACCGGGGTCTGTCTCCATCGTCAGTTCGTTGCCGAGAGCCCACTGTTGGACCTCGGGGGAGTGGCCAAGGGATGGACTGCGGATCTTGTCGCCGACCGACTTGTGGCCGACGGGGCCACCGTTGCCCTAGCGGACATTGGTGGCGATGTTCGTGTGCGTTCCCAACGGACGGTACTGGTCGAATGCGAAGCGCCGGATCAGAGGTCGCAATCAGCTATTTTTGCGGTTCGCGACGCCGGCATCGCGATGTCGGGCCCCACCCGTCAGGCCAGCCATCTCATCGACCCGTCGTCGGGCCGACCGGCCCAGGCACGAGTCGCTCTCGTCGTCGCCCGCAGCGCGGCAGCGGCCGAAGTCCTCGCCACAGCGGCTGCGGTTGCCCCGCTCGGCGAGGCGATTGCATTTCTCGAGCGGGTTGGTGCTGCAGCCTGGCTGATCGAGTCCAACGGTTTGGTCAGCGTGACCGGACAACCTGACCGCTTCTTGATCGAGGCAGGTTGGCTCGCTGCGGAGTCCACCCGTTCCTGGCGGGAGGCGCGATGCCCGGTGAGTTGACCTGGTATCTCACGCGAGTTTCGGGGCTGGTGGCGTGGGCGCTCATGATGGTCGCCGTGCTCTGGGGTCTACTGCTCGTTAGCCGGGTCCTTGAACGCCGACCATCGTCGGTCTGGCTCCTTGACCTCCACAAACATCTGAGTCTGTTGACCGTTGTTTTGACAGCGGTCCATGTGGGTGCCCTTTGGCTGGACGAGTTCGTCGAGTTCCGCATGGTCGAGATCTTCATCCCACTCACATCGGACTATGAGACCACCGCGGTCACGCTGGGTGTGGTCGCGCTCTGGACTCTTGGCGTTGTCGAGATCTCTGCCCGCATGCGAGGACTTCTGCCCCAACGGGTGTGGCGGACCTTGCACATGCTCAGCGGACCTCTTGTGATCATGGCGACCCTGCACGCCATCATGATCGGTACCGATATGGGCAACCCTGTTGTGATCACGGTGGGCATGGTCCTCGCGGCGGAGGTCATCTTGGTTCTCGTCCTTCGAGCGTGTGGCGGACGCCGTTCGGTATCAGTGCCATCGACAACCGGTTAGGCTCCCCAACACAACGAATCCGGGGAGCTCGGGCAGCCGGGCTGAGAGGTCGACCATCGCGTCTGCGACCCGCTTGAACCTGATCTGGGTAATGCCAGCGGAGGAAGTAATGCACCGAGTCGCTCGTCTTTTGGGAGTCATCGTCGCTCTGGGACTAATGGTTGCAGCGTGCGCTGATGACGAGTCGCTCGATGGCATGTCGATCACTGTTCTCACCCACGACAGCTTCGTGATCTCTGAGGAAGCTCTCGCCGCCTTCACGGCGCAGACCGGGATCTCGGTGAGTATTCAGACCCTTGGAGATACCGGCACGATGGTGAGTGAGACCATCCTCACCGCCGGTAACCCGTTGGGAGATGTGATGTTCGGCATTGATAACACCTTCCTCCAGCGCGGTCTCGATGCCGACCTGTTCGAGGCGTACGAGTCCACGAATCTCGGCGGCGTGCGTGCCGGGCTGGACCTGGATCCAGAGCATCGTGTGACGCCGATCGACTTCGGCGATGTCTGTGTGAACTATTGGATCGATGCTGTGCCTCACGGTATTCCGACATCGCTGAAGGATCTGACGGATCCAGCCAACGCCGGCCAATTGGTGGTGGAGAGCCCGGAGACGTCCTCCCCAGGACTCGCCTTCCTGCTTGCCACGATCGCCGCGACTCCCGATTGGGAGCAGTACTGGACTGATCTCGTGGAGAATGGTGTGAGCGTCACGTCCGGCTGGGAAGAGGCGTATTACGGAGAGTTCGTGGCCGGTGGCGGTGACCGATCGATGGTCGTCTCGTATGCATCAAGCCCAGCGGCCGAGGTGTTCTTTGCCGTTGAACCGATGGATGCGCCGCCCACAGGCGTTCTCCTTGACTCCTGCTTTCGCCAGATTGAGTTCGCAGGCGTGTTGGCCGGTGCGCAGAACACGGCCGGTGCGGGTGCGTTCATCGACTTTCTCCTGACTCCGACGTTCCAGGAAGAGATCCCGCTGAGCATGTTCGTGTTCCCCGCGCTCGAGGCGGCCAAACTGCCTCAGGAGTTCTTGGATCACGCTCAACTCGCCGACAGTCCACACCTGCTCGATCCCGCGGAGATCGAAGCGAACCGTGACACATGGGTCGACCGTTGGGTCGAGATCGTGCTCCGCTGATGGTCACCGTCATGAGTCGGCTCACCCGATGGGTGACCGTGCTCGTGCCCGGCGCGTTCCTCGCGCTGTTTTTCATCTACCCGGTCGTCAGCGTGCTTGGGCGCGGTCTTGGCCGCGATGGACTCGACGCATTTGGCGACCTTGCATCGTCAGGCCGGATTCGCGACACCATCTGGTTCACCGTGTGGCAGGCGGTGGTGTCGACGGCAATCACCGTTGCGGTGGCGCTACCGGCAGCCGGGATCGTTGCTCGGCTTTCCGGTCGTCGACAGCGGCTGGTTCGGGCGTTGGTCACCGTGCCGTTTGTGCTTCCGACCGTGGTGGTAGCTGGAGCATTTGAGGGTCTCTTTGATCGTTTCGGGCTCGACAGCGGTGCAATTCGGCTTCGTCATACGGTCTGGGCGGTCCTTCTCGCTCATGTCTTCTTCAACTACGCGGTCATCGTTCGAGCCGTCGGTTCGTATTGGTCCGGACTCGACGGGAGACTAGAAGACCAGGCTCGCATTCTTGGTGCGAGTCGCTGGCAGACCTTTCGAGAGATCACGCTGCCTCGTTTGCGGCCGGCGCTACTCGCCTCGTCTGCCATCGTGTTTCTTTTCTCCTTCACGAGTTTTGGCGTGGTGTTGATTCTCGGCGGCCCTCGACGAGCGACGATCGAGACGGAGATCTATCGGTTCGCGGTCACCCGCTCTGACCTCTCATCAGCGGCGGCGATGGCGGTGGTGCAACTCGTCGCCGTACTCGCGCTCATCATGGTCACGACGCGGCTCGAACGTCGACGGCCCGTAACCGTCGTCCAGCCTCAGCGGGCTTCGCTGGCCGTCACGCGGCGATGGCTGGGGGCGAACGTTCTTGTTGCGATGCTGCTACTCGGAGCACCGATCGGTACACTGATCGAACGCTCGGTCTCCGTCGGCGACCGCTACGGCCTCGACAACTATCGGGCGCTAGGGGAGCGAGTCCAGCAACTCCCGGCACCGGCCACAACGGCGCTGTGGAACTCGTTGGTGTTCGCCGTGGTGGCAACGTCCATCGCTGCGGCCGTTGGGATGCTCGCCTCGGTTGTGGTCATACACGGCACCCGCTGGTTGCGTCACGTCTTCGATCTTGGGCTTACCCTGCCCCTCGGCACCTCGGCGGTAACGATTGGCTTCGGCATTCTCATCGCCCTGGACGAACCGCCGCTTGATTTGCGCACCTCGTGGTGGATCGTGCCGATTGCCCATGCTCTTGTCGGGATCCCGTTCGTCGTCCGGTCGGTCGTGCCAGCACTTCGCGCCATCGACCCGTCCCTTCGCGAGGCGGCGGCGGTGCTCGGCGCCGCTCCCGGCCGTGTGCGTCGCGAGATCGATGTCCCGATCGGTATGCGGGGCCTCGTTGTCGGTGCCGGTTTCGCGTTCGCCGTCTCGCTGGGCGAGTTCGGCGCCACCTCGTTCATCCCCCGCCGCGCCGACTTACTCACCGCGCCGGTCGCCCTCTTCCGCCTCCTTGGCACGCCTGGCGAACAACTCCGCGGGCAAGCAATGGCCCTCGCCGTCATCATCATGGTGATGGTGGCGACGGCAGTGCTTCTGATCGAGTCGGCTCGGTCGTCGAACGATGGGTCAATCTGATGCTTGAGATCCAGGACCTTGTCATCCGCTATGGCGATGTCGAGGCCGTGTCTGGGTTGTCGCTTCGTGTCGCCGCCGATGAGACCGTGGCGCTGCTCGGACCGAGCGGATGTGGGAAGTCGACGCTTCTGCGAGCCATTGCCGGGCTCGAACCCGTCGCCGCCGGTGCTGTCCTTTTGGATGGTGTGAATCTGGTCGACCGAGCACCGCACGAACGTGGTGTCGGGATGATGTTTCAGCATCACGCTCTCTTCCCTCATCGAGACGTCGCGGCCAACATCGAGTTCGGGCTCCGCATGGCCGGGATCGATGAGGTCAACCGCCGCCGGCGGACTTCCGAGTTGCTCGAACTCGTTGATCTCGCCGGCTATGAACGGCGCGACATTGCCACGCTCTCGGGGGGAGAGGCTCAACGGGTGGCGCTGGCTCGGTCGTTGGCTCCGAACCCGCGGGTCCTGCTGCTCGATGAGCCGTTCGGTTCGCTCGACCGGTCCTTACGCGACCGACTGGTTGAAGAACTCCCGCCCTTGTTGCGGATAGCTGGCGTTGCCGCCATACACGTCACCCATGACCATGCCGAAGCATTTGGTGTGGGCGACCGCATTGCGGTCATGACCGATGGCGAGCTGGCGCAGGCTGGAACACCAGAGGACGTCTGGAGTCAGCCGGCCTCAGCCGCGGTTGCACGCTTCTTCGGTCACCGCAACATCATCGACGATGGTGAGAACACGCGATTGATTCGTTCCGACGCAGCCTCGATCGATCCCTCGGGGGAACTTGAGGCTGTTGTCGTTCGAGTTCGATTCTGCGATGGGGCGTTCGTTGTCCGTTTCCGGACGGGCTCGGGGACCGAGCTTGAGTTCATCCTGGGAGAGCGCGTCGACGTCGGCGCTGCGGTCCGATTGAGGCTCGACCCTGACCGACAGATCCCGCTGACGTAGCGCTCTGCGCAGTCAGACCTCGCGGCGCATCGGTACGTGGGGGATGCCATCCTCGACGAACTCCTCACCATCGACCATGAATCCGAGATCTTGGTACCAGGTGACCAGATACGACTGAGCGTCGAGCACCCAAGGACCCTCGCTGTGCTCGACCGTATAGTCGACAAGCGCCCCCGCTAGGCCGTTGTTGCGGGCATTGACGCGGGTGACGACACGACCGATCCTGCGAGCATCGCCGTCGTCGAGAAGGCGAAGGTAGCCACGCACCCCCACATTGTCGTCGATGGAAATATGGCGGGTGCCGGACTCTTGGTCTCGGTCGTCAAGTTCGGGGTACGCACACTCCTGTTCGACGACGAATACGTCGACGCGTAGCCGCAAAATGGCATAGAGCTGGTCGGTTGAAAGACGGCTGAATTCCCGATCGCGAATCTTCACCTCGGCGAACCTAGTGTGGACTGATGGCGACAGTGCTGAATGGTTCCATCGAGCTGTACTACGAGACGTTCGGTAACCCGTCAGATCCCACCATCATTTGCATCCCCGGCATGGGCAGTCAGCTCCTCATCTATGACGAAGGTTTCTGCCTGGCGCTAGTCGATCGGGGCTTTCACACCATCCGCATGGACAATCGCGACTCTGGGCTGTCGTCGGCCACCGTCGAATCCGACGAGTACACGCTCGATGACATGGCTGACGACGTTCTTGCAATCTTGGATGACGCTGAAGTCGAAGATGCAATCGTCTTTGGCATCTCGCTGGGTGGAATGGTGTCGCAGGCGTTCGCTATCAAGTATCCGGCTCGGACTCGAGCTCTCGTGTCGGCGATGTCGGCGACCGGAGAGCCTGATATCGGCTTCGGCAGCGCCGAGGTCATCGAGGCACTGCTGCTCCCTGACGAAGCTACTGCTGAAGCCCAAATCGAGGCTGACCTTCGAGTCCGGAAGCTGTGGTCCAATCCAGACTGGTACGACGAGGAACCTCTTCGAGCCTACTTCATCGCCTGCTCTGAGCGTTCACGCGTCGTTGGTGGGGGACTACGACAGTTTGCCGCTGTCTCCCGCAGCGCGGATCGGGTCGCGGCACTGCGAGCGCTCGACGTGCCGACACTGGTCATCCATGGTGAAAGTGACACTCTCATCACTGCCGAGGCCGGGCGCCGCACCGCCGAGCTCATCCCCGGCGCCACGTACCTCGAGATTGAAGAAATGTCGCACGACTTCGTGTATCAAGTGTGGCCAGCGTTCGTCGAAGCAATGACGTCGCTGGCCGCTCGTACATTCAGCTAGAACTAGCCGACTCCATTAGAAAAGGAAGCTCCGTGGGACCGCTTCAAGGTGTAACGATTATCGAACTCGCTGGAATTGGCCCTGGGCCGTTCTGCGCCATGATGCTGAGCGACATGGGCGCCGACGTGATCCGTGTGGACCGTGCCGGTGCGGTGCGTGGTGGCGATCCGAACGTTCCACCGATCGATGTGTTGGGACGCGGCCGACGCTCCATCGGGATTGATCTCAAATCGCCCGATGGTCGCGAGACGCTGATGCGTCTTGTCGACAAGGCCGACGGTCTCACCGAGGGCTTCCGACCCGGCGTCACCGAGCGTCTTGGACTCGGACCCGACGAGTGCATGGCCAGAAACTCTGCGCTTGTCTATGGCCGCATGACCGGCTGGGGTCAGACCGGTCCGTACGCCCTGACGGCCGGTCACGACATCAACTACATAGCGCTGGCAGGTGCCCTTGAGCCGATCGGTCGCCGCGGCGAAGCGCCGGTGCCACCCCTGAACCTGGTCGGTGATTTTGGTGGCGGCGGCATGTATCTCGCATTCGGTATGGTCTGCGCCATTCTTGAGGCTCGCTCATCGGGTCAAGGACAGGTGGTAGATGCCGCCATGGTCGATGGTGCCGCATCGCTCATGGGCTTCTTTCATGGGTTTCGCGCCATGGGTATATGGAACGACGACCGAGGCACCAACATGCTCGACACCGGTGCTCCCTACTACGACGTGTACGAGACCAGCGATGGCAAGTATGTCTCCATTGGTTCGATTGAGCCACAGTTCTACGCCGAACTCCGTGAGAAGTTGGGCCTCGACGACGCCAAGTGGGACGCCCAGCAAACCCGCGCCGACTGGCCGGATCGCAAAGCTGACCTGGCGGAGATCTTCATGATGAAGACTCGCGAAGAGTGGTGCGAGCTCATCGAAGGATCAGACGTATGTTTCGCTCCAGTTCTGTCGATCGAAGAGGCACCCAAGCATCCGCACAATGTGGCCCGGGGGACGTTCACCGAGGTTGCCGGCGTCACCCAGCCGGGCCCGGCCCCGCGGTTCAGCCGCACCGAGGCGAAGATCCAGGGGCCCGCCGCTCACGCCGGCCAACACAGCGACGAGCTCCTCGCCGAGTTCGGGTTCGACGATGCAGAGATTGCATCCCTGCGTGACTCAGGGGCTGTTGCGTAACGATGAGCACTGCGGTGTTTGTCCACGCTCACCCTGACGACGAGGCCATCGCCACGGCCGGCGCCATGATGCAGGGCGTCGAGCTTGGGCATCGCGTCGTTGTGGTGTGTGCCACCGATGGAGCGGTTGGCGAAGCGAACGAGAGCAAGATCCCCGATGGTCTGACGCTTGGCGACGTTCGCACAGCGGAGATGCACGCCGCGGCCGAAATCATGGGCCTGGATCGGGTGGTGTTCCTTGGCTACCGCGACAGCGGAATGAACGGAGAGCCAACCAACGACGATCCGGAGTGCTTCTGGCAAGCCGATGTCGAGGAAGCGGCCAAACGACTGGCCGCGATTCTGCGAGACGAATCGGCGGGACTGCTCACCATCTATGACGAAATCGGCGGCTATCACCATCCCGACCACATTCAGGTTCACAGAGTGGGCCTTCGCGCTGCGGAGTTGGCAGGCACGCGCATTGTCTTCGAATCCACGATGAATCGCGAACAAATGCAGTCATTTGCTGACGACCCGGCATTTGGCGATCTCGACATGTCTGAGGAGGACCGCGAGGCCGCACGAGATGAGTTCCGTGACCAGGAACTCGGCACACCGGCAGCCAAGATCTCACATGCTGTCGATGCCACACCGTGGATCAGCCGGAAGCGAGCCGCGATGGCGGCTCACCATTCGCAGATCGACGAGGACACGTTCTTCCTCATGCTTCCAGATGAGGCGTTTGCTACCGCGTTCGGCACGGAGTGGTTTGTCCGCCGCGGCGCCACGCGCACCGGCGAACCCTATGAGACCGATATCTACGCCGACCTCTAGTTTCGATCCAAACGGCGCAGAGTCGCTGGAGCTACATGTCCATGGCCTCGGCGACTTCGACACTGCCACCATTGCCAATGACGGGACAGCCCTTGGCGATATCGACCGCTGCGTCGAGTGATCCGGCCTCAATCAGCGAGTAGCCGGCCAGCGGGTTGACGCCGCCGCCGTCGCTCACCGATCCGTCGGAATTGATGGTCTTGGCCGCGCCGACTGGATTGCCGCCGTCAAGAAGGCTTCCTCCCATGCTGTCGAACCAGGTGCTCCAGGCAGCCACGAGTTTGTCCATACCTTCCTCGCTCTCGGGCATTCGGTGACCTCCGTGATAAGCGAGTACGTACTTGGACATCGTGTTTCTCCATCGGTGATTCGCGCTTGTGTGCCTACCCGACAAACATCAAGGGTGGGAATCGGCAGCTTTACGGAGAAAATGTACCCATGTCTGCTGTGATCAAGATCAACGCCATCACCGTCCCGAACGAACTTGGTGACGAGGTCGCCACTCGCTTCGCCGCCCGTGCGGGGGCAGTGGATGGCATGTCAGGCTTCCAGGGCTTCGAGCTTCTGCGTCCGACAGACGAGCGTGAGACGTGGCTGGTCATCACCCGCTGGGACGACGAGGAGTCGTTCATCGCATGGACCCAGTCCGCTCAGTTCCGTGACGGCCACAAGGCGGCACTGGCCGCTGGCGGTGAAGCTCCAGCTCCGCTTCCGATCAGCGCCGAGCTGTGGAGCTACGAGGTCGAGGTCGACCGCTCCGGCTCGTGATCCGCAACATCCACGGCGTCGTCAGCTGGGCGTTCATTGTTTCGAACGGGCTGGTCGGGGTCTGGGCGCTCGCTGCTCATCAATGGCCTGCGCTACGCCGTAAGGCGGGTTGGATCGCAGTTGGCATTGCCCAGACGATCATCATGTTGCAGGTCGGTCTTGGTGTTGTGTTGCAGACGTCAGAAGATATTGAGAGCGGCAGGCACCAACTCTATGGCTTCGCCGCGTTCATGAGCATCGGCATCATCTTTGCCTATCGCAATGAGATGCGCGACAAGCCTCACCTGCTCTACGGGATCGGCAGCCTCTG
>Ga0233427_10002453_pt1 | contig 17538 bp, 16 predicted proteins | sample SI_118_April2016_5_FD_179885 | JGI IMG/M metagenome (GOLD analysis project Ga0233427, IMG submission 179885) | Seawater microbial communities from Saanich Inlet, British Columbia, Canada - SI_118_April2016_100_MG | ecosystem: Environmental > Aquatic > Marine > Inlet | place: Canada: British...
TTCGTCTCGTTTTAGCTAGTCAATGGATAAAAAACGTCTGGGGTATAACCTGCAGATATGTGAACGCCTTCAGCGAGCAACTAAACGATTGACGAAGCACTTTAACAAAGTCTGGAACGTCAGGCAGTCGAAAAGTGCAGAGCTGATGAGAAGGAAGAATTCCACGTCATCGTAAACCTGCCTTTGTTCGTGCATGGAAGAAGTTCAGCAAGTTCCAACTCAATCCGATGTTGCGAAAATCCGTGAGAGCGGAGATGGGCGTCGGCTGATGGGCTGCAATCAATTCGCTGAACAATGGTCCGACGCAGGGGAGTTACGGATTAGCACTGAGGGCGCCGCCCACTATCTCTGGTTGGAGCTCAGCAATATACGAGAACTCGCTCTATGAAACAGATGAACAAATGTTGTTCAAGTAACGCTAAAAGCGCCGCCACTTAGGCTCAGTTGAATGCGTGATTGTCCCCTCTCTGCTAGAGAGTGGGAACGAAGTAACCCTACTTGCCTTTCCTCGCGATCAAATCATCCACGACCTCTGGCTCCGCCAAGGTGGAGGTATCGCCGATGGTGTCGATTTCGTCGGTGGCGATTTTGCGCAGAATTCGGCGCATGATTTTGCCGGAGCGGGTTTTTGGGAGTGCTGGTGCCCAATGGATGACGTCAGGTGATGCGATGGGGCCGATGATCTGTCGAACTTGTCCACGCAATATCTGCTTAAGTTCGTCGGTGTAGTCTTGTCCAACGTTCAGAGTGACGTAGGCGTAGATCCCTTGTCCTTTGATGTCATGCGGAAAGCCTACGACTGCCGCTTCGGCAACGGCTTCGTGCAGCACCAGAGCGCTTTCGACTTCGGCTGTGCCCATTCGATGTCCTGACACGTTGATAACGTCGTCCACGCGTCCTGTGACCCAGTAGTAGCCATCTTTGTCACGGTTGGCTCCGTCGCCGGTGAAGTAGTAGCTTTTGTACATATCGAAGTAGGTTTCTTCGAAGCGCTTGTGATCGCCGTAAAGCGTGCGCATTTGGCCCGGCCACGTTGCTTTCAGTGCAAGCACGCCCGAAACGCCGTTGCCTTCAAGAATTTTTCCGGATTCAGGGTCGAGAATTTCAGGTTCAACACCAAAGAACGGCATTGAAGCTGCGCCAGGCTTGGTTGGAACTGCGCCCGGGATTGGCGTGATGAGAATTCCGCCGGTCTCTGTTTGCCACCACGTATCGACAATTGGGCAACGTTCTTTTCCGACGTGTTTGTTGTACCAGCGCCATGCTTCAGGGTTGATGGGCTCACCAACGGATCCCAGTAACTTCAATGTTGGCATTTCATACTTGTCAGGGTAATCGTCACCGAGGCTTGCGATGGCTCGAATAGCAGTAGGGGCTGTGTAGAACTGGTTCACACCCCATTTTTCGACGATCTGCCAGAAGCGATCGGGACCTGGATACGTAGGAACTCCCTCGAACATTAGCGTCGTTGCACCGTTGGCAAGAGGTCCGTAGACGATGTAGGAATGGCCCGTTACCCAGCCGATGTCGGCTGTGCAAAAGTAGATATCACCGTCGTGGTAGTCGAAGACGTATTTGTGGGTTTGCGAGGCGTAGACCATGTAACCGGCGGTGGTGTGGAGCACACCCTTTGGCTTACCGGTTGAGCCGGATGTGTAGAGGATGAAGAGCGGGTCTTCCGATTCCATGTGTTCAGCTTCATTGACAGGGCTGGCGTTTGCCATAGCGTCGGCGTACCACTCGTCACGACCGTCTTGCATGTCGTGTTCAACGCCTATGCTGTCTTTGATTCGTTCGACAACGATGCAGTTTTCAACTGGCTTACCCATCTGCTTTTCAGCGATAGTCATAGCTTCGTCGGCAACCGTCTTCATTTCCAGCGGCTTTGCGCCACGGTTTGTCCCGTTGCAGGTGACGAGGACTGTGGAAGTGGCATCAGCCATGCGATCGCCAAGAGCGTCGGCAGAGAATCCACCGAAGACGATGGAGTGGATGGCTCCGATTCGGGCGCAGGCGAGCATTGCTACGGCAAGCTCGGGGATCATCGGCATATAGATCGTGACTCGATCACCTTTGTTTACTCCGCGAGACTTCAGGACGTTCGCAAATTTAGAGACTTCTGCGTGAAGTTCTGTGTACGAAATTTCTCGCTGTTCGCCGGGTTCGTTGCCTTCCCAGATGATTGCGGTTTGTTCGCCTCGGGTTTCGAGATGTCTGTCGAGACAGTTGTAGGCGATGTTGGTTTGTCCACCCTCGAACCACTTGATGTCGACCGGGCCTTTGCGAACGTCGTAGTTGAATTCGCGTACGGTGTCCCATTTTTTGAACCAGTGGTATTCGGAGGCTTTTTCCGCCCAGAAAGCATCGGGGTCTTTGATTGACCTATCGTATTCAGCTTTGTATTCATCGAAGCTCTTTATGTGAGCGTTCGCTGCGAACGATTCCGAAGGTGAATATAGTTCCGAATCAGACATCAGTGTCTCCAGTTACGTAATAGATCACGTCATGAGTTTTTTTGGCAAAACCCAGTTTCATACTTCAACTGTTGAGTCGAAAGTACGAATTTACGGGAAGGATACAGATTGGTAGCCATTTTGCTAAGCCGTAACCGGCTCGGCAACGGCTTCAAGTTGAGGTTCTTCGGCTGTCGATATGAGAATTCCAGTTAGCAAGCACAGGGTTCCTGTGATTAGGAATGGTGCCGCCAAACGCTAAGCTCTTTGTCCGTTCCGGCGTCTTTGAACATACCTGCCATGATCGGACCAACGAAGCCGTATGCCAAGAACAAGAATCTGTAGCTGATGCCGATTTAACGCCGATGGGCAAAGTGTTTTAAGTAGCGTCGAGTGGGTGTGGTAAATTTCACGAATATTAGTAAGTGTTTAAGTGAAGTTTCGTTCGACAGGTAATTACTTGCTTTGAACCGTCGCTTGTAAACCTGTATTGGAAGAGGGTTTTACTTCTTACTTCGACCAAATGTGCATAAAAAAAGCGCCGACTCGCAATTGAGCCGGCGCTTTTCTATTTTGTTCGATCGGAATAATTACTATCGAGTAGTAATTGGAACGTCTGTGCGGTTGCCCCACTCGGTCCATGATCCGTCGTAAACCTTCACAGTCTCGTAGCCAAGAAGTTCCTGGAGTACGAACCATGAGTGTGTTGCTCGAACAGCAGTTTGGCAAAGCGTGAATACGACCTTGTCGCCCTGAATGCCTTCGCCTTCGTAGATCACTCGTAATTCAGCAGCAGGAAGGAATTCGCCCTGCTCGTTTACTGAGCGGTTCCAGTTCACATTACTGGATTCAGGAATGTGACCACCGGCAGCGGCTCGAACGTCCTTGCCCGAGAATTCTTCAGGAGAACGTGTGTCACAAACGATCTTTGAAGGATCGTCTACTGATTCCAGAACTTCTTCCCATCCAGCAATAATGCTGAGGTCAGGTGCTGCAGTGAAAGCGTAGTTAGATGCAGTGATCTCAGGAACATCGGTTGATGTCTTGAGCTCGTTTGCGCTCCAGTAGTTCCACGAACCATCAATAAGCTTAGAGTCGCTGTGACCGTAAACATCCATAGCCCAAAGAGCTCGGCTTGCCCACAGGTTTGAATTGCTGTCGTAGAACACAACAGTATCGCTAGGCTCGATACCCAGCTCAGATAATGCAGTTGCAATGTGAGCGGCAGCTGGAAGCATACCTGCTACACCATTCTCGTCTTCCTGCTGGAAAACGGCTTTAGGCGTAAGTTGAATAGCACCCGGAATGTGTCCGGCTGCGTAGTCTTCTTCTTTTCGTAGGTCGACAACCACAACGTCTTCGTTGTCGAGGTTCTCGAGCATCCAGTCAGAGCTTACGAGCTTCCCTGAAGCTTCAGCTTTTTCGATCGTTGCCTCTTCTTCAGACGAACAAGCTGCAATTACCGTAGCAACGACAACGAGTGCCGATAGTGTGATCAACTGTATAAATTTGGAACGAACAATCATTATGTTTCTCCTATGAAACTAAATTTTGGATAATCTCATGCGCCATTCGCCGGCACCTAGCTCATCTATCTCAATTTCGTAACCCCGCTTCATAGCTTGGGGCGGGACGGTCGACAGTGCAGGTGGGTGGTCAGTAAGGATGTCGATAGTTACAACGCCTTTATGGTCGCCATCCAGCGCCTCGTTTGTCTTCAGCATTGGGTATGGACAGATTTCTCCACGCACATCCAAGATCGGTATTTGCTCATCAGCCATATATCTGTCCTCTTTCCCTTTTTACTTGTTGCTATCTCGCGATAGTTTGATTCGCCAAACATCTTCGTCTGGCATCGACATACGCATCTTTAGGCCTTCTTTGGCGGCGGCGGAAGGAACGTACTTGATAACGACTTCTTGATCGGTCGTGAGTACTACTTCATTTCCTTCGGATGCGCTTGCTACAGCTTGGGTGGCCCGTTGCAGATGCAGAGGCATCGGGACGCCACGAAGATCAACTTCGATAAGTTCTGGCATGGTGTTTTAGCCGATCCTCTTGATTACTTGCGTTCCTGTGAACGCCCCGGCGGCCATTGCTAATCCAAACACCCATCCTGACAAGGAAAGGGAAGGAACTGCCGAGAAAAACGCACCGATGGTGCAGCCGACTGCGAGACCCGATGCATAACCCATCATTACTCCACCAGTGATTGACTGGACGTAACGACGCTTTTGGGTTGGTAGGCGAAGTTTGAACTCGCCTGCAAACAATGCGCCAATTAGTGCGCCGGGTAGGAGTCCAACGGTAATGGCGAACGTGTGACCGAGGAGTCCCGGTTCACCGGATCGGCCAGTACAGCCACCGAGAGTCGACAGTCCGTCGAGTACAGGTACATCAACACCCATCCAACCGAGACCTAGTTGTGATGCTCGCATCAGTTCACCAGTTACGCCTAGGGGCATGTGAATGGTGTACATGATGATGCCGAGAATTCCGAGAACGACTCCACCGATAGCAATCGGCCAGCCGCGTTTGAACACAGGATCGAGAGTTGCTCGAACACGACCGTCGAAGTTCAGGGCAGGGATGATCTTCTTATTGATGTGTGGCATGAACAGCCCGTTCTTGTACTCCATGAAAGTTACAAGAAGGTAGATAGCAACAAGTCCGAGCAGTGTGATAACAATTGCACCGGTGTAACCGAGGCTACCTACCGATGGGAGCCATACTTTCGGTTCGTTTGAGATAGAGAAGGCCCACCACCAGTTCCAGGTGAGTGTGAGTGCGCCGAGACCGATGATGACACCGATGATGGCTACCCATGAAGCTACGTAACCTTCAGCCATTCGGTATAGCGAACCGGAAACACATCCGCCGGCGATAACCATTCCCACGCCGAACAGAACACCACCGACTACTACTGAGAGTCCGACCGGAAGGATGTGCGCTTCAGCCGGAAGGAATCCAGCACCTGGGTTTGGGATGATCCAATGCATGATCGCTGCAAAGCCGATCGTTGAAATTCCCATCCCTATGATGATGCCTTTCATATTGTGGCCCGAGCCAAAAAGGAAAAGGTCTCGGAATGCAGATGCGAAGCAAAAACGTGATCGTTGGAGAGTTAGACCGAATAGATTGGATAGAACCCATATCGCGGCGACATCGCCGTTCGTTCGGGAGATGAAATATGCGGTGAGAAGACTGAGTGCTACGACAGTCAAACCGGCGTAGGTCTGACCGGAGATGGGTCTCAGGGCATTCGGTTTTGAGTTTTCTATCGAAAGAGAGTCGGTAGTCATTGATTGATGTATTTTTGTGAATTAGTAATTGCCAAAAAAAAACCCCCGCTTTCGATTAGCGAGGGTTGGCATTCCGGTTACGTGCTTGTACGCGGTGCTAGGGTGCCATCTCCTCAGAGGTGGTACAGCAACAGAGGCAGTCGGTCAAGTGTGCGTTAAGAAAAATCATTTCCCAATCAGAATAACTCCATATGACGTGTATGCGCAATTTTTTTTCGGAATAGCGGCGACATCGCCGTTCGTTCGGGAGATGAAATATGCGGTGAGAAGACTGAGTGCTACGACAGTCAAACCGGCGTAGGTCTGACCGGAGATGGGTCTCAGGGCATGCGGTTTTGTTTTTTTGGAGACATCGGCTTGTGGATCAACGTCGCTAGCTTCCCGTCTTCGCGCTTTCCACACGGCCTTCACCGGTTAGGTTGAATGCTTGGGATAGGAGTTCGTATGATCGTTGGCGTTCGGCGTAGTCGTGGGTGATTGTTAGGACTATTACGTCGTCAGTTTCGTACTGCTCTGCGAGGCTTTCGATCTTACGCTTCACGGTATCGGGGTCGCCTTCAATTGATTTGGCACGTTGCTGTTCGATGAATTCCAGATCGGATCCGTTGAAGTCCATTGCCTTAATATCTTCGACCGACGCTACACCCTTCATTTCTTGGCCTTTGTTGCGCAACAAACGCATCACGTGGCGACACGTTCCGAGATCGTGTGCACGTTCCGTTGTCTCAGCGGTGATGGCTGAGATGCCGATGTTGACGCGTGGCTTTTCGAACCATTCTGACGGTTCGAAATTATCGCGATACCACTTCACATATTCCGGCCCGTTGTCTTGAGCGATGAAGTGGGCGAATGAGAGCGGGAGTCCTAATCTCGCAGCGATTCCCGCGCTGCCCATCGACGAACTAAGTAACCATGGAGCTGCCCAGTTCGGTGCGGCTGGCATTGCACGAAGTTTTCCGAATGGGTGATCGCTTGGGAACGTTTCGCTTAGATACCGCATCAGGTCGAAAACTTTTTGTGGGTATTTTTCGATCGGGTCGGAGTTGGGTCCTGATTGCAGGGCGAAGCTTGCCATTTGATCGGAGCCAGGAGCGCGGCCAAGGCCCATATCTACACGTCCGGGCGCTAACGCCTCAAGCATTTGGAATATTTCGGCGACTTTGAGGGCGCTGTAGTGAGAGAGCATCACGCCGCCGGAGCCGATACGGATGTTGTCTGTTCGTGCACTAATGGCTGCCAGTAGTATTTCAGGGCTGGCGTCGGCAAGTGTGTCGGAGCTGTGGTGCTCGGCAAGCCAGTAGCGTGTGTAGCCCCATTTGTCGGCCTTCTCTGCGAGGTCGAGGGTTGCCTGCACAGCTTCGTGCGCTGTTTTGCCGACGCTTATTGGAGATTGATCGAGAATGGAGAGTTTCAAATATTTTTGCCGAAGTCGTTAGGTTTAATTTCGAGAATTATAGACACTGTGTTCGATGTGCTGGGATGATGATGACGTAGTAGAACATAACGGTATTAAACAGATAGGCCACCGATTTCTCAGTGGCCTATCGCATGAATTCTGGTGGAGCTGGAGGGATTCGAACCCTCTACCTCTTCAATGCCATTGAAGCGCTCTACCAATTGAGCTACAGCCCCGTTTTATGGAGGCCAGGCGGTTCAACGTGTGCGATGCACGGTGGTCAGAAATGCCCGATTAAAAAATCGTAGCACAAGGGGTGCTGTGATTTCGCTTGTGTTTTGACGATTTGATGAACGACGATCCTAGTTGCTCAAACGTCCAATGTCATGCTGAACTTGATTCCGAGTACTTTGCTAGGTTGAGGGAGAACGTTTTGCTCTATGGGCGTGATCTAATAAGTTTCGGGATCTTCTTCGTGTTGCTTGAAGTCCGTGTCGTCTCGATCTGATAATCCCTTGGTGGGATTCAGCACTTGTCCGGCGTCGTCCTGAGGTTCGTATCCAAGTACTTCGCGTGCTTTGTCGAGAGAGAAGATGTTCCAGTGGTTGTCGCTCATGGCGAATACAACCGTGTACATCAGGTCATCAGGAGCGTCGACAGCTTTGACGTGGATCTGAGCTGTGTCACGGTGCGACAACCACATTGCAAGCCCACCTGCGGCCACTGTTGGGTCGTCATCTGAGATGGTCCAACCGATTCGAATGTTTATCGAAGAAATACCATGCCACTCAGAGTAGAAACTGCCGAGTCCTTCTGCGTAACCCTTTGAGGCACCGTAGTAGCCATCGGGTCGGAACGGAACGGTTTCGTCGATCTTCTTGAACTTTCCGTGCTCGATTCCTTCGTAGTTTCCTTGAAGAATCGATTTGTACGGTTCGTCGCGGTAGAAGCCGCCGATGGCGTGTTGAGAACTGCCGAACACGACCCGTTTGACGCCTGTGCGTTTTGCAGCTTCGTAGACGTTATAGACGCCGACAAAGTTATTTCGAAGTGCTGATTCCCAGTTGGCGTTGGCGCTGCGGTCGGCGGCGAGGTGAACGACGGTGTGTTGCCCTTCAAAAGCAGGAATCATCGTGTCGATTTCGGCGATATTGCCTTTGAAATTATGGGCGTCGTCGAGTCCTTCAGTTCCGTAACGAGAGAGTGACGAGAGTTCGTATTTCTCTTCGAAATCACTTCTTAGCGCGCTTCCAACAAGACCACTTAGGCCAGTCACGAGCACTTTTTTCTTGTCAGCCATACAAATGAACCTCTGCTTACGGCAATGTGGAGCCATCGAATCTGGGGATGATCTAAATAACGATCCCAATAACAATCAATGAGGCGATGATATTAGCCGACTTTGATTCGTAGGGTGGGCTATTCGCCGGATGAAGATGAGATGGTCGAGGATTTTTTGGCTTTTATAACGTGCCATACAACGAACAGGATCCCACCGAATAGCACCACGCTGAGCCAGCTGATAGTTCTATCGACAGCAACAAGGCTGATAGATTCGTTGTCGCTGAGACCGAACAAGATCAATAACCCTGTTAACCCCCCTTCAACGAATCCGAACCCACCGGGGGTTGGGATTGTCGTGAGCATGGCGTTTGCCAATGCAGCGAACATGACGATACCGAACGAAGCTTCGATATTCATTGCGTCCGCTACGAAGTAGAAACGGGCGATTTCGAGTATCCAACCGATGATGCCGAGGACAAGCTGTGGTGGTATCTCCCTGCCTGAGAAGCTGCTCAAAGTTCCTCGTTGGAAGTTCACAAAAGCTGCCTCGAATCGACCCGGTAATCGGTGTGATAGCCGTTCACCGGCCACTCGCATGATCAATAAGCCGATTATCAGTGCGGCTACAAGGGCAAATGCTACAAATACTACCCATCCAGGGACTTTTGAGTGTCCTTCAAGCGTGATCAAAGTGGCAGCTCCAAGAACGAGGATAAGAACTGCAGCCATATCCTGAACACGTTCTGCCAGAACTGTGCCGAGGCTCGAAGGAAAATCGCTTTTAGATTCTTTAGCTAACGCCCAGCCACGGTAGGCATCGCCAAGCCGTAAGAATGCAACTGAGTTGGCGAACCAGCCCATGAGGATGATTCCAGAAAGAGTTATGGTGCGCGGAACGTGTTTTCCATTGTCGCCACCGATGCTTGCGGTTCTAGCTATAAGTTTCCAGCGGAGTCCACGGAACCAGAAACTTAGGTAGTAGAGAGCGACTGCGAGGAGGTATTTACCTAGATGAACGCCTTTAATGTTGCTCCACACTTCGTCCCAATCAAAGTCGAAGATGCGCCACATCGCGAATCCGAGCAAAACTGCTCCGATAACGATTGCAAAAAGTGTTGGCAGCGACAGCATTCGTCCACGTAGAGTTGCTGCGCTTGGCATTCCCGATTGAGGTTTTTTTGATTTGTCGTTGTGCGTTTCGGACATTTATTCGAGAGCGGAGTCGGATATTCGAGATTCAATCACCGTTAGTCGTCTTCGTCTGGTTCGATCAGCGGTGACTGATGAGGAATTCCGACTCTGCGTGGAAATTGATCAGGTGTCGAAGAGATTTTCATCAAGTAAACCACATCGTCGGGTGAGGAGCTGCCGGGTTTGTCGACGGGTATCACCAATGCTGGTGCTGAGCCGAGGACTTCGAATGCGGAACTAGCTTCGTCGACCTCATCTTGAACACCTTGGCTTTTTGGAAGTATGACCGTTCCGCCAATTTTTGCGAACGGGATAGTCAGTTCAGAAAGTTCTGCCAGGCGAGCGACTCCTCGGGCGAAAACGACATCATAAGCCTCACGGTGCCCGATTTCTTGACCAAGATCTTCTGCTCGGCCGGTGATAACTTCTAATCCCTTTAGTTCGAGTTCGTTTGCGACTTCGGCGAGAAAATTTGTTCGCTTACCCATGGAGTCGAGCAACGTTACTTTTAGATCAGGAAGTGCGATTTTCAGGATCATTCCGGGTATGCCAGCACCGGTGCCAACATCGATCACACGTTTACCGGCGAACCACTCGGGTGTTGGTACGTTTCCACCGGCGGGAGTCAGTACTCGCAGTGACCTGATGAACAATTCTTCTCGGATTTTGTCCCACGTTTTGTGACCGGTGAGGTTGAACTGTTGACTACGTAGTTCGATTAACTCACGGTATCGCTGGAATTGTGCCTGCTGTCGGTCATCGAGATCGACTCCAAGTAGTTGGGCTGCTGAGACTACGGATTCCAAAACTAGTGAATTGCCTTGTGGGACTTGTGGGTCGTTCTGGCTGGTGAATTACCGAACCGAAGAAATGAGCGCAAAATATCAGGCTAAGAAAATGACCCGCTATTGCAGCTGAACGATAATGTTATAGACCGCTCTGCGGATTTCGACCAGACTAGAGTATCGCTATTATCGTGTTTTGACTTTCTCGCGGTGCATACGCAAATGTTGTGCCCCGGTTGTTAGGAATTGGAATTACTGAATTGACTGTCCGAATTGTGGTTCTTGCTAAGCAGGTTCCAGACCCTGAAACTCCTCCATCGCAGTTCAAGATCGACGAATCGACGAACAGTGTCATTCCACCAAACGGAGTGCCACCGGTCGTAAACGGATTCGACCTGAACGCCGTAGAAGCTGCGCTTTTACTACGTGATGCTGGTGCCGAAGTTGAGATCACGGTGTTATCGGTCGGTAGCGATTTCGTGATGGATGCTATGAAGAAGCCGCTTGCTATGGGCGCTGACCGTTTGGTACTAGTCGACGATTCAAGGCTGGATAACATCGATTCGGCAGCCACCGTAAAGGTACTTGCAGCAGCTATCGAAAAAGATGGACACTACGATTTGATCCTTGGCGGGCGACAAGCTTCCGACTGGGATCAGGCGCACGTCACTCTCGGTCTCGCAGAAGTCTTGGGATTGCCGCTTGTATCACTTGTTCAGAAACTAGAACTGAACGGCGATTCGGTATCGCTTCAACGCGTGATTCCGGACGGTTACCAGACGATAACCGCTCCTGTCCCATCGGTTTTAACAATCACGAATGAACTTGGTGAACCTCGGTATCCAAACTTGCGTGGAATCATGCAGGCGAGCAGGAAGAAGGCGGAAACATTCTCTTTGGCTGATATAGGACTTTCATCCGATGATCTCGCTCCGAAGCTGGAGTTGAAGAATCTCTATATTCCCGAGTCGAACAAGCAGGTTGAACTTATCCAGGGTGAAGATGAAGCCGATTCAGGAAAGAAACTTGCACTACGACTGCGCGAGGAGAAGTTGATTTAATGACATCGATATTGGTGGTCGCTGAATGCGACGAACAAGGCGAAATTAGCCAGTCGACTCTTCAAGCGATCGTTGCTGCCAAGGGGCTTGTTGATCCTGTTGTGACGGTTGTGATTGCTGGTGAAGCACCTGCTTCGGCGAGCACGTTGGCAGTCGGAAAAATCGTGACACTCTCTTCGGTAGACGATGCAGATGCAGGAATTTACGATCAGGCAACAGCCGTTATTTCCTCACTTGTTGAATCCACTTCTCCTGAAATCGTAATTTTCAGTAAATCGGATTTTGGATCTGTAGTTGGCGCTCGGATGGCGTTTAGATCCGACTCGGCGTTTGCTTCTGATTGTATCGAAATATCGAACGCCGGTGATGGCGTTAGCGTTACGCGTCCCGTGTACGGCGGAAGCGCTCTTGCTGAGTTCGAAATCCCAACGCGTCCAGCGATAATCACGCTGAGAGCCGGTGTGTACGAGGCGGGTACAGAAACTGGCTTGCCTTTGATAGAAGCGTTCGAATCTGACGTCAACGTCGAGCGGGTGGTATCGGTAACTGGAACCGTAGCTGAAGCTCGTGAGGGCGTTCGGTTGGAAGATGCGAACTTCGTAGTTAGCGGTGGGCGTGGATTGGGCGGTCCTGAGCCGTTTAGTGTTCTCGCCGATCTAGCAAATGCTTTAGGTGGTGCAGTCGGTGCTTCTCGTGCCGCTTGTGATGCTGGGTGGATAGATCATTCGCACCAGGTTGGGCTCACCGGCAAGTCGGTGAGCCCTGATGTTTACATTGCGATCGGAATTTCAGGAGCCAGCCAGCATATGGCGGGTTGCTCGAGTTCAAGGGCGATAGTGGCTATAAATAAGGATGGCGATTCGAACATTTTCAAAGAAGCGAGATTCGGTATTGTTGGCGATTGGGAGAAAGCGCTCCCCTCATTTCTTGCTACTGTTCGCGAGCTTAAGGCGTAATTTTCATATTTCCGAGGTAAGCTGGATATCACTCAGGTGAAATACGGGGTCATGTAGAAGCCTGCGCAACGAGAGGTAATACGTTGGATTTCGGTTACGGAAATGGTGTAGACGGTGTGTTCAAGTTCATCTCGAACGCTGAAGTACTGGCTGTCTTTTTTCCTAAATTTGGCCAGTCTGTCGTAATTGATATTCGTCCCAAAGACGGTGTTACTCCCCTCGTGAGAGTTGTTCCTATGGCTCGTTCCATCGCCGACCGACTCCGCACGATTAAGCGTATGCGACCCGATCTCCCTCGCCCGCAAGACATCATTGCAATTCCTTGGGTCGGGTACGTCGAAGCAATGAAGATGTCTGGACTGTGGGACAAGGTTGTTGCTCGAATTGAGGAAAGTGGATTCCCTGACGCAGTAACGGCTGCGGAAACCGCGTTCGAAGAGCTAATTCGATTGGAACGTCGTGAACTCGCTCAACTCATAATGGGCGAGCAGTATGAAACCCTCTGGGCTCGTCGGACTAGCTAGTTCAGCACAGCAGATCGACGGCTGTATCGCACTTTGCGAGCATTCTGAAGCCCGAACCTCCCCCGCTATACGTATATCTTGGATACGCTCTCATCGTGATTCGAACACCATCGGTGTGTTTTCAGCGTTTCACTAGCTCAAGATCCGTCGTTTGCCTACTTCCCGATTAGCACTTCTGAATAGATTAATAATGCGGACCATTGGGTCGCTGCTGTTGGTCGCGTTTGTTGTTTCTGAGTGGCTGGTTACTTTCCCTCTGCGGCGTCGATCTAAATGGGTGTTCAGGACGTTGCTCATGGTCGCGCTTTTTATCGCTTTGGTTGTGCCAACTGGAGACAAACGATTCGACACCCCCGCATCCGCTGCTTCGCTGGATCACGGTTACGGACTTGTTTCGTGGGAGTTCGAGAATTTCTTCGATAAGTGGACTCATCGCGTTTGGACTGTTTTTCCCTGGACGCCAACCAACGAGAGTGATCGGCGGGAGGCGCTAGATCGGTACATAGTGCTTGTCGATGAAATCCGTGCTGCGAAAGCCGAACTAAACCTAGTAACTACGGTTTCGACGCCTGATTTTAACGCCGTCGTCGCCTCTCAGAATGAGGTCGATCGCTTGATCGGTGAACGTGATGAGATTCGACCTTCAGTGGAGGAATATTTAGAACAGATCATCGCTGAATCTGTTCGTTCAGATGAGATTGCTCTTGTTTCTTCGTTCGTATGGCCGCCCGTCGATTTTCTAATAGGCGATCCTCCAAAGTTGTTGGTCACTTCGCCACGAAATGAAATCTCTAGAACCGAAGACGTGTTAATCGATCCTGATATATCCATTGAAGATATGTCGAGGATCGAAAACGAGTTGATTGACGATCACGACATTTCAGCGGTGATTCTTCAAACCGGCGGGCTTGCGAGTTATCCAAACGTGATTCCGACGACTCACTTGAAGAGATTGGTCGACACGGCTGCCCACGAATGGCTCCATGCCCATTTGGTTTTTTATCCTTTGGGTCAGGCGTATTTCTCAGGCGGTGATATCCGATCCATGAACGAGACGTTGGCCGATATTTTCGGTCGAGAGGTTGGCCTGAGGGTTTATTCAGAAGTTACCGGTGAGCCGTTTGTTGCACCGGTTCGACCTGAGACTGCGTCAAAAAAATTGACAGAAAATAAAGACGCGGACGTAATCGAAATTCCTGAATCGTTCAATTTCAATCGATTTATGGGTGAGACTCGAAGAAAAACCGACGAACTGCTTGCTGAGAACCTAGTAGACCAGGCCGAGGCTTACATGGAATCGCGTCGGGTGGAGTTACTGGATCACGGATATCAAATTCGCAAGGTCAATCAGGCGTACTTTGCGTTTCACGGAACGTACGCAGAAAGTCCGTCGTCTACGAGCCCAATAGCGAGATACCTATGGGATCTACGTGAACAAGTCGCTACAGTTGGCGATTTGGTGAAACTGCTTAGACCGATTCGCACGTTTGCAGAATTTGAGCAACTTGTTGCTGATCGAGGAATCGAACTGGAGCATGCGGAGTAGATCAGCGATTATTATCAAAGATTGTTCGACATATCGGTGTAGATCTTGTGAGTTTCAGTAAGAACTCGCCATACGTCGGTATACTTGTGTCACGTATGTAAATCTGCCCAGAAATTTGGTCGGAAATATTAAACTGGCTTAGCGTGAATTACGAATGTGAATACACAACGAGCAAATGAACACTACCCAGCGTATCGGTCGAATCAACGGTCGACACGAGGAGAAGCGATGGCGGCGTCAAACGAAGACACCCAGGTCGTCGATAACAAAATGTATCGACCACCGCAAGAAGAACGAACAGAGATGACTCTCGACGAGGTTATCGAGCGCTTAAAGGCGTCGATGCCGAAGATTCCAGGAATTGGCGGAGCAGGGTCGTTAGGACTTATATTTGTCGTATTGATAGTCATAGCTGCGGTCTGGGCTGGAACTGGTTTCTACACTGTGGGACCCGACCAGGAAGCAGTGTTGCGGACATTCGGTAAGTTCACTGGAACCACTACTGGTGGTCTCCACTGGCACTACCCGGCTCCGATTGGCAAGAGAAATGTTGTAGCAGTTACGACAACACGTCGTATGGAGCTTGGTTTCCGATCTGGAGCTGATGGCTTTACAGTCTCACAGTCGGTTACTAACGAATCGCTGATGATTACTGGTGATGAGAACATCGTCGACGTCCAGGCGGTTGTTCAGTATCGTATTGCTGATCTACAGTCTTTCCTATTTGAAGTAGATGACCCGGGAGATCCAGATAGAGGGATTCCGGCTGGTCGACCAGATGGTCGAACTCTTCGAGATATTGCTGAAACCGCCCTCCGGCAGGTTGTTGGTTCACGAAATATCGATGACGTTCTGACTACTGAAAAGGAACAGGTTCAAACTGAAGTTCTTCTCAAAATGCGAGAATTATCTGCCGATTACAAAAGTGGAATCGACGTATTGCAGGTGCTGTTGCAGAATGTAAACCCACCGCTAGAAGTACAGTCGGCGTTCGAAGACGTTGTTCGTGCTCGTGAGGATAGGGAACGTTTGATCAACCTTGCACAGGCGTACGAAGCTTCTGAAATTCCGAAGGCGACTGGTGAGGCTGCAAAGATCACCGAAGCCGCTGAAGGTTTCAAACAGGGTCGAATCGCAAGAGCTCAGGGTGAAGCCGATGGTTTCGAGGCAATCTTGGAGGGTTACCTGTTGTCGCCTGACATCACTCGTCAACGACTGTATTTAGAGGCTATAGAAGAGATTTTGCCCGGTGTTACGAAGTTCATTCTTTCTGATTCCGGAGTATTGCCGTTCTTGCCGCTTGCTGGTTCAAATTCAGGCTCTGGGGTTATTTCCGGAGTGGGAGGGGGGCAGTAATGGGTAAGCTCATGATCCCGCTGATCGTAATTATTCTGGCGGTTGTGATTGTCGTTCCGCAGACGTTGTTTGTGGTAGACGAGACGGAAGTAGCGATTGTTACTCGATTCGGTGAGTTCAAACGATCTCACCGTGCTCCAGGATTACAGGTAAAAACACCGTTTGCAGAACAGGTGACTCGGTTCGATAAGCGATTGCTTCGCGTTGATGTGGCTCCAGCTTCACTGCTGACTGCTGACAAACGAAACTTAGTTATCGACTCTTATGCTCGGTATAAAATTGTCGACCCTCTCGTGTTCTTCAAGAACTTGAGAAATGAAACCCAAGCGAATTCACGTGTGGGCGATATTGTGAATGCACAACTCCGCCAAGAAGTCGCTCTCGACGATCAAGAAGAAGTAATTTCTGATACTCGAGAAGACATCATGAAACGGATCACTATCGCCAGTAACCGAATAGAGGTTTCTCGCAATGATCTGTTCAGAGACTACGGTTCCCTGTTACATCCGGCCGTGACTGTGTTCATTGACGAAGACACGTCAGATACTCTCCGTTCGCTCCCGGCTACGGCAGGACAACTAGCGCTGCTTGAAGCGGATAGTAATCCTCCGGAGCTTGAAGGGTTCTCGATATCTTATTTCGCCAGAGTTATAGAGGCATTGGGTATTGAGATTGTTGATGTGAGAATCAAGCGAGCTGACTTCCCGCCAGACGTAGAGACAAGCGTGTTCTCTCGTATGGAGGCAGAACGTGAAAAGATCGCAAGCGGTCTGCGTGCTGAGGGTACTCAGGCCGATTCGGAGATTCGAGCTAGTGTCGACCGAGAGGTCAACATTGTTCTTGAAACTGCGGAAGGTACTTCCGCATTGCTGAGAGGCGAGGCGGAACAACAGGCGATTACTATTCTTGCGAAGTCGCTTGAGAAAAATCCCGACTTCTACACGTTCCGGCGTTCGTTAGAGGCTTACAAGGTATTCATGGACTCGCAGACCACGGTCATTATCGACCCTGAAAGCGATCTTCTGAGGTTCCTTTCTGACCCTTCTGGCGGTTCGTAAGAACGACTAAAAGTAAACTGAAAACGGCTCCGAGAGATTCTTGAATTTCTTCGGAGCCGTTTTCGCGTTAGATTAGATTGTGAAGGTGTCCGAACAGGGCAATGTGAACGATCGAGATGATTACTGCCGCGGAAAGTATGAATATCACTGAATTGATCGGGACCCATATTGCGAGTCCTAGTGCGGTTCCCGCAGCAGGTGCATGCTCGGTGTTGGTCACTGTCATGAACAAGATCACTGGTGCTAGGGACATGCCTTGCAGCGCGTGGATCATGATTTGATTAGCGGCAAAAGCGTGTGGCAATAGCATCATCATGCCAACGGTGCAGAGGGTTGAGGCAATGGCAGATAAGTGACCCCTGATGAGTCTGAACGGCTTCAAGGCAACTGAGTGAGGGACAAAAAATACGATTGCGACTGAACTTGCAACAACCGCTACGACTGCTCGATTGGTAATTGTGTCTTCTACAATGAGAATACCCACGAGTACAGCGCCTGCGAGAATCGATTGATCTAGCTATATCCTGGGCCTGTGAACGAACTTCGCATCTATCCACCTGGGCATCTGGTGGTGGCGAAGCCTGCGGAGTTAAGATCTTGGTTGTGTTTTTTTTACCGGTTGGGAT
>Ga0233427_10002458_pt1 | contig 17528 bp, 16 predicted proteins | sample SI_118_April2016_5_FD_179885 | JGI IMG/M metagenome (GOLD analysis project Ga0233427, IMG submission 179885) | Seawater microbial communities from Saanich Inlet, British Columbia, Canada - SI_118_April2016_100_MG | ecosystem: Environmental > Aquatic > Marine > Inlet | place: Canada: British...
AGCGGGAGAGGCGCAACGAAGCAAGCCACAGACTGATCTGACGATAACGAAAAACGAATTCACGAACATACCGCGTCGGCCTTCAGGCTCAACCTGCCCGGTCGGCGGCATCACGACGGAATCCAGCGATCTCATCCAGGATCCAATCCCGAAAGGCCATGATCTCGGGATCGGCCTGACGTGCGCGCGGATAGACCAGATGGACCTGCCCGGCGCGCGGCAGAACCTTGTCGAACGGAATGACAAGACGTCCCGACTGCAGGTCGCGCACCACTTCCTCGCGGGTGATCAGACATATGCCCTGGCCTTCGACTTCAGCCTCGATCATGTAGAGGTCACTATCGAAGCGTAGCCCTTCGGGGGCCAGGATGTCGTCTCCGACCACCGACTGCGCCCAGATATCCCAGAGGCCGGGATCAAAGGTGTGACGAATGAGCGGAAAATCCAGCAATTCTGCGGGGCTGCTGATCTTGCGCTTGCCGATCAGTTCGGGGCTGCACACCGGTACAAGGTCGAGCGCCATGAGAAGCTCGGACTGCAGGCCAGAAATGTCACGTACCTGCCTCCAGTGGATCGCGACATCGATCGATCCTGATAACAGATCAGGCAGTTCGACCGATGTGGTGAGGCGGTAATCCAGATCGGAAAGCGCCATGCGAAACCGGTCGAGCCGCGGGATCAACCAGCGGATGGCAAAGGTCGGGGGAGCATTGATGGTCAGGATGTTGGGTGAACGCACCCGTGCCAAGGCGGTTGCACTGGCTTCCAGACTGTCCAGTGCCTGCCTGACGACGGGCAGGAACGCAGTGCCGGTGGCGGTGAGTACAATCGATCGATTACGCCGGATGAAGAGTGCGGTCTGAAACCAGTCTTCGAGAACCTTGATCTGATGGCTGACCGCCTGGGGAGTGACCAGCAGCTCCTCGGCGGCAGCCTTGAAGCTCAAATGCCGGGCAGCAGTCTCGAAAGCCTTGCTGGCGTTCAGTGGCGGAAGATTGCGGCGCATGGATTCGAACAATTTATTCTGATGTGAGCAAAAAAATTACTGGATTGTGTCGCCAGTTCAAGCAAGTTCACTTTGGTCAAGAGCATTAGGCCGCCGCCCCCCGATCCATGCCGAAAGGGGCTGCCGGCGATCAACACCAGGGAAATCGAATGTCACACCGCTTTGATCATCAGGTTGCCTTGGTCACCGGAGCGGCCGGCGGCCTTGGGCGCGCAGTCGCGGTCATGCTGGCGCAGCGTGGCGCTGATATCACCATGACAGACCGCACGGGAACGCGCCTTGACGAGTCGGCCAAGGCGGTCGACGGGTCCGTGCTGGCACTGGAAGCGGAACTTGCCGACAGCCAGGCGTGCAGCGATCTCGTGGCGCGCACGCTTGAGCGATTTGGCCGCCTCGACATCCTGGTGAACGTCGCAGGCGACTACACGGGTGCATCGGTCGAGGATCTCAGCGCCGAGATCTGGCATGCAATGTTTGATGCCAACCTGGTCTCCACCTTCAACATGATGAAATCAGCCGTCCCGACCATGCGTGAACAGGGCAGCGGCGGAATCATCAACATCTCCTCGGTCGATGCCCATCTGCCGAAACCGGGCATGGTGCATTACTCGGCTTCCAAGGCCGGCGTGAACAGCCTGACCCGCAGTTTTGCCGCTGCCTATGGCCCCGACGGTATCCGGGTGAACGGGGTTGCTCCCGGACCGATCGCAACCGAGCGTGCCAAACGCGGCGGCTTCCTGGAGAGGGAGCGGGTGGGAACCGTGCTGGATCGGGTCGCCGAACCCGAAGACATTGCCGAGGTCGTGTCGTTTCTTGCCAGCGACGCCAGCCGGAGTATCACCGGTGAAACCGTCGTGGCAGGCTGTGGCTATGGCATGCGCTGAGCCCGTACGGTCACGGAAGCGATTTTTCATCTCTAGGAGAGCATGATGGCTGAACTCGATGGAAGACGGGCATTGATTACAGGCGCAGGCCGCGGCATGGGGCGTGCCCATGCCATGGTGATGGCCGCACAGGGTGCTGCAGTTGTCGTGCAGGATATTGATGGCGACCTGGCGAACCAGACCGCGGCACTGGTGCGTGAACAAGGCGGCGCGGTCGAGGTCATGGTCGGCGATATCTCCGATGTGACCGATCTCAAGACCAAGTTCGCAGGCATCGAGCCGGTCGATGTCCTGGTCAACAACGCGGGGATCGATCGGCCAGGAACGCTCGAAGAGATCGATGAGGCCGGGTTCGACGAAATGTTCGCGATCCATGTGAAGGGCGCGTTTTTCGCGACCCAGGCCGTGGTTCCCGCGATGAAGGAAAAACGCTGGGGCAAGATCGTCAACATCTCCTCGGTCTGGGGCATGGTCGCCTATACCAGCCACTCCCACTACTGCGGCGCCAAGGCGGCCCTGCTGGGCCTGACCAAGGCCTGGGCCAAGGAACTCGCACCCCACAACATCAACGTCAATGCGGTCGCGCCCGGCGGCGTCTGGACCGAGATGGAACTTGCCCAGCGCGGCGAAGAAGGCATTCGCAAGGCCGAAGCCCTGGTGCCGATGGGCCGCTGGGCCCAGCCGCAAGAACTCTCTGAAGCGGTGCTGTTTCTTTCGACCGACCGGTCGAGCTTCATCACCGGCCAATGCATCAGCCCGAACGGCGGCGCCGTCATCGTCGGAATCTAGGAAGGAGTACTCTCATGGAACTTGGCATCTTTTCACTCATGCCCCAGCGCGACGTCAGCAAACCGACGGCCGAGATCTACAAGGAAACGATCGACCTGATCCAGCTGGCCGAAGAGATCGGCTTCGACACCGCATGGCTGACCGAACACCATTTCGGCAATTACTGCATGTGCCCCTCGCCGCTGATGCTGGCGAGTCATGTCGCCGCACGCACAACGCGGATCAAGATGGGCTTGGCCGTGCTGGTCCTGCCGCTCTACCACCCGCTGCGCCTGCTCGAAGAAATCGGCATGGTCGATCAGCTCTCCGACGGCCGCCTGGTGATCGGTTACGGCTCGGGCTACCAGGCCTTCGAGTTCGAACGTTTCGGCCACGACCTCGGCGAAAACTGGGCGATCACGCACGAGATCATGGATATCCTGGAAATGGGCATGGCCGAGGGCCGGGTCGCCTATGACGGCAAATACTTCCAGATTCCCGAAACACCGATCGGCACGCCGGTCCTGCAGAAGCCGCGCCCGCCGGTGTTCACGGCAGGCAACGAACCGGCCTATCTGGCGCGCGTCGCCAAGGCCGGCTACGTCCCCTTTGTCACGGTCGGCGGGGCAGGCACTGACGCGTTGCTGGGCGTGCGCGGCCACATCGAGAAAAACTTCATCGAGTCAGGCCACAAGGGGCCTTTGCCGTTTGCCATGAACCGCTCGATCTATGTCACCGACGACAAGGAGGATGCCCGCGATGCGGCCGAGCGTGTGCTCTATACCGCCCGCCTCGTGATGGCCTTTCGTGGCCAGTACGAAAAACTCAACGGCATCGAGGTCGTCCCGCAACCTTACGAGGACGAACCCAGCCTGGACACGATTCTGGAGAACCTACCCTTCGGCGATCCCGAAAGCTGTGCCGAAAAGATGGTCGCCGAGATCAAGGCGACCGGCGCCTGCCACTACAGCATGTTCGTCCAGTTCGGCGGTCTCGACCACAAACGCGCCCGCCGCTCGCTTGAACGGATCGGCTCAGAGGTTCTGCCCCTGGTCGACAAGGCTCTGGTGGGGATCAAGGCGTTTGGTGCCTAAGCAAGCCATTCGCCGCGGAGCGTTAAGCCTCATCCAAGGCTCCCCTTACGCTCCTTGAGGGCGAAGGCCGGGAACCATAGGCATGGACCGTTCGTTTCTTCGATGACCGGGCGCATGGGCCCCTGCTTTCACAGGGGATCAAGCCTGTGATCAGTCCCCCAGCTTAAGTGCGGCCAGGAAGGCCTCCTGGGGGATTTCGACATTGCCGAACTGGCGCATGCGTTTCTTGCCCTTTTTCTGCTTGTCGAGCAGCTTGCGCTTGCGGCTGATATCGCCGCCGTAACACTTGGCAAGCACGTCCTTGCGCATGGCCGAGAGGGTCTCGCGGGCGACAATCTTGCCGCCGATCGCGGCCTGGATCGGAATCTTGAAAAGCTGGCGCGGGATCGCGTCTTTGAGCTTCTCGCAGACCGAGCGGCCGCGTGATTCCGAGAACGAGCGTTCGGTCATGAGCGACAGGCCATCGACGATCTCGGCATTGACCAGAATGTCGAGACGCACGAGATCACCGGCAGTGAAGCCGTCCATCTGGTAATCGAAGCTGGCGTAACCGCGGGTAACCGACTTCAGCCGGTCATAGAAATCAAACACCACTTCGGCCAGCGGCAGGCGATAGACCACCATGGCGCGGCCACCAACATAGGTGAGCTCGACCTGTTCGCCGCGTTTGTCGGTGCAGAGCTGGAGCACGGGACCAAGGTATTCATCGGGCACCAGAATGGTTGCCCGAATCCAAGGCTCCTCGATCATCTCAATCTGGGTCGGTTCGGGCAGATCGGCGGGATTGTGAAGTTCGAAGGGTTCGCCGCCCTTCTTGGTGATGCGGTAGACCACGCTGGGCGCTGTTGCCAGCAGGTCGAGATTGAACTCGCGTTCCAGCCGCTCCTGGATGATCTCGAGATGTAGCAAGCCCAGGAAACCACAACGGAAACCCAGGCCCAGGGCGACCGAATTTTCCGGCTCAAAGTGGAAGCTCGCGTCGTTCAGGCGCAACTTTCCCAGGCTTTCGCGCAGGTCGTTGTAGTCGCCGGCATCGTTGGGATAGAGGCCACAGAAAACCACCGGCACGCTCGGCTTGAAACCGGTCAGCGGCTCCTCGGTGCGGTTGCGGTCATCGGTGATGGTGTCACCAACCCGGCACTCGGCAATGTCCTTGATCGCGGCGGTGAAGAACCCGATCTCGCCCGGCCCCAGCTCATCCACCAGAACGGCCTTGGGCGTCATGATGCCGACCCGGTCGATTTCGCGCACGGCGTTGGTACCCATCATGCGGATACGCATGCCCTTGCTAATCCTGCCATCGATCACGCGCATCAGGATGACGACGCCCAGATAGGTGTCGTACCAGGAATCGACCAGCATCGCCTTCAGCGGGGCGTCATCGCCCGCGCTCCTGGGCGGGGGAAGATTGTCGACCATGGCCTGGAGCACGTCGCGGACATTTTCGCCGGTCTTGGCCGAGATCGCGACCGCTTCGGTCGCCTCGACACCGATCGATTCCTCGATATCCTCGCGCGCCTTGTCGGCATCGGCTGCGGCCAGGTCGATCTTGTTGACGACCGGCAGGATATCGAGATCGGCATCGACCGCCAGATAGGCATTGGCGACGGTCTGGGCCTCGACGCCCTGGGTCGCATCGACGATCAACAAGGCACTCTCGCACGCACGCAGGCTGCGGCTGACCTCATAGGTGAAGTCGACATGGCCTGGTGTGTCGATGATGTTGATCAGATAGGTCTCGCCATCATCGGCGATATAGTTCAGGCGCACGGTCTGGGCCTTGATCGTGATGCCACGTTCGCGCTCGAGATCCATGGCATCGAGCACCTGGCCGCGCATCTCGCGCTGGTCGAGGCCACCGCACAGCTCGATCAGACGGTCAGCCAGCGTGGACTTGCCGTGGTCGATATGGGCGACGATCGCAACATTGCGGATATGGTCGAGTGCGGTCATGGTTTCAGGGGGGATGTCCAAAGTTGAGCGCGGAACATACGGGCGGGGCAGCACGTGATGCAACACTGCCCTGCACAAGAGGAACAACTAATACCATGATGAAGATCGAAACGACCTCACTCAAGGGCGACGCCTTGCGACTTCGGGTCAGCGACAAACTCGGCCATGACGACTACCGGGCGATCATTCCGATCCTGGAAGAAGCGATTACCAAGCACGGAAAGATTTCCCTTCTGGTCGACATCACCGGCCTTGGTTCCGTCGAATTTCGCGCCCTGTTCGACGATCTGCCTTCGATATGCGCCATATCAACGATTTCGAGCGCATTGGAGTGGTCGGCAGTGCCGGCTGGCAGGACTGGATGACAAGCGCCTCGTCTCACTTCACCCCGGCCGACATGCGTTACTTCGATGTCGACAACGCCGATAACGCCTGGGCCTGGGCGATGGGCGGCTAGGACGTGTTCTAGCCCCTGAGCTCACCACCGGTCTGCTTGACCACAGCGGCAACGATCTTTGCCGAGACGGCTTCAAGCTCTTCGTCGGTCATGGTCGCGTTGACCGGCTGCAGCGTGACTGCGACAGCCAGCGATTTGCGCCCCTCGCCCAGATTGGCGCCTTCGTAGAGATCAAACACGCCAACCTCGCGGATCAGCGCCTTGTCGGCGCCCTTGACCGCACGGACCAGCTTTTCAGCCGGGACCGCGCTGTCGAGCACGAAGGCGAAATCGCGCCGCACCGCCTGGTAGGGTGAAACCGAGAGTTTGGCGCGGGCAACCGATTTTGCCTTGGGCTCTGGCACGTCTTCGAGATGAACCTCGAAGGCCGCGACAGGGCCGGCGGCATCAAGCTTGTCAACGACCTGAGGGTGCAGTTCACCAAAGGTCGCCATCGGCTTGGGCCCGAGGCGGAGAACGCCTGAGCGTCCGGGATGGTAACATTCGGGTGCATCCGCGCTGACCTGCAGGTTGGCAACCGGTGCCCCAATAGCCTCGAGCACCGCCAGAGCATCGGCCTTGGCATCGAAGACATCAACCGCACGGCTCGCCTGGTTCCAGTGACGCCCACCTGCACGGCCTGTGCGCATCCCTGCCACCGAGGTCTTCTGGTCTTCGGGCGCAACACCGGCATAAACCGGACCAATCTCGAACAGACCGAAATCGGCCATGCCACGGGCCTGATTGCGCGCCACCGCCTCGAGCAACGCGGGCAGACCAGACGGGCGCATCATGTCCATATCCGAGGAGATCGGATTGACCAGAGTGAGCGCCCGATTGCCGCCGCCGAACAGCCCGGCATGGACCGACGAGACGAAGGAATAGGTCACTGCCTCGTTCATGCCGCGCCCGGCCAGGGTCCGGCGCGCCCAGCGGACGCGTTTCTGACGGGCGGAGAGAACCGGCCGGGTCACCGCAACCTCGCGCGGCAGGGAAACCATCGGTACTTCATCGAAGCCGTGGATACGCAGAACTTCCTCGATGACGTCGGCTTCGCACTGCATATCGTGGCGCCAGCTCGGCACCGAAACAGTCCAGGCATCATCCCCGGCATCGCTCACACCAAATCCAAGATCAGCCAGGATCGCTTCGGCGCGCGCCTTTTCGATCGTGATGCCGCCCAGGCTGGCAACACGCGAGGGGCGCACGGTCATGGTCTGACCGGCATCGGGAACCTCACCGCCGATCACGACTTCGCTGGCCTCACCGCCGCACAGTTCGAGAACCAGACGGGTCGCGATCTCCATGCCGTCAGGCCCGAAGGCCATGTCGACACCACGTTCGAAGCGCTGGCGTGCATCGGTCACCAGGCCCAGCTTGCGACCGGTCGCAGCCGTGCGGATCGGGTCGAAGAAGGCGATTTCCATGAAGCCGTTGATCGTGCCTTCGTCGGCGCCGGTCGATTCGCCACCGACGACACCGCCCAGTCCCAGCATGCCGGAATCATCGAAGATCACCGTCATCTCGCCGTCGGTCTCGTAGGACTTGTCGTTCAGAGCGTCGAATTTCTCGCCTGGCTGGGCGAGGCGCGCGCCGATCGTGCCCTTGACCTTGTCGGCATCATAGATATGCGCCGGGCGGCCCAGATCCATGGTGAGCCAGTTGGTGATATCGACCAGGGCCGAGATCGGACGCAGACCGACAGACCTCAGCTTCTGCTGCATCCATGCCGGGCTGGAGTGGTTTTTCAGACCACGGAAGTAGCGTCCGATAAAGGCCGGACAGGCCTCACGGCAGGCGTCGTCAAAGCGCAGTTCGATTTCGAGCGGGCTCTTGTAGCCACCGGGAACGGGTGAGGTGTCGAGCGGCTTCAAGGTGCCAAGACCGGCGGCGGCGAGATCACGGGCAATACCGCGCACGCTGAAACAGTCACCGCGATCGGGCGTGAGGCCGATATCGAGGACAGGATCATCCAGGCCGGCCATCGCGGCATAGGACGCACCGATTTCCGCGTCTTCCGGCAGATCGATGATGCCGTCATGTTCGTCGGAAAGGCCCATCTCGCGCTCGGAACACAACATGCCCCTGCTGGCGACGCCACGGATCTCGCTTTCCTTGAGATCGACACCGGTGCCGGGGATATGGCTGCCCGAGGGCGCGAAAACACCCTTCATGCCGGTGCGCGCATTGGGTGCACCACACACGACCTGGACTTCACCCTTGCCGGTCTCGACAACGCAGACCCGAAGGCGATCGGCATTGGGGTGCTGTTCGGCCTTGACGACATACCCGACCGTGAAAGGTGCCAATTCAGCCGTGCGGTCCTCGACCTCTTCGACTTCCAGACCAATGCGGTTCAGGGTCGCAACGATGTCATCGAGCGTGGCATCGGTTTCGAGATGGCGCTTGAGCCAATCGAGCGTGATCTTCATCGGGCCAGGCCCCCATAAAGCGTGGGCACATCAAGCGGCCGGAATCCGTAATGACGAAGCCAGCGCAGATCGGCATCGAAGAAGCTGCGCAGATCCGGGATGCCGTATTTCAGCATCGCAACACGATCGATTCCCATGCCAAAAGCAAAGCCCTGGTATTTGTCGGGATCAATCCCGCCATGGCGCAGGACATTGGGATGGACCATGCCGCTGCCCAGAATTTCGAGCCAGTCGTCGCCTTCACCGATTTTGAGTTCACCGCCTTCGAAGGAACAGCCGATATCGATTTCCATCGAAGGAGCCGTGAACGGGAAGTAACTCGGACGGAACCGCATCGGCACATTGTCGACCTGGAAAAAAGCCTCGACGAAATCGCGCAGGCAGCCCTTGAGATGTCCCATATGTGTGGTCTCGTCGATCACCAGGCCTTCGACCTGATGGAACATCGGCGTGTGGGTCATATCGCTGTCGCTGCGATAGGTCCGGCCCGGCGCAATGATGCGAAGCGGCGGCTGATGGCTGAGCATGTGGCGGATCTGCACCGGCGAGGTGTGGGTCCGCAGCACGGGACGCCCCTCTTCACCCGAAGCCGGCAGATAGAAGGTATCGTGCTCCTGACGGGCGGGATGTTCATCTGGAATGTTGAGTGCGCCGAAATTCAGCCAGTCGTCTTCGATATCGGGCCCTTCGGCCACCGCGAACCCCATCTCGCAGAAGATCGCGATGATCTCGTCCATCACCTGGCTGACCGGATGCACACTGCCCAAAGCCTCGGGACGGGGCGGCAACGAGACATCGACCCGCTCGACCTCGAGCCGCAGATTGAGTTCGGCACGCTCCAGCTCTTCCTTGCGCGCGTCGATCGCCGATTGCACCGCATCCTTGACCCGGTTGAGCTCCTGGCCGACTTCGCGGCGGGCATCGGGATCAAGACCACCCAGCTGTTTCATCAGGCCGGTGACAGCGCCCTTTTTGCCCAGTGCCGCGACACGGATGTCATCGAGCCCTTTCAGGTCGCCACTGTCTGCAATCGCAGCCAGCGTTTCATCCATGATGGTGTTGATCTGATCCTGCATTTCTCAGGGTCCAAACATGACAAAGGGGCCGCATGGGCCCCTCGTCGTTACGTGGTACGGTAAAGTTGGTGGCGAAACCGCAGTGCGTTACGCCGCCTTCTCGACCGCCGAGCGGGCCTGGTCGCAAAGCTGCGTAAAGGTCGAGGGCTCGCGTGCTGCGAGATCCGCGAGGATCTTGCGATCGAGCCCTACCTCCGCAAGCTTCATCCCGTACATGAACTGGGAATAGGTCAGACCATTCATCCGTGCGCCGGCATTGATGCGCTGAATCCACAGACCGCGGAAATCACGCTTGCGGGTGCGACGATCGCGATAAGCGTATTGCAACGCCTTCTCGACCCGCTCCAGGGCAATCGTGAAACAGCTATGAGCACGGCCACGGTAACCCTTGGCCAGCTTCAGCACCTTCTTGTGACGGGCGTGGGACGTTACCCCGCGTTTTACTCGCGCCATCGTTCAACTCACCTGTTAGTCGTGTCAGCCGTTGGGCAGCAGACGTTTGATCATTGGCACATCAGAGGCAGCGACAGTGGTCGTGCCGCGCGTGCCACGAATGAAGCGCTTGGTCCGGCGGCGCATGAAATGGCGCTTGCCGGCATAGTTACGCTTCAGCTTGCCGCTGCCGGTGAAAGAAAAACGTTTCTTCACCGAGCTCTTTGATTTCAGCTTCGGCATGGTTCCATCCGAACGTCGTCAGTGACAAAAATGAGCTCCGCAGCGCACCGCACCGGGAGCAAGGGGCGCCTTATATCCGCGCGCCCACCGTTATGCAAGAGGTCAGAATCCTTTGGCAGGGCCTATCTTGGCGCCATCACCATGATCATCTGGCGGCCTTCCATCTTGGGCATGGATTCGACCTTGGCATGCTCGTCGGAGTCGTCGCGGATTCGTTCCAGCAGCTTGCGCCCGATTTCGGGGTGGGCCAGCTCACGGCCACGAAAACGAATCGTGACTTTTACCTTGTCGCCTTCGCCCAGGAACTTGCCCATGGCCCGCATCTTCACGTCATAATCATGATCATCGATGCTCGGGCGCATTTTGATTTCCTTCACATCGAAGGTTTTCTGCCGCTTGCGCGCCTCATTGGCTTTCTTCTGGGCTTCGTACTTATACTTGCCGTAATCGAGCAGCTTGCACACCGGCGGATCGGCATGCGGCGAAATTTCGACAAGATCAAAGCCGGAATCATCGGCTGCACGCATTGCAGCCTGAATGGTCACGACACCGACCTGTGCTCCATCGGCAGCAATCAGGCGAACCTGAGGGACATTGATGTCGGTGTTGATGCGCGGACCGGATTTCTCGGGCGGCGCCATATTGTTTCTGGGACGGGCTATTTAGAAAACTCCTCTGTTGTTGCATTCGGGGCTTGTCAGGCCGGCGGCTGCGATTCGTTTGTGAGTGTATGAATGGCGTCGGCAAGTGCAAGGGATTGCTGATCCCTGCTGCCAAGACGACGAATTGAAACAGTACGTTCTTCAGCCTCGCGCTTGCCCACGGCAAGGATCACCGGCACCTTCGATGTCGAGTGCTGGCGGACCTTATAGCCGATCTTGTCGGCACCGGTATCGAGCAGGCCGTGAAGCCCGGCTTTGGCCAGAAGTTCGTGCACTTCGGCGGCATAGTCATCCGAGCCGTTGGTCACCGTCGCGACGGCGAACTGCACCGGCGCAAGCCAGAGCGGAAGGTTGCCGGCGTAGTGTTCGAGCAACACTGCAATAAATCGTTCGAACGACCCCAGAATTGCACGATGCAGCATGACCGGGCGCTTGCGATCACCACTTTCGGCGACATAGCTGGCATCGAGTCGTTCGGGCAACACAAAGTCGACCTGGAGCGTACCGCACTGCCAGTCGCGACCGATCGCGTCACGCAGAACAAACTCCAGCTTGGGTCCATAGAACGCGCCTTCGCCGGGATTGAGCTCAAGATCGAGACCGGCGGCCACGGCGGCATCCTGCAAGGCGCCTTCAGCCTGATCCCAGACAGCATCCTTGCCGACACGCTCATCAGGCCGGTCGGAGAACTTGACGACAAACTCCTCGAACCCGAGATCGCTGTAGATTGAAGACAACAGCGCGCAGAATCGGACCGTTTCGGCAGTGATCTGTTCTTCGGTGCAGAAAATATGGGCGTCGTCCTGCGTGAACGATCGCACCCGCATCAGACCATGCAAGGCGCCCGAGGGTTCGTAGCGCAGGCAGGCGCCGAATTCGGCCATGCGCAAAGGCAGGTCGCGATAGCTCTTGATGCCCTGCTTGAAGACCTGCACGTGGCAGGGGCAGTTCATCGGCTTCATCGCCCAAATGCGGTCATCCTCGGTCTGGGCCGTGAACATGTGCTCGCGGAACTTCTCCCAGTGACCGGAATCCTCCCACAGGGAGCGTGCGACCATCTGGGGGGTGTTCACCTCCTCGTATTTCTCGGCTTCCAGGCGGCGGCGGACATAACCTTGCACCGTGCGATAAAGACGCCAACCCTTGTCGTGCCAGAACACGGAACCGACCGTTTCTTCCTGGAAATGGAAGAGGTCCATCTCGCGGCCGAGCTTGCGATGGTCGCGTTTCTCGGCTTCTTCCAGCCGTGTCAGATGCTCCTGAAGCTGCTCCTTGTTGAGCCAGGCCGTGCCATAGACGCGTTGGAGCATCTCGTTGCGGCTGTCGCCACGCCAATAGGCGCCAGCGAGTTTCATGAGCTTGAAGGCCTTGGGCAGTTTGCCGGTCGAGGGCAGATGGGGACCCCGGCAAAGGTCGAGCCAGTCACCCTGACGATAAAGCGTGATGGTCTGGTCGTCGGGCAGATCACTGATGATCTCTGCCTTGTAGTGTTCGCCGATCGACTTGAAAAAAGTCACCGCTTCATCCCGATCCCAGACTTCTCGCGCGAGCGGTTCGTCACGGTCGATAATCTCGGCCATGCGTTTTTCCATCTTCTCGAGATCGTCCAGCGTGAACGGCTCGGAGCGCGAGAAGTCGTAGAAAAAGCCGTCATCGATGACCGGGCCGATCGTGACCTGGATGTCGGAAAACAGCTCCTTGGCTGCCTGGGCCAGAACATGGGCCGCATCGTGGCGCACCAGCCCCATGGCATCCTCGGATTTCAGCGTGACGATCTCGAGCGCTACTTCGCCGCTGATCTCTCTCTTGAGATCACGCAGTTCACCGTCGACCCTGACCGCCAGAGCTGCCTTGGCGAGTCCCGGACCGATCGAAGCAGCCACGTCCGCACCGGTGGTCGGTGCGTCATACTCACGCACAGATCCATCAGGCAGTGTGATCGCCACGCGGGCGGCATGCGCTTCAGCGCTCATGGTCTGGGTACTCCAGGTTCAAGATGTCAGGCCCGTTGTGGGCGCGCGCAACCTAGAGCAAGTTCCTAACAGGTCAAGTCGACCTGATATGTGAATCCCGCTTTTTTTCAAGGGTTTAGAGACCGATTTAGGGATCAGGTGGTGCGGCGATTGGTCAAGGAAGAGCCTTGCGTGCGGCATAGCCGACTTCGTCGACACTGAGGTCGCCAAGGTCATAACGTTGCAACACCGTGACCGAACGCCCGCGCGGCGCCGTAATATCGGGATCAGACGCATGGGAGAACAGCACGACACTGGGGCATCCCGCTGTCGCCGCCAGATGCATCGGCCCGGTATCGTTCCCGATCGCCAGCGTGGCGCCCTGGGCAAGCACAGCGATCTGCTCGAAACTGGTGCGGCCCATCAGATCGATCACGTCGGAACGTGATTTGGCGATTTCCAGGGCCGCCTCTTTTTCAGCCGGCCCGCCGATCAACACCGAAGTCAGGCCCATGCCTTTCAGTTGATGGCTCAACTCGCCATAACGTTCCGCCGGCCAACGTTTTTCCGGCCGCTGGGGAGCGCTCCCGGGCATGACCAACACATAGGAGGCCGGCAGGTTAAACGCCGTGACATCGGCCTCGACCATGGAAAGGTCGGGTCCGGGAATGTGCTCCAAACCGGCCATCTTTAGCTGATCGGCCTGGCGTTCGACCGTGTGCATCGCATCGCGACCGGTATTGGCCTGGGGGTGGGAACAGCCACGGGCGATACCGGACCATTCCGGCCGCGGACGCCGGAACAGGCGATGATAGGCACAGGAACGGTCGGAGGTTTGCAGGTCATAGACCCTGTCAAACGCACCTTCGTTCAAGCGCTGGCGCAGTTCCCGAACCGGACCGAACTGCCACCACGAGGGTTTGTCATCAAGCCAGACTTCATCAAACCAGCCACCCGCACGGGCGAGGTTTTCATACGGCGCTGTGGTCAGCAGAACGATATGAGCATCCCCGTGGAACTCGCGAATGGCCCGGTAGGCACCCGACGACAGAACAAAATCGCCCAGAGCGCCAAGCCGGATCACGAGAATCCGAGTGCTCATGGCCAGGCAATCAATTCGCGGTAGACATCGAGTGTCGCGGCGCACATCGCCGTTCGGCTGAAACGCTCGACGGTGCGCGCGCGCGCCACCGCCGCAAGTTTGACGCGCGCTTCCTCATCGAGATCAAGCGCGGCGGCAACTGCCTGGGACAAGGCGGCGGGATCATCGGGCCGGACCAGCCAGCCGGTCACGCCGGGTTCGACCGTCTCCTGCGCACCGCCATGGTTGGTCGCCACGACCGGCACACCCATGGCCTGGGCTTCAACCGCGACACGGCCGAAACCTTCCGGCTCGATCGACGCCGAAACCACGACATCGGCCAGTCGATAGGCCGCCGCCATATCCTGAATACCGTCGATCAGCACGGCTCGTCCCTGCAGCGAACGCTGTGCGATATCCTTTTCGATCTCGCGCCGCAGGCCTTCGCGGCCAGACCCGACCCCGACCAGAAGGCAGATTGCGTCCCGCTGGAGCTGTTGCATCGCGTTGACCATGACATGCTGGCCCTTCCAGCGTGCCAGCCTACCCGGAAGCATGACGATCGGGACACCATCGGGCAGGTTCCAACGCGCTGCCAGGCTTGCCACCCGCTCTGTGCTGACCGCCGCAGGATCGAAGCCGACAACATTGATGCCGCGATGGATCAGGCGCAGCCGGTCATCGCCAACACCATAATTTTCCCGGATGTGCTTGGCGACGAATTCGGAAATGGCAATGACCCGGTCACCCCGGGTCATCACCGAGTTGTAGCGCTTCTTGATCCCGTTCTTGAAGTTGTAGGGCGCGTGGAAGGTCGTGACGAAGGGGATGCCTGCCCGCTTTGACGCCTTGAGCGCCGACCAGGCCGGCGCACGCGAGCGGGCGTGAATCAGATCAACGCTCTCGCTTCGAATGAGATCGGCCAACCGGCCGGCATTGCGCTGGATCGCCAGTGGCGACTTGGAAGCCACCGGCATGTTGATGTGGCGCGCCTTGGCGCGCAGCAGCTCGGGCTCGAGCTCACCACCCTCCGAAACGACCAGAGCGGTACCGCCTGCTTCGATCGTGGCGCGCGCAACATCAATCACGGCCCGTTCGGCACCGCCGACTTCGAGCCTTGGAATGACCTGCAAGATGACCGGGCCACGGCCTTTGAGTTCCTGATTCATGGTATGTGAGGACCTGCCCTTCAACGGACCGCGGACTCTTTATCCCATGTCAGACGCCGACACGACAGTACAATGGCTCGATCGCGAAAATGGCCAGCGTATCGCCTATCACTGCCGCGAGGGCCGGGGCCCCGGTGTTGTATTCCTGGGCGGTTATGCATCGGACATGACCGGTTCCAAGGCGAGTTACCTGGATGACTGGTGCTGCCGGCACGACCGTGCCTTCCTGCGCTTCGATTACAGCGGCCATGGCCAGTCGAGTGGAAGTTTCAGCGATGGCACAATCGGCAGCTGGACCCAGGATGCACTTGCGGCACTCGACAGCCTGACCGAAGGCCCGCAAATCCTGGTCGGATCCAGCATGGGCGGCTGGATCATGCTGAACCTCGCGCTGCAGCGGCCCGAACGCATCTTTGGCCTGATCGGGATTGCAGCGGCACCCGATTTCAGCCAGGATCTCTGGTTCAAACTATCGCCCGAGCAACAGGACGAGGTGAACACCAGCGATGTGATCGCGTTCGATGAAGGCGGCAGCCATTACGCCTTCACCCGCGCCTTCTTTGAAGACGGCCGCGAGAAACTCCTGCTTCGCGGCCCCATGGCGATCGATGTCCCGGTCCGCCTGCTCCAGGGCATGCAGGACAGCTCGGTGCCCTGGGAGACCGCGCTTGAAATCAGCCGGTGTATGACTGGTGAAGATGTCGTCGTCTCGTTAATCAAGGACGGTGACCACCGCCTGTCGCGCGACGAAGACCTGGCATGCCTGGGGGCAACGATCAGCGAACTTCTGGGTACTGCTGAACCTTAGGTCGAGCCTGCCGCCAGATCCGCCGGCATGCCCGATCGAAAGCCGGGATGGCGCAGGGTGACGCCCAACTCGCTCTTGATCCGGTCGTTTTTCACGCGTTTGTTGTCGGCATAGAAACTCTTGGCCATAGCGGAGAGGCCAGCCTCTTCCATGGCCACGGGTTCGGGTGGTGCGACACCCAGAAGTTCGCAGGCATAGGCCACCACCTTGGCAGGCTCCTCGGGTTCATCGTCGCAGACATTGTAGATGGCGCCCGGATTCGGACGCGCCATGGAGGCCTGCAGGGTCGCGGCAATGTCGTCAACATGGATGCGCGAGAAGACCTGACCGGGTTTGACGATACGGCGCGCACGCCCCTTGCGGACCTGTTCAAGCACGCCGCGTCCAGGCCCGTAAATACCGGCCAGACGGAAGACGTGGACCGGCAGCCCAAAGCGTTCGTGCATGACCAGCCAGGCTTCCTCAGCAGCAACACGACGGGCGCTGCGTTCCAGATTGGGTGCGACCGGCGTGTTCTCGTCGACCCAGCCTCCATCGTGATTGCCATAAACGCCCGTGGTCGAGAGGTACCCTGCCCATTCGAGATCTTCGAGGCGGGCGATCTCCAACGCCGCACAGTCCAGAACAGGACAGGGCACATCTTCGTGCGAAGGGATGGAGTCGACCAGATGGGTAACACCGGCCAGTGCGGCTATCAGCGCCTCGCTTGCAGTCGTACCGTCGAAAACGACAGCTTCGATGCCCTGGTCTTTCAGGGCCTCGGCCTTGGCAGCATCCCGAGCAGTCCCGGCGACCTGCCAGCCCTCACCCATCAGGCTCCGTGCAAGCGTCGTGGCGCTGAAGCCCAATCCGAAACAGAACAGTTTTTTCACGGATCACCCTCATCCCATTCGCGGCGAACGTCAGCGTCCGGCTCTGTCTCATAGCGCTGCTTTCGCTGCGCGGCAAAATCCCCGGGGGCATCCAGGCAATGCAGCGCCCAGACCGCCATGGCCCGAACCAGTGGAGAGGCGTCGTCCAGCCTGCCGGTGACCGCAGCCAGTGCGGCAGGGTCGGTACTGTTGCCCAGGGCGATCATCACGTTGCGGACAAAGCGGTCGCGCCCGGTGCGTTTGATTGGGCTGCCACTGAAAAACGCACGAAACGCCGCGTCATCCAGTTGGGCGAGATCAGCCAGCCTCGGCGCGGTCAGTTCGGCGCGGGGGAGAAAGGCCGGTTCACGGGTCGCGGCTGCAAATTTGTTCCATGGACATACCGCCAGGCAATCGTCGCAGCCGTAGATGCGATTGCCCATCGCAGCGCGGAACTCCCGATCAATATGGCCCTTGTGTTCGATCGTCAGATAGGAAATGCAGCGCCTTGCATCGAGCCTGTAGGGCGCGGGAAACGCGTTGGTCGGGCAGATATCCTGGCAGGCACGGCACGAACCGCAGTGATCGGATTCGGGCGCACCAGGAACAAGATCAAGCGTCGTGTAGATTTCGCCCAGGAACAGCCAGGAACCATGCTCACGCGAGACGAGGTTGGTGTGT
>Ga0233427_10002463_pt1 | contig 17507 bp, 17 predicted proteins | sample SI_118_April2016_5_FD_179885 | JGI IMG/M metagenome (GOLD analysis project Ga0233427, IMG submission 179885) | Seawater microbial communities from Saanich Inlet, British Columbia, Canada - SI_118_April2016_100_MG | ecosystem: Environmental > Aquatic > Marine > Inlet | place: Canada: British...
TCACAGTTAAAGTTAACAGTTGCAAAGTATTATATTCCTAGTGGAAGGTGTATTCAAGCTTTAGATTATTCTAATAGAAATGATGACGGAAGTGTAGGGAAAGTTCCGGATTCATTAATGACTTCTTTCGAAACTAGAAATGGTAGAGAAGTAAAAGATGGAGGTGGAATTCTTCCTGATATTATTACAGATCCTGGGAAATATAGTATGATAATTCCATCATTATTAAAAGAACGATTATTCTTTGATTTTGCAACTGATTACAGATTTTCACACGATACTATTTTGTATGATTTTGAGTTTTCTGATGCTGATTTTTTAGATTTCACTAACTATATTTCAGATAAAGATTACACTTACGAAACTGCTACAGAAAAATCATTAAAGAAACTAAAAAAGAAGGCGGAAGATGAAGAGTATTTTGATGCCTTATCTGAAGAGTATGATGCATTAGTACTCAAAATGGAATTAAATAAAGAAGATGATTTGCAAAATAGTAAAGGTGATATTAAAGAAATTTTGACAGGAGAAATAATGAGTCGTTACTATTATCAAAAAGGCCGTTTAAAAGCAGGACTTAATTTCGATATTGAGTTAGATAAAGCAATAGAAATATTACAGAATAAAGAGCAATACAATAAAATTTTAGATAATGAGTAAGATAGTTAACAAAATACAGCAGTTAGCTTTTATTTTATTGGGGGTAACTATTCCAACAACCATTGCGGGTACAAACATGATAATTGGTTTGTTAGCCCTTTTATGGATTCTTGAAGGAAATTTTAAGAATAAATTTAATTTTATAAAATCATCAAAATGGATGATTTCTATTTTTGCATTAATTGCTTTCTATGGTTTAGGGATGTTGTGGGGAGATATTCATTTAAATGCTGATTGGCAATTTCAGAGGTTGGCTCTGTTGTTAGTTTTTCCAGTTTTAGGAACAATGAACTTAAAGCAAGAAACAATTAGAAATGGTGTAGTTGCATTTTTAATCACCACTTTTATTTCGGCAATAGTTTCTATTGCTATTAACAATAACATTATTCTGCCAATAGATGAATATTTTTCTTTTATTAATTATGATTGGAGAATATCTGCTTTTATCAAGTATAATTACCATAATGTATTGCTATCCCTAGCTTTTACTATTTCATTATATATTTTAATAGAGAAAAAGAGTAAATATAAAGTTGCATTAGTCTTATTTATTATTGCTTATTTGATTAGTATATTTACTGAAAGAGGACGAGCTGGTCAAGTAATTTTTAATCTTTCAGCTATTTTCCATATTGTTTATTATAACAGAAAACATTTATTAAAAATGCTTGCGTTTTTAATTCTTCTTTTCTCATTTCAATTTATAGTTTATAAAACGACTAAAGTTTATAAAAATAGATTTGATGCAGTCTCAAATATTATAAAAAATAATGGAGATAGAGGAAAAGGAAAAGATATACGTTATGTTTTTGTAAAAGAATCTTTAAAAAGAATTAAACAAAAACCAATTTTAGGATATGGAACAGGGAGTTTTGGAACTATTTTTATTGATGAGGTAAAATCTGGGCATAAATTTTATTCCCACACAACTCCTCATAATCAATATTTATTTGTGTGGTTTGAATTAGGAATTTTAGGATTACTATTATTACTTTCTATTTTCTATTCTCAGATTAAGGAGTTAATTGTAAAAAAAGATGGAATACATAGGGTTTTACTGCCCTTGTCGTTTATGTTTTTGATGCTGGTTGATTCTTACTTTTTTATCTTTATTTTGACAATTGCATACATTTTTCTGTACACAATTTATAGTAGTTACGAGTCAGAATAAAGCCGTTTAAGTCTTCTGTTTAAAGTTGAATAAATCTCATAAGGAATAGTGTTTATTCTCTGTGCAATAGTGGTTACATGTAAATTTTCTCCAAAAATCTCAACCTCATCACCTAATTTTGTAGATATATTTGAGATATCAATAGCAAAACTGTCCATACTTATTTTCCCAATAATTTTGCATTCTGCTTTTTTAATAAAAACACTCCCAACTGCATTACTAAACTGCCTATTTAGCCCATCAGCATAGCCAACAGGAACAATAGCTATTTTCATGTCTCTTTTAGCTTTAAAAGTGTTGTTATATCCAATAAAATCTCCCTTTCTTACTTTTCTTATCTGTGTGATTACACTTTTGAGTGAGCTTATTTGGTTTAAATTTTCATCTTCATTGGATCCATAAAGCCCAATTCCTATACGGACCATCTCCATTTGGTGTTCGTTAAAATTTAAAACACCATTTGAGTTTAAAATATGAGTGCAAAACTCCTGCTTGCTTTTAGTTTTAAAATCAAAAATAATTTCTTTAAATAATTTAATTTGAGAAAGTGTAAACTCTTTTTTCTCTTTATTGCTTGAAGCTGCTAAATGTGAGCAAACTGATAGTAATTTGAGATGAGAATTATTATTAATTTTGTTAGTTATGGAGCTTACTTCATTTGCATCAAACCCATAACGATTCATTCCGGTATTGAACTTAATATGAATATTTATATTGTCGTTTTTAGAACAATATAAGTCAAGTAATTTTTGAGTGTAAATTACAACATCAAGTTTGTGTTTTATAATTTCATTGTAGCTTTTAATCCCTGGATTTGCCACAATTATTTTACTTTTTATCCCAGCAAGTCTAAGGGCAACCCCCTCTTCAAAATCAGATACCCATAATGCATAAATACCTAATTTTTCTAATTTTTTTGAAATTTTTAGATCACCATGTCCGTATGCAAAAGCCTTAACTACAGCAATAATTTGGGTTTCAGGGTTTAGGATGGATTTGAAGTAATTAAAGTTTTGCTCTAATTTTGTAAGGTCAATATGTAATATAGTTTCGTTAGCAGTTTTCATTAAATATTCTCAGAAAAGCATTTTCTACAAAGTGGTTTGTATTCATCTTTTTCTCCTAACCGAACCAGTTCTTTATTTTTAGTAAGCCTAAAAGAATGATTTGCAATTGAACCGCAATCAATACAAATTGCGTGTACTTTTGTCACATGTTCTGCTACCGCTAAAAGTTGAGGTATCACGCCAAAAGGCTTCCCTAAAAAATCCATATCCAAACCGGCAATAATTACCCTTTTCCCTTCATTCGCTAAAGTGCTGCAAACACCAACCAAATCAGAATTAAAAAATTGTGCTTCATCAATAGCAATCACCACTGAATCATTTACTAAATCAAGGATTTCTGAAGCACTATTTACAGGAGTAGAAACTATTGTATTTGAATCGTGAGAAACTACTTTTTTGTTGTCATACCTAACATCAACATGAGGTTTAAAAACGGATATTTTAAGTTTCGCAAACTCTGCTCTTTTCAGTCTTCTTAAAAGTTCCTCAGTTTTCCCAGAGAACATTGATCCGCAAATTACTTCAATGCTCCCTTTTTGCATAGGATGATTTATTTGTGATTCTAAAAACATTAGTGCTAATTTCTTTTATTAAGTTTGCTAACAAAAGTATAAAAAGCAATTCCAAATTTTATGAATTTTAAAAGTTTGTTTTTAGTAGGTTTTCTGTTGCTATTTTCTCAAGAAATTTTTTCTCAGAAAGATACTTCCAAGGTAAATAAAAAGAGAGTTATTATTGTGGGAAGTAGTTTGGGTGCTACTTTGGGTGGTTCGTATTGGTATATCCAAAATTCTTGGTGGAGTGAGAAACAAATTCCTTTCCATTTTGATAATGGAGCAGATTTGACTTATGCTTTAAATGTAGATAAAGTTGGGCATTTTATGGGGGGATTGGAGGCTGCAGATATTTTTTATTCCTCTATGAAATGGGCTGGAATGAATGAGAAACAATCACTTTGGTATGGTGCTGCATTTGGGTCTGGCTTACAATTGGCAATCGAAATGAAAGATGCTTATGCACCTTATTGGGGATTTAGTAAATGGGATTTAGCATTAGGATCAGCTGGGGCATTGTGGCCTGTTGCTCAATATTATAATGATGATTTAAAATCGATTAATTTTAAGTTTTCATATTATAAACGCTCAAATATTTATTGGGATTTAGATAAACAAAGAGGAAAAGAAACTAATAAATATGCTTGGCAAGATGATTACCCAAACCAAACCTATTGGGTAACTTTTGATGTAAATCATTTTACAGAAAGTTGTTGTTGGCCCGATTGGCTGAATGTTGCAGTTGGTTTTGGAATTGATGACAGTCAGTATTTGGATGAAAATTTCACTAAAACAGGAGGGGAAAATGAGTGGTACATTGCTTTTGATTATGATATACCCAAAATGCTAAAGAAATGGGATTCTCCAACAGGAAAAAAAGTAAAGCATTGGCTGAATTATATTCATTTACCAGCACCAACAATAAGAATCTCTCCTAAGTTAGAATTTTACCCACTATTTCTATAGTTTTGTAAGATGTCAAAATTGTATATAATACCGACTCCAATTGGGAATTTAGAAGATATAACTTTACGAGCATTGAGATTACTTAAGGATGTAGATTTAGTTTTGGCTGAGGATACCAGAACTTCAAAAAAACTTTTTTCCCATTATGATATACAGACTCCTTTGGCATCTTTTCATATGCATAATGAGCATAAGGTTTTAGCAAAATATATTGATAGAATTAAATCTGGAGAAACATTTGCGCTTATTTCAGATGCTGGTACGCCTGCAATTTCTGATCCTGGATTTTTATTAGTTAGAGAATGTGTGAAAAATGAAATAGAAGTAGATTGTTTGCCAGGAGCAACTGCATTTGTCCCTGCACTTGTTAATTCAGGTTTGCCAAACGAAAAATTTGTTTTTGAAGGTTTTTTACCCGTTAAAAAAGGGAGACAAACAAGATTAAAACTCTTAGTAGATGAAAGTAGAACTATGGTTTTTTACGAATCTCCACATAGAGTTATTAAAACCATTTCCCAGTTTGCAGAATATTTTGGAGAAGAAAGAAAAGCATCAGTTTCAAGAGAAATAAGTAAAATGTTTGAAGAAACAATTAGAGGTACAATTTCAGAGTTGACAGAACATTTTGAAAATAAAAAACCTAAAGGTGAATTTGTAATTATTGTTGAAGGAAAAAAATGAAGATAGAGAAATTCATATCAAAAAAACCATTTGTAATTGCTGGACCTTGTAGTGCAGAATCTGAAGAGCAAGTACTGAAAATAGCACATGAAATAAAAAATACAACAGATGTTTTTAGAGCAGGAGTTTGGAAGCCAAGAACAAAGCCAAATTCTTTTGAAGGAAGAGGAAAAGGTGCATTAAATTGGTTGAAAAAAGTACAACAAGAAACCCACTTAAAAGTTGCTACTGAAGTTGCTACTGCCAAACATGTTGAACTTTGTTTGGAAGCTGGAATTGATATGCTTTGGATAGGAGCACGAACAACTGTAAATCCATTTTATGTGCAAGAAATTGCTGAAGCATTAGAAGGAGTTGATATTCCTGTTTTTGTAAAAAATCCTATTCACCCAGAGTTGGGGTTATGGCTTGGCGCTTTTGAACGCTTGAATAAAGTTGGAGTTAAGCAATTATCTGCAATCCATAGAGGGTTCTATTCTTATGAAAAGTCTGCTTTTAGAAATGATCCAAAATGGGAATTACCTATAAAATTAAGGGAAGAAGTTAGGGATTTACCAATTATTTGCGACCCCTCACATATTGCGGGTTCGGCTGCTTTAATTGAAGATGTTTCGCAAACAGCAATGGATATTAATTTGGACGGATTGATGATAGAAACCCATAATAACCCTACAGCTGCATTGAGTGATGCAGACCAACAAATCCCCCCTAATCACTTAAAAGAGATTTTGAACAACTTAGTAGTTAGAGACACTAAATTAAGAGATGAGGTCTTTAGAAATGAATTGTTAAATTTTAGAAATCAAATTGATTTGTTAGACAATAAGATTGTATCAATACTAAATGATAGAAAAAAAATTGTTGAAGAAATTGCAAATTTTAAAGCCAAAAATCAACTTACTATTTTCCAAATTGACAGATGGTTTGACATATTACACAATAGAAAACAATTAGCAAAAGAGTTAGGAATTGATGAGCAAATGATTGCAGAAATTTTTGAGTTAATTCATAAATATTCGATTCTTACTCAAACAAAGATTATGCGTTAATGGGGAAGAGGTGGGAAATAAAAAAAGCAGACAGTTCATTAGTTAAAGACCTTGCTAAAGAGTTAAATGTTTCTGAAATTGTTGCTCATCTTTTAGTTTTAAGAGGAATTACAACTTTTCAAGATGCAAAATTATTTTTCAGACCAGAAATAGAACATTTACACAATCCATTTCTGATGAAAAACATGCAACAAGCAGTGGCTAGAATTGAAGATGCTATTGCTAAAAATCAGAAGATTTTAGTTTATGGTGATTATGATGTTGATGGTACAACATCAGTAGCAATGATGTATTCGTTTTTAAAAAAATTCAATCAAAATATTGAGTACTACATTCCGTGTAGATATGAGGAAGGTTATGGAATTTCATTAAAAGGAATTGATTATGCAAAGGATAATAATTTTGCGTTAATTATTGCTTTAGATTGTGGTATTCGTGCAGTTAATCAAGTTGATTATGCTAATGAAAAAAATATTGATTTTATTATTTGTGATCATCATACTCCTAGCGAAAAAATCCCTAATGCAATAGCAGTTTTAAACCCAAAACAATCAGATTGTGATTACCCCTTTAAAGAACTTTCAGGTTGTGGAGTTGGCTTCAAATTAATTCAGGCTTATTGTGAAAGCAATAGTATTGCCTTTACTGAGATTGTAGAATTTTTGGATTTATTAACTGTAAGTATTGGGGCTGATATTGTCCCTATGACTGGAGAGAATAGAGTTCTTGCGTTTTACGGTTTAAAACAAATAAACTCTCAACCCAGAATTGGTTTAAAAGCATTGATGGATGCTGCAGCTAAAACTAAGGAACTTACAATTTCAGATGTTGTTTTCGGAATTGCTCCTAGAATAAATGCAGCAGGAAGAATTGATCATGCAAAAAAGGCGGTTGAAATTTTGGTTGAAACCGACTATGAAAAAGCAAAATCTTTTGCAGATGGGATAGAGGAGAATAATAAAACAAGGAGAAATCTTGATCAAAGTATCACTAAAGAGGCTCTAGAAATGATTAATGAAAATAAAAAATCAACAGTAGTTTTTAGTGAAAATTGGCATAAGGGTGTGGTTGGTATAGTTGCTTCCCGATTGATTGAAACCCACTACAAACCCACTATTGTATTGGCTGAAAAAGATGATATACTTACGGGCTCTGCTCGTTCAGTTCATGATTTTGATTTATATGAAGCAATTTCTAAATGTTCTCATTTATGCGAAAAATTTGGAGGACATAAATATGCTGCCGGATTAAGTATTAAAAAAGAAAACCTCCAAGAATTTATTAATGCATTTGAAATTGCAGTTTCTGAAACTATTACAGATGATCAATTATCCCCTAAAATTGAGATAGATATGGAAATTGATATAAATAATGTAGATGATAAACTTTTCAGAATTATAAAACAATTCTCTCCCTTTGGACCTCAGAATTTATCCCCATTTTTTGTAAGTAGAAATGTAGTGGATAATGGTTATGGAAAGCAAATAGGAGCTGATAAATCTCATTTAAGAATAAATGCCAAAACAACTTCAGGATCACTTGCTGGTATTGGATTTGGAATGGGAGAATTTTTTAAAAGCATTAAAGATTATCAAGAGTTTGATATTTGTTATTCGATAAATGAAAATGAATGGAATGGAAGGAAAAGCTTGCAATTAATGATAAGAGATTTACAGGTTAATTCTTAATCCGATAGTTTGAATTCCTTGTATTTTACCAGTTGTTAATTCTATTTTAGTTTGGTATGGTTTAGTAAAAAGATAGGCACTACCTATACCAATTATTGCACCTCCAATTACATCATAATAATCGTGTTTATTTGCATTTACCCTACTCCATCCAACAAATGACGCTAGCAAATAAGCAGGGACGCCTACTTTATAACCATATCTTTTCTCAATAAAAGCTGCCCCAGTAAAGGCTGCTGATGTGTGCCCTGAGGGGAAACTGTAATCTCCACCATTTGGCCTTTCTTTATTGATTAACATTTTTAACCCATGCGTCACTATAAAGGAAGTTCCCATGGTTTTTATGAATTGTGATTGTGCTTTTTGATTGTCTTTCCAAATAAATGTTGATGCAAATGCACTTACTGGCAGTGCTATTTGCAAATTGTCACCTAGTTTTTCGTAATCAAAATTTTGAGCTTTTGCATTTATTGAAATTAGGCAGCAGAATAATATTAGGATTAATCTAGCCAATATTTCTGCCTAAAAGTTTAGCAATTTGAGTTTTAACTTTTGTAAGTTCACTCAATTTCTTTATTCCTTCTGCTTCTATTGTCCCTTCTTTTATTTCTTTTTGAAGATTAGCTATTTCTAAGTCCACTATTCCTTTTTTTAATGAAAGAATTGCTTTCTCAGTAGTTTTCTTCATCTTCTGACTTTCAAGTCCGGTATAAATTTTATGTCTCTCTTCCCAATTTTCACTAATAGTATGTGGGTTGGCAATTAAATTTACTGCTAGGCTACTTATACTTTCTTTACTGCTGTTAATAAAATCCTTATTACTAATAAATCCAGTGGCTTCTATTTTCGCAATTATTTTTTGATACAATTCATTAAAAATTGGAGTTGAAAACTCTATCCCATCATCTTTCAATTCATTTATAATCATTGCCGCAACACTTTCTTCCTCCTCCTCAATAATAAATGTTTCGTTTCCGTAATTAATTAATAATCTAAGAATTTCTTCCTCTTGTTTCTGTAATTTATTTTCAGGATTTTTATCAAGCTTTTTCTTAGCTGAAGAAGCTTTTTTTGGAGCCAGGCTTCTGCTTGGGGAGCTAGAAATTCTTGCTCTTGCTTTATTTACTTGTTCTATTAATTTAACCTCATCAATTCCTAATTTTTGATGATAGATTTTACAATACTCTTCTCTACTAAATACATCTGGAATTTCAGAAATAGATTGTATGATTTTCTTCTTTATCTCAATAATTTGAGCAGGGTCATTAGCATTTTTTAAGTTGTAAATTTCTATTAAATAATCAACAAAATTTACTGCATTATCCTCAAGAAAATCATGAAACTCCTCTGTGCTTAACTTTTTAGCTAATGAATCAGGATCTTCTCCATCAGGGAAAGAAACAATTTTAACATTCATTTCAGCTTTAAGGCATAAATCTATAGATCGTAAAGTTGCTTTTACACCAGCTTTATCACCATCAAAAAGTAAAGTTACATTGTTTGTTGAGCGTTTAATAAGTTGAATTTGCTGAGGGCCTAAAGCAGTCCCAGATGCAGAAACTACATTTTCTACTCCATTTTGATGCATAGAAATAACATCCGTATAACCCTCAACTATAAAGCATTTATCAGCCTTGCTTATTGCTTGTTTTGATAAATTTAATCCATATAAAACTTTAGATTTATCATAAATTAAAGTTTCTCCAGAATTTAGGTATTTTGATTTTGCATCAGGGTTAAAAGCTCTTCCACCAAAACCAATTACTTTCCCAGTATATGAATGAATTGGGAAAATTGTACGATCTTTAAACTTATCATAATTCTCTCCATTTTCATTTTTACCAATTAAACTAGAAGCTACAAGAACATCAGTATCATATCCTGCTTTTATTGCCGCTTTCCCAAAAGAATTTGCTTTTTTTGGACTATACCCTAACTCAAATTTTTTGATTGTTTCTTCTGAAAACCCTCTTTCTTTAAAGTAACTAAGCCCAATTGCCTTTCCATCTTCAGTATTCCACAGAATATCTTGAAAATAATCATTTGCAAATTTTGTTGCAATAAACTGACTTTCTTTAGCCGACATTCTGCTTTCTTGTTCAGGTGTTAGTTCTTGTTCCTCAATTTCAATATTATATTTATCGGCAACATATCTCAATGCCTCTGGGTATGAAACTCCCTGTACTTCTTGTATAAAATTTATGCTATTCCCTCCTTTTTGACAACCAAAACATTTGTAGATTCCTTTTGTAGGTGACACAACAAAAGATGGAGTTTTTTCATCATGGAAAGGACATCTTCCTTTATAATTAACTCCCGCTTTTTTAAGCTCGACAAAATCTCCTACAATCTCTTCAATCCTTACAGTATCAAATATTTTATCTATAGTGTCTTGAGGTATCATTTTTTTCTATTAACTACATAATCCAACAATAATTGCAATGATTTTTTAGCATCATTTTCATGGAAAGGCTTTAAGATATTTAGAGCATCATTATGATAATTATGCATTACTTTTTCTGCATATTCAAGTCCTCCTTTTTCTTTTACAATACTAATTACTTCAGCTACTTTTTTGTCATCTTTATGATGATTTTTTACAATATTGATTATTTTATTCTTCAATTTTTTATCTACAGTATTAAGAGTATAAATAAGAGGCAATGTCATTTTTTGCTCTCTAATATCTATCCCTGTAGGCTTCCCAATTAAAGGGCTTTGGGTATAGTCAAATAAATCATCTTTTATCTGAAAAGCAATTCCTGCTTTTTCACCAAAAAGCCTCATTTGTTCAATAGTGGCGGCACTTTCTCCAACTGAGTTAGCACCACTTGCACAACAAGCAGCAATTAGTGTAGCTGTTTTTTGTCTAATAATATCAAAATATACTTGTTCGGTAATATCTAATCTTCTTGCTTTTTCAATTTGCAAAAGTTCCCCCTCACTCATATCTTGCACTGCAGTACTCATTATTTTAAGGAGTTCAAATTCCTCATGTTTAACGGCTAAAAGCAACCCTCTGCTTAAAAGAAAATCACCAACCAAAACAGCAATTTTATTTTTCCAAAGCGCATTGATTGAAAAGAAACCCCTTCTAAAATCTGCTTCATCAATTACATCATCATGCACTAGAGTTGCAGTGTGCAAAAGCTCAATCATAGAAGCAGCTCTGTAAGTATTTTCTTCAAATTTACCAAAAAGTTTTGCTGATAGAAAAACAAACATAGGGCGCATTTGCTTCCCCTTTCGTTTAATAATATAATGCATGATTCTATCAAGTAATGAAACATTACTTTTTAAGGAATCTTTAAACTTGCTTTCAAACAAGTTCATTTCCTTTTTAATAGGTGCTTTTATATCTTTAATTGCTGACAAAATAATTGTAAAGTAGAGTTGCGAATATACAAAGAAAAGACACCAAAAAAAGCTTCTTTTTTCTTTGTTAAAAAGTTATTTCAGTTTGTTTACTAATTGCCCGCAAGCTGCAGCAATATCTTTCCCTTTACTTTTTCTTAAATTTACAATTAACTTTTTCTCTTCCAAGTATTTAATAAAATTTTCAGTTACTTTATTTGATGCCTTTTCATAAGGCAAATCATCAACCGTATTGTATTCTATAATATTAATTTTACAAGGACTAGCTTTCGCAAATTGAACGAGTTTTTGAGCATCTTCCATACTATCATTTAAATCCTTAAATAAAATATATTCGTAAGTAACTCTACTCCCAGTTTTATCATAAAAATACTGAACTGAATCCCGCAATTCTTCCAATTTAACCTTTTGATTTAAGGGCATTAAAATGTCTCTTTTGCTGTTGCTTGCAGAGTGCAATGATATTGCCAAATTAAATCTAACCTCATCATCTGCAAGCTTTATTATCATCTTTGAAATTCCAGCAGTTGATACTGTTAATCTTTTCGGAGACATACCTAAACCTTCCTCTTTTGTAATAAAATGAATACTTTTTAATAGTGCATTATAGTTTAATAATGGCTCCCCCATTCCCATAAAAACAATATTGGATAAAGGTTTCTCGAAATTAGAAATTGCTTCTTCATTTAAAATAAAAACTTGATCATAAATTTCCCCAGCTGTCAAGTTTCTTTCTAATTTTAGAGTTCCTGTAGCACAGAATTCACAAGCTAAACTACACCCAACTTGTGATGAGACACAGGCGGTTAATCTGTTTTTGGAAGGTATTAAAACCCCCTCAACTAATAATTTATCGTGTAATTGTAAACTGTATTTTATTGTACCATCAACGCTTCTTTCTGCTTTGTGAATTTTAGTAGCATTTATATTGAAATTTGAATTAAACAACTCTCTCATATCTTTTGATAATGATGTCATTTCTTCAAATGAAACTGCTCTTTTTTTCCACAACCATTCCCAAATTTGTTTTGCTCTAAATTTTGGTAATTTATTTGCTGAACAAAAGTCTATTAATTCTTCCAGACTTAAGTTTCTAATGTCTTTTTTCTCACCCATAATTGTTTGCAAAGATATATTACTTTTGTGCTATGCGATTTTTAACTGCTGATTATTTATATCCATTAAATACTCCCCCAATAAAAGAGGGGGTTTTGCAAATCTCTGATTTAGGAGAAGTCCTAGCTATTTTCAATAATAGGTGTGAAGTTCCTGAATATAAATTAGAAATTTTTGAAGGAATTTTATGCCCAGGATTTGTGAATGCGCATTGTCATTTGGAACTTTCCCATTTAAAAGGTGTTGCAGACAAAGGAAAAGGTTTTTTGGATTTTGCAGGAACTGTTCAGCATAGAAATAATTTCTGTAAGGAGGAGATTTTAGAAGCAATTGAACAAACAGAACAACAAATGATACAAAACGGCATTGTTGGAGTTGGAGATATTTGTAATACCTCAGATACGCTAAATCAAAAACAGAAACTAAATTTAGAATATTATAATTTTATTGAAGTTTTTGGAGTAAATAACTCCAAGTCAGTAGAGATAATTTCTGTAGCAAAAACATTGAGAGATAAGTTTAGAAAAAATGGAATGAGTGCTACAATCTCACCACACGCTCCTTTTTCTGTTCCTCCAAGATTAATGAAAGAAATTGGCGGTTCATTTGATAATAATGATAAAATCATTACTATACACAATCAGGAAACTGAAGAAGAAAATGAACTATTTGAAAATAAATCAGGAGCTTTTTTTAGTTGGTTGAATAATATAAATGCAAGTTCAGATATCTGGGAAAAAAGAAATAGTTCTTCAGATATTTTAAAGGAGTTAAACTTAAATAAAATGTTGTTTGTCCATAACACATTCGCAAGGAAGGAAGATATTTCTGAAAATTATTATTGCACTTGTCCAAAGGCAAATTTGTATATAGAAAACTGCTTGCCAAACTACTCTATTTTTAATGCAGATAAACTTTGTGTGGGTACGGATAGTTTAGCCTCAAATGATTCCCTTTCAATTTTGGAAGAATTAAAAATTATACAAGAAAATTCAACTTTTGATATGAATACTCTTTTGAAAATATCTTGTAAAAATGGAGCAGAAGCACTGGGCTTTAAAAATTTAGGATCTTTTGAAAAAGGAAAAATTCCTGGGGTGAATTTGATAAAACCTTTTGAAAAGGTTGATGTTATTGCATAAAAATTTCAGCAATCTTCAAATCTTCTTCAGTAGTAATTTTTAAGTTTTTTTCTTCACCTATAATTGTTGTAATTTTTCCAGCATTACTCTCAAATACAGAAGCATCATCTGTAAAAAACTCAGAAAATTCCTGAGTGTACGCTTCTTTAATATCTGCACTTAAAAAACATTGTGGCGTTTGTACTTTGTACAAATTACTTCTATCAATTTGTGTGGAATTCTCTCCCTTAACTTTACGAATAGAATCTTTAACTGGGACAACAGGAATGACGCCAATTCCATTTTTAGTTTTAGTAATTATGTTGCTTATTAAATTTGCAGAAACTAAAGGACGAACTCCATCATGAATAGCAACAATTGAGTTATTGTCTATCTTTTCTAAACCATTCTTCACTGAATAAAAACGACTTTTACCTCCTGAAACTTGTATGTGTTTTTGTGTAAAATTATGAGATGCACATAACTCATTCCAATATTCAAATTGAGAGTTGGGTAAAACCAAAACAATTTCCTCAAAATGAGAAAATTGTTTTATTGTTTGCATCAAAATTGGCAAGTTGTTTAGTAGTAAAAATTGTTTAGGAATTGAGGAATTCATTCTTTCTCCCTTCCCTCCAGCAACAATTAAAGCAACTTTTTTCATTATTATATAATCAACATTGCATCTCCATAAGTATGGAAATTATATTTCTTTTTAATTGCTTCTTTGTATGCGGTTTTTAAAAGTGGGAGCCCTGAAAAAGCAGACACTTGCATCATAAGTGCTGATTTTGGCAAATGAAAGTTAGTTAACATACAATTTGCAATTTTATGTTTGTAAGGAGGGAATAAAAATAAATTAGTCCAACCTTCAAATGGAATTACTTCAAGTTTTGTTGATATGGATGTCTCTAAAGTTCTCATTACAGTTGTCCCAACTGCACAGATTCTTTTGTTTTGTCTTTTTGCAGTATTAATTTGCTCAGCAGCTTTTTTAGGAATGCTAATTTCTTCAGACTCCATTTTGTGCTTAGATAAATCTTCTACCATAATATCGTTAAAAGTACCTAGTCCAACATGAAGTGTAGTTTCAGCAAATTCTATTCCATTTAATTCCATTTGCTTCATTAAAATCTTATTAAAATGTAGCCCTGCAGTTGGTGCAGAAACTGCTCCCTCATGCTTTGCATAAATAGTTTGGAATCTTTCAGTATCTTGAGCAGTTGCTTCTCTGCCAAAGTGTTTCGGAATTGGAGTTTCACCTAGTGCAGTAATAGTTTCTTTAAACTCTTCATGAGTTCCGTCAAATAAGAACCTTAGAGTTCTTCCTCTTGATGTTGTATTATCAATTACCTCAGCAACTAATTCATCATTTTCTCCAAAAAATAATTTATTTCCAATTCTTATTTTTCTTGCCGGATCAACTAATACATCCCAAAGTCTGTTTTCTTGATTTAATTCTCTAAGCAAAAAGACCTCAATCATAGCCCCAGTTTTTTCTTTATTAGCTCGTAATCTTGCAGGAAAAACTTTAGTATTATTTGTTACAACAACATCACCCTCAACAAAATAATCTTTTAAATCAGAGACTTTTTTGTGTTCTATTTCTCCATTTTCCCTATTTAAAACCATCAGTTTTGCATTTTCTCTATGTGCATTTGGTTTGTTAGGAATTCTTTTTTCTGGTAAGTCAAACTGGAACATTGACAATTTATATTTCATCTGATTATTTTGGTTTAATTAAAGTTTGCAAATATAATGCATTGAAAAGCAGAAGTCAAGTAAAACTACTTATTTAACAGTTTTTCAAATGTTTCTATGTCAAATACCTCTGATAATTGGTAATCTCCAATTGCAGTTCTGCATAATTTAGTAAGATGGCCCCCACTGTTTAGTGCAGCTCCAAAATCATTAGCAATAGAACGAATATAGGTACCTTTACTACATTTGATTTCAAAATTTACATTCAAACTTTCAATTGAGGTAATCTCAAATTTTGAAACACTTACTTTTCTACTTTCAATTTCTATCTTTTCCCCTCTCCTTGCTTTTTCATAAAGGCGTTCCCCGCCTCTTTTTAATGCAGAATAAATTGGAGGTTTCTGATCAATTTCTCCAATAAATTCTTTAGTTGCTTCTTTAATCAAACCTTCTGTTAGGTGGGAGGTTTCATAATTAATATCAACTTCTGTTTCTAAATCATAAGAAGGGGTAGTTCCTCCTAAAGTAATTGTCCCGGTATATGTTTTTTCTTGTCCTTGTATTTCTGAGATTCGTTTTGTAAACTTACCCGTACACACTATTAAAAGTCCACTTGCTAAAGGATCTAATGTCCCAGCATGTCCAACTTTTATTTTTTTAAGACTGTACTTTGTTCTTATGAGGTTTTTTACCTTTCTAACCACATCAAATGATGTCCAGCCTAAAGGTTTATCAAGGAGTAAAATCTGTCCACTTAAAAATTCTTCAACTGATTCTGGAAATTTTTCCATTTAGATAAATTGTGTTACAATTACTATTCCTCCAATAGCAAAACAGTAGTAAGCAAAGTATTTTAACTGACTATTTTTAACTAATTTTATCATCCACTTACAAGCGAACATTCCAGTGAAGAACGCAAAAATAAAACCAATAATTAGTGGTAAAAAATTAGTGTCAGTTATTGAGATTTCTCCTGATAAAATATCTTTTGCCATTTTCCCAAATATTAAAGGAACAACCATTAAAAAAGAAAATCGTGCTGATTTTTCTTTATCAATTCCTAATAAAACTGAAGTTGAAATTGTTGCTCCTGAACGAGATATCCCAGGGAGAATTGCGATTGCTTGTGAAATCCCAATAAGGATAGCATCTTTAATTCCTACATTTTTTTCTGATGCTTTTGCTTTATCTGCCATAAAAAGCAATAACCCGGTTAACAATAACATTACGCCAACTAAAGTTAATGCACCTCCAAAAAGAGCTTCTATTTCATCATTAAAAAACACACCAACTAAGGCTGCAGGAGTCATTGATAAAACAATTTTTAGTGAGAATTGAAAGGATTCATTATTTTTAAATTGAAAGAGACCTACAAAAATTGATATTAAGTCTTTTCTGAAAATAATTATTGTAGATAAAGCTGTAGCAAAATGTAGTACTACTGTCATCAGGAGGCTTTCTTCTCCTACTTTGTTTTCTCCTAGAATTGCTTTTGCAATTTCTAAATGCCCGCTACTGCTTACTGGCAAAAATTCAGTTAACCCTTGGATAATTCCAAGGATTATAGCATTGATTATCTCCATTTACTAAGCCTCTTTGCTTTTGCTCATAATAGCAAAGATTTCAATAATAAAACCTGTCGCAAGTAATATTGGAGCTAAAGTTAACCTTTGGAAATCAAAGATTGCATCAGAGAATTTTGTTGGATCTTCTGATCCTCCTCCAATCATTAAAATTAGTCCGCTAGCCATAAAAACTAGTCCGATAATTAATAGTGTGTAATTCCTTTTTGAAAATGCAAAATCCATAATTGATAGTTTAATTGTAAAGTTCGTGTTCGTTAAGTTTAATAAATTTTCTTACAGCAAAATAAGTTGAGAAAAGACTAATAAATAAGCCAGAAGTAAAAATTAGAAAAAAGACAATTCCAATAATTTTTAAGTCATCAATATTCAACATATTGGCTGTGTCAGTTTGTACTAATTGTATAGCGCCAATCAGCATAAAAATTGCAATAATTGAGCTGTAAATTCCTTGGTATATTCCTTTTGAAATAAATGGTTTTTGAATAAAATTATTGGTCGCTCCTACTAGTCTCATAGTTCGGATAATAAATCTTTTTGAGTAAACTGAAAGCCGTATTGTATTGTTAATTAATATAAATGCAATAAAGAAAAGCAAGATGCAAAATGCTAATAAAAATAATGACAATTTATTTACATTGGAATTGAGTTTGTCAACTAAATCCTCTTGGTAATATACTTCAAAAACATTGTTGTTTTCTATCAATTCATTTGTGATGAGTTGTAAGCTATCAGTGTTCGCATAATCAGCATTTAGTTTTACATCAATAGAAGC
>Ga0233427_10002464_pt1 | contig 17506 bp, 39 predicted proteins | sample SI_118_April2016_5_FD_179885 | JGI IMG/M metagenome (GOLD analysis project Ga0233427, IMG submission 179885) | Seawater microbial communities from Saanich Inlet, British Columbia, Canada - SI_118_April2016_100_MG | ecosystem: Environmental > Aquatic > Marine > Inlet | place: Canada: British...
AGCATTTTTATTTGATCTATTTCTTTTGCTAATGGGATTGTTGTTTGTTCAAATGTTTGTTCCATTACTTTTGTCATTGTAAATCCTCATAATCCTTTATTGGGTCTAATCCATTTTTCTCTGCTAACCCACTTTCTAAAAAGAAAAGGTTGGATAAGTTTCTTAATTCTACAACTAATTTATTTGAATCATCAACTCTTTTTTGATCGTTTTTCTTCTCTATATTTGTGCCTATTCTGCATATTGATTTGTTAGTTTTTTTATAATCATCATCTATCCAATCTTCTGTCAATAACCATAAATTTTCTAAATCACTGTTAATTGTTATATTCATACATTAGAATGATTATAATGGTTATAAAAAGATTTGGTTCGATAGTTTTTACACTATCATTTGGTTATTATGGTGTAACCGTAGGAATATTTATCCAATATCTCTCTTATTTTTTTAGAGTTTTTGGTCAACTGAATCCATCCGTTTCATCCTCTTCAATCAGTTCGATAAATGCTCTAAGTTCACTTTGTAGTGTGTATAATTCATCCTTATCTATTGATTGTTCATTTAGATGTCTGTCGATGACCTTTTTGACTTCTCTAATGAATTTTCTGTTTGTCATTGGTATGTATAATTATAATGGTTATAATAGTATTACTAATCTCTAAAGTTTTGGGTATCTCTGAAATCCCAATAGTTTCTTAATATTTCTGATTCTATTGTCATTGAACCATCATTTCCAAATTGTTTTTCGTTTTCCATTTCCCATTCACGTAATGATTTTCCATCATATTGGATTACGCACCCTAACTGTTCTTTGTGAGAATCTGTTATTCTGAAATCATTACAAATTGCATTGAGATCAACATTTCTGTTAGTTTCTCTAAGTTTGTCAAATGGGACTGCTTGTATTCCTTTTAATCCGTCTGAATGGTGTCTTTGTAATACTTCAGATCCAATAATGTGATTATATTGTTCAGATAATGTAAAGTTTTCAAGTATGGTTTGTCCTTTACATTCCTCTATTGTTTTTACTAGAACACCAAATTGATTTCTAAAATCATGATTTCTTCCAAAATCTGTTAATTCTGTGGATATATCAAAAGAACGGTATTCTTGAATTTGTCGTGATTTTCCTAGTCCTTGTTCACATTGGTCTAGTGCTTTTAGTAATCTTAGATATTCTATACCGTCATTATCTAACATTCCTTTGTTGTATTTTTCTTGTAATCGAATAATTTTTTGTTCGTTAGGTGTTAGTTTTGATTGTTCTAGTTTAATTTCCTCTAATTTTTGATCGTTAATATCTTTTATTGCCTCATCAATTTGTTCTTGAGTTAGTATAGATTCAAATTTCATTAACTCTTCTTCTGTCAAAGTCTGAACATTTCCCTCAAATATACAAGTGTAAGTTAACTCATCTACTGTATCATTAAGGACACACCCAAAGCCATGAGAGTCAAAAGGAACGTCAACTGTAATTTTTTCAGCACTTGCAAAAGGAATCAAAAGTATTGCTAGTGGGATAGTAAATAATAGTTTATTCACAATAGTGATATTTTGTGGTCTCATTATAAGCTTTTAGCTTTTTACAGTATTTACAGTAATGGTATTGTTTAGTCATTTGACTTGACCAAATTCAGTAAACATTTTTTTCAGTTCGGCAATTATTGTTGACTCTATGTTTTTTTCATCACTCATGTTATGCATGTATTTTTTACCGTCTATTATTCCATTGAGGATTTTTGACTTTTTATTTAGTAAAATAATTGCTTGTTCATCAACTGTATCCTCTGCTGATAAATAGTGAATGTTTACTGTTTTTTCTTGTCCTATTCTATGTGCTCTATCTTCTGCTTGTAACATGTCAGCTGGAGAGTATGAAAAGTCACAAAATACGATATGATTTGCTTGGGTTAAATTAAGTCCGACATTACCAGTTCTAATACTCATACACAGAACTTTTTCATTAGGGTTTGAAGTGAATTTATCAATAACATCTTGTCTTTTATCTGGATCTGTTATTTCAGAAGTATGAGCTGTAACGTTTAAATTTTGGGCAATAATATTTGTAGGCTCGATATAATTACAAAATACAATTACTTTGTTATCGTCTCTTTGTTCGATTATATCATTTACATAAGTTACCACATTGTCTGCTTTTTTCTTTGCAACCCATTGTCTGATCTTTTGTAGTACGGCTATTGTAATATCGCCATAAATTGAATGTAATCTTTCAATTTCTTTTCTATAACCAACAGGTTTTTCAAATATTTTGTAATTTCTTATTTTTGGTGGTAAATCCAATAAATCTTTTGTATGTCTAATCATTATTCCATCATCTGATAATTGTTTATTAATTTCATGTACTTTTTCAGGTATTACAAAGTAACCACCCCAATTACCCTCGTATGTGTATTTATTGATAAATCCCCAAAAATTAATCAAGTTTGGATGTAGTGTATTTACTACAGATATTATTTCAGTTCCCTTGTTTAAAATTGGTGTACCTGATAAACCAATGACGTGAGTAGCAATATTATTGTGGATATAATTTTGAATCCCTATTGTTCTTTTTGCCTTGTAGTTTTTCATGTAATGGATTTCATCTAAGATAATTGATCTTGCATTTGGGTATTTTTCTATTGTTTTATGTAAATCATAATTTACTATTGTGTAATCCTTGACGAATCTTCCATTGGTTGACTCTATTTCATGTTTTGATGACTTTACCAAATCCACTTTTTTATAATAATCCATTCTCTTTATCTCACGATACCAATTATTTTTTAGAGACTTTGGACAAATAACAATGCAAGGATATAATTCATTTTTTCTGACAACCTCTAAAGCTGAAAATGTTTTTCCTAATCCCATTTCATCAGCAATTAACACATATCTGTTTTTTTCTGCAAAACGTACATTTTCTAACTGATGTGGTTTTAATTGTACTTTGTGAGTCATTTTGACTTTAATGACTCCATTATGGTGTTTAATTGTTTTTTCTCTTTAATATCCCATAGAATATCAAGGTTATCTTCATTATTTATAATTCGTAAACAATCAAACAAAAGTCTTAATGGATCATCCCCAAGATGAAACCTAATCCATAAAGATTCTTTGAGTTTTACAGGTGTTGATAAGTTTACTCTAATATGATATCCATTTTTAGAATTTGTTGTTTGAATCATTCCATATATGGAAGCATTATTTTGAGTTGTTTGTAATGTTTCCTTATCCTTTGAATCTAAATCAATTCCTATTGAATCAATAATTCTATCTGGATTAATCATACTCATTTTCCCTTACTTTGTAACTAACTTTGTATTGGTATGAAGTTCCAACATTATTTGTAAAATGTAATTTACCTTCCCATGTATCGTCATAAGATGTTTCTAGTGTTTGGTTTTCATTTTTCCTTGCACCAAAAACAACAATCTGGGAATCTGTTTCATCTACATTACCCCATAGAATTACTCCATTATCTGACATGATATCCAAAGATTCATGAAATAGTTTTAATGCAGAAATATTAATGATTTGAGACTTTGATGTTTTTGATGGAGCTATTCCTGTAGCTGATCCTGTTAAATCCATTATTTTTTTATTCCAACTGTTTTTTGGTTTTCTAGTTGATTTTGTATCTCTAAGTTTAAAGTCGACAGTCCATGATTCATAATCTACTTTTTTATAATATATCCATTGTCCTTTAGAAATATTTCTTATTTTTCCTTTTCCAAAACCTTTGTAAAATTGTCTTTTGTGTTTTCCTGTTTTTGTTAGTATGAATTTTCCTTTTTTCTTTATTTTTCTACCTTTGGATAAATATGTGAGTGATGAACTGATTGTAGAATCTTTTAGTTTATCCCCTTTGGAATCTGTAAGATTTCTAATTAAGTCTGGGATTGTAAATGGTATGTTAATTTGAGACTTTAAGAAATTACCAATAATTTGATAAATTGGCTCTTTGATTACTTCACTCAACTAAAACACCCCACTCATCAAGCGAATTTTGTCCTTTTGTTGTTATTTCTTTAGTTGATAAAAGATATCTTAACTTTTGAAAATCATTTTTACATACGTCACTAGACAATAATTCATTATCTTCAAAGTTGTATAAAATAATTTTCTGTCTTTCTGCTTTAGACTTTGATTTTTTACAAATTCCACAGTAAAAATTTTTGTAGCCGTCTTTCATAATTTTAATCCTATAAGAAAACCTGTTAGTGTAGTTAGTATAATAAAAAAGAAAGAGGGTTTGAATTTACGTTGATAAAAATACATGATTTATTGTGAATCTACGTATTTTTTGGTGTAAATTGCTTTTCTCATTCCGTCTGCTGTTTGTGTTGGCATAATTTCCAAAGTGATCGATTTTCCAGACCATTTGGACTCGTCAGCACCTAATTCATCAATCAAAGAATCCATAGTTGTATTGTTACAAGTCCATGTGTATTCATCAGATCCACATTTTACAGGGATGTGAAGCTTGTCTCCAAAATTAGTTGATCTAATTTCAGGCACAAAGGAGTTTGTGACGGTTACAACATTTTTGTTAGCTTTGACGATTTCAGCGTTTAGGAATGGTGTGTTTGCTTTTCCTACTTTTGTTAACATTTTTGTTTGTCCACCTTTATGAGTTGTCTTATAAATTCATCGTAGGTAATTTTCTCTCCAAGTTTTGCACTCTTTAAAAATATTTTTTTATCAAGTTCTTTCTTGGTGTCCTCAAAAACACCGATAGTCGTGTATTGCTTGTGGCTTGTCGTACTCATGTAATGGTATAATTGTTATCGTTATAATAGTGTTATCATTGTAAATAAAAAAGAAGAATTAGAGGTTGTTGATTATATAATCAACTATATCCTCAATTTCTTTTACGTATTGGTCTTGAATTACTTTGTGTAATTGTTGCTCGTATGCGTCTATCATGAATAGTGATAATAAAAAAAGTATTTAGTAAAAAGTGTTAACTTTTTTAGACTCTAGAGTTATACATCTTTGTTTGCAGAATCCCATAAATGCTTTCCAGCAAATCCAGAAATTGCAGTTAATACAGGTAGTGTTTCAGATCCTACAGTTTGAAAGACAACTGCATAAAGTGTAAATAATATTGAACTACCAGCAACGAAATTTGCTACTCTATCTTTTGTGAATATTTTCATTATTCTTCCTTGATTGTTCTAGTTCCTGAATAATTTTTAAATGCTTTAATTTGATCCCATGTCATTGATTTAATAGCTTGTTCTATAGTGTCAGCTTCCCAAGAATATACATTTATTTCATATCCTGTATTTCCATCTTGGAAAATTAGCTTTGTAGTGAATGAATTTTCAAAATCAACTCTTATTATTTTCATATTATTTCATCAAGTTTACTAATATTAATCAGTTCCGAATAATGTTAGATTGGAATCAGTTGCAAAATCCCCTGATTCAATATTAACCATTTGAAATGATGACATGTCTGATTCTGGACTTGTAACATATTTTCCCACATGTTTTTGATATGATGGAGGCTGTGATGAACCTGTTCCTATCTGTTTAACAAAAAAACTACATTGTAATTTTTCTTCATTTGCAACATTTTGTATAATCCCATTTCCATATATATCATAAGGGTTTGATGGATTAAAATCTGAATACCAATAAGGTTGAGTTCCTAAAGACCATTCAGAACCACCGTCTATAGCAAATCTTGAAGCATAATTACTTCCTGTATCACTATTTATCCTATTTAACCCACCTATATTACCACTTTGTAAATCATGAGAAACAAAAGCATTGTTTGTTTTAACTGTTATTGTATCTGTATCAACTGTATCTCCATCACTTTCTAAAGTTGTAGTAGCTAATTTTTCCCAAACCATTAGTCAGAACCCCACACTTTAACAATAGTTCCAGTTCCAAAAGAACCAATTCCACCATTATCAAAATCAATTTCTGTTATTTGTTCTGCAGTGTTATACCATTTTGAAGATCTTTCTTGTCTATTTGGAGTATTACTAACTGTTGCTGTATTTTGATAAGTCAAATGCTCCATTGACAATTTCCATTTTGCAGATTTGTTTAATATATACATATTAAGATACAATGGTGTTGATGTAGTTCCACCAACGTCTAAAAAATTTTGAGAAGCTCCCACTCCTGAATTTCCACCGTTATAACTTGAACGAACACCATAATTAGCTCCTGTATCATTATTATATGTCATATCAACATTAACTGAACCATCTGGAACTATATAACATTGAACCCATAAATATTTTTTAGCACTGAAAGTTCCTGTAGATAAATTATCTGTCGTACTTGTTGCACTTGCCAGTTCTTGCCAAAAATTATCATCTGATGTATGTGTGTCACTTGGATCATATCCCAAAACTACCATTTCAGAACCACTGGGAAATCCTGTCCCATTACATTTTATACTACTAATTGAATTGCTTGTATTTGCCCATTTTCCAGCGATATCATACCATTGAGGCGAGTTTCCTTGAGAGTTTAATCCAGAATACATAAAATGCCATGTTAGTTTTTCTTTGGTTGAAAAATTAGAAATCCATGCTATTGTAGTATCTTGATGAGTTGAGAACCACCATGAGCTATCAGGTATAGCAGATTGATTGATTCTAGTTACTTGTCCATCATTCCCATTTGATTCACGTCTTGAAGCATAATTACCTGTAGTATCACCATTAAATTGTAAACCCATTGAATTATTCCCACTTGGTTTATCTATTAAAACCATAAGGTATCTTTTACTATCCAATGATGAAACTGAAGGTTGTCCTGAATCACTCCATCTACCTAATTCTTTCCATGATCCCCCAGAACCATTTGAAAATCTGTATGGATTGATTAACGGTATCAAGTTGGATTACCTAAAATGTAAACTTTGAGTCCTGTAGCTACATTATCGGTATCTATTTGGTCTAGGTCAATAGTGATTTCTGAATCATTTGTTAGACTTGTATCACTTACTACAGGTGGTGTTGTTGCTGTATCGCTGGTCTTTTCACTTGCGTCTATTGTTATTTTTGTAGATAGTATTGAAGTTCCAGATTCATTAATGTCAACTGTAACTAGACTAACTCCAGTTCCAGCAGTTGTTAAAGTAGCTCTTACTCCTGTAACTGTAAAAGCATAAGGCATACGAAAAGTAGTTTTTCCAGTTCCAGCAGTTAACACGGTAGTTTCATCACTACTTGCAACCATAACAGCTTGAGGATTTTGTGTATTACTATCTGCACTAGGTGTTGAACCACTCATTTCAAATGTCCCTCTATAATTCCCTCTAATTTGGAAAGTCTCTCACAAAGTGATCTTATCAATTCTGCATTTTTTTTAGAGTTGTAAATCATCATTGATATCATTGAAGAAAATCCTAAAACAGAAATACCAACGGTAATTTGTTCAATCAATTTATTGTCCTTCGTGAACTAGATGTCCTATAGTGTCAATAGTTACTGTAGCTGTATTATTTGTAATTGCTCTTAATTTTCCTGTTTGTCTATGTGGGTTTCTTAGGTTTGATGGATCAAAGTCATAAACAAAACTACCTGTGCCACCAAAAATTAATTTTCCAATATATTTTATATTTGCGTTTGAACTATCTGTCCAGATTAAATCAACTTCACAAGCCCCACTACTTGCAACTGTACACTTGTAAACTGAAAAGTCATCATCTCCTGAATCTCTCAAAGTCGTTGTTGTTGCTGTGGTAATTGTTGTTCTAGTGTAATCATCAGTGTCAAAATTTGGGGAATTGTGTAAATCTTCTTGTAATCCAGATTTGCTAATTGCTACTGCGTATTCATCTTCATCTTCTGTTTGAAATAAAGATCCCATTCCATGAAATCCTATTGTTTCTCCTGTAGGAACGTGGATAGCTATTGAAGAAAGTGGGATGTTTGTAACGTTTAATGATTCGTATGGTCTGATGTCATGTCTGTGCATGGCTTGGGCAGTTCCAAATCCTCTTAACGTTACGTGAATTAACACTCTAGATAAATTAGAAAATTGTCCTGAAAATAACATTTTATCATTGTTACATACATTTTCTTCAAATGATGGAAGATTTTTATTAGTTACACCTGTGACGGTTTCAGTTCCACCACCACCAAAATTATAAAAACCAGCAAACTTCATTATTTCTTACCTTTATTTTTCCTAGATTTAATAGTTTTTTTAGTATTTCTTTCTACCAAATTTCTACTTAGTGCTAATCCTAAAAGTGCCACAGGAATCAATAACGGAAATACCATTATTTTTTCATTCCCATCAATACAATAGCTCCGACACCTAGTCCACCGATAATTAATAAATTCCTATTCATATCTTTTCCAAATTTATCAATGCCTGATCCTATTGATCCTATATTTTGTTGAACATCAGATCCAAATTGTCCTAATCCCTCTCCTAATGCACTTATGTTTGATTGAACATCAGATCCAAATTGTCCTAATCCCTCTCCTATATCTCCAATTTGTCCACCTAGATTATTTATGTTAGTATTTACATCATCAGCAAAATTTCCCAAATTTTCTCCAGCGTCAGAAAAAACTGTAATTACTGATTCTCCTGAATCACTTAGAGTCTTTTGAATATCTTTTACTGTCTTTTCTTGTTTTTTCTGTTCAATTTCCCATCCACCTTGAATCCATTTGACACCGTTATCAAACCACGTTGTAGTTGATTTTACAGAATCATCCAAAGATTTCCAAGATTCTTTTTGTTTTTTAACTTCATTATCATAAAAATTAGCTATTCCATCCTGTGTCTCTTTAACACCATCATTAAACCATTTCCATGATTGTTCTTGTTTTTTCTGTTCTTCTTTTACAAAATTATCCAAGTTTTTTCCAGCTTCTTCAAATCCTTTTGCTATTCCATCAAAAGCACATTTTTCTCCAAACCATCCACAATCTTTAACAGGCGTTTTAGGAGATTCCTCTATAATTGGAACTGTATTAATAGGAACTTGTTTGGGTGTATTTTGTATTGGCTTTGTAACTTTTCTACTTTTTGCATATTCTACAACTGCTTTATTCAGGGCATTGTTAAATTCACTGTCTGAAATTTTGCCTTGCATTACCCATGTTATATTATTGTTAAACCAAGTTGGAACTTTGATTCTTCCAAGTTGAATATTTTTTATTTGCCTAAGTGTATTTACTGATATTGATTTTTTTGGTTTGTTATTAGTAGTTGTTGTAATTGTTGTTTTTTTACTTGTTGGTTTATACTTTGTCAATAAAGGAGATACTTTTGATTTATTTTGATATTTTAATAGTAATGGAGATATTTTTGATTGTGCAAATTTTGGTTTTTTACAAGAATTGCAAGGCATATCTATTTTTTAAGCACACCCAAGTATATAATAATTCCACCGACAAGTCCAGCGACTAGCATATTTCTCTCAATGTTTAATTGTCCGATACTTTGTGGTCTTTTGTTTAATGAATCAACTATAACTTCTTGATTGTTTTTATTATGATTTGGTGTGGCTTGAGGGATTTGTGTTTTTTTAATATATTCTGTACCATTTCCTAATCCTGAATAATTCGTACTTTGTTGAATTGGAATGTATGTATCTACGTTACTTTTTGCAGTTGGAATAAATGCTTTAGAATAATCAATTTCAGTATCATATCTAGCGTCAAAACTAGTTCCCTTTACACCTGATTTTATCAATTCTTCACGTTGTCTAATTTGTTCTCTAATGTTATCATACTTTACAGGTTTACCTATACCGAAATCACTTGCCTTTTTTCCCTCATATTTTGCCTGAAATGATTTGGTTCTTGCGATTTTGTCTAATTGAGCTTGATGGGTTTTACTTGCTGAATCTCTAGTTGATATTACTGATCTACCATTAGTAACGGTTGGTAATGATTCTCTAGTAGATCCACTACTAATCATGTCTCTTAACTGTTCAGTTGTCATTTGTTGAGGTAAAGTAGTTCTAGAACCCATTGTCTAATTCTTACCCCTACTAGAATATAACAGATAGCCTAATCCACCTAATAATAATAATCCAATTCCACCAAACTTTTTAATATTGATATTATGTTCTACAGATTCATCTTCTATATCTAATGTAATACTTTTCATCATCTTGATATTATTATCTAATAAATCAATCTCATCATTCAACCTTATTTTCTCATTTTCTAAAACCCATCTACGTTTCATTTTTTCATTTGTGTCATGTGGTCTTATAGTATTAAGTTCATTTTGAACTTTATTCAATTTAAACACTAGAGTATTTTTTTTACTTATAGAATCTACTATATTTTTTTGAATTACTTCACTTTTTAATAATATCATTTTTTTAACACCAAAACTAATCCACCGATTATACCAGCAATAATTAGAAATTTGTACGGTAATTTTGGTCTTTTTTCATCTTCATGATTTACGGTGGAAATACCAATGTTACGAAATGGTTTTTGAATTATTATAGGGGTCGTAAATTCTTTTGTTGGAATATTTGGAGATTTTGTCATGGCTTGTTGCATGGTAGTTTTTGAGGTTTTTGGGAAATTCCAATTAGTCATGATAGTATAATAATAGTAATTTTACTAGAATATAAAAATAAAAAAAGTGAGGTTTACCTCAATTATTGAATAGATACTGCAACGTAAAACTTGATTGAATCGGCAGTTGAGTCGTTAGCTATTGTAGTATGTGTGAACATTCTTACAATAGCACCTGCTTCAAAGCCGACTGGTTGTGGCAAAAATCTTGGTCTAGTGTTGTTTGATACTAATAAAGCAGAAAGTGGTGGTGTAGTTCCCATTGATCTACCTCTGTTTTTATCAAACACAACTACAGGAGATGAAGTTCCTGCGTCTGCACTTGCTAAGATGTATGCGTCAGTTAATACCCAATTTTCAGTTACAGGAACGAAAAGTTCCGTTACACCTGAAACAGTTGGATCAGTTTTCATTGTTACGACATCCATAGTTCCTGCAACATCAGAAGCTCCGATTGTTGCTGAACATTCTAATACAAAACCTGTGTTAGATACCATATTAGTAAACAACTCCAGATTGTATATGTGTGTTTTCTGGCTCGACTCTTTCTTGTGCTACTTTGCTACCTGTAAATCCAGAAACGGCTTCTGAAATTCCTGCAACAATTAATCCGTTTGTGACATCTGCGATTTTACCACTTGGTTTAACAAGGAGTTTAATCAAAGTGCCTGAAACGATTGGCACAATTCCCTCAATACCAAATTGACCTAAGTCAATAGGAGAAAATTTCTGGAAAGCTCCACTTACTAGACCTGAAACACCAGCACCGATACCCATGTAAATGATAGAATCGGATGGTTTCAAGCTTGGTAGTGCAAACTCTACTTTATCTTCTTGAGCGAATTTGGTCTTGTTATCGATACTATCAATAACTTTAGCCTCTAACTCGTCATAATTCATTGACTTTAGTAAAATCTACTAGAATATAATAATTTTAATAATTAATTTCATCATCATTATCTTTTCTGTCTTTTAACAAAGTCTTAAACTTGCGTTTAATCTGGACTTGTATTTGATTCCTGTTCAAAATTCTGCTACCTTTTCAGAAAAACCGTCATTTTTGTGATACACTGCTACCTTACCTTTAGTTGCCAAGCCAATTAGTAACCAATCTTTATTTTGATTATTGGTTGTCTGTCTGTCTATGTCACTAGGGTAATCAATATCTCCCATTGGGTGTGTGTGAAATGTAAAGTTATCAACATTACTTAGAGTAAATGGGTGTACGGTTTCACATTGAATAGCACCTTTAACATCCCCATCATATTGAGGATTATTTCTCATACATTGTCTAGTCATGGACATCAACTGTTCAAAAAGTGGTTTTTGTGAACGCATTTTAATAATATCCTGTCGTCTTTTCCAAATTTCAGGTGAATAATGTCTATTCTCTAACGAGTGCATTATTGATTCTCAATCTTTAGAAGTTGTTGTATAAGTCTTGCTTCTGGATGAAAATTAGAATCTTCTAAAGCATACATACAAATTTCTAAAATATCTATTCCACTATATTCAGATTTTTCAGATAACTCTATACCTAATTTTTGGTTTTTTTCTTCTTGTTCAAATTTTGAACATTTTAAACAGTCCATTTTATTTAGAGAGTTTTAAATCTCCATGTGTTAATTGAGATATTAATTTATTATAATCCCAAACTAATTCTTGCATTTCTTTTCTAGTTAAATGTTCAGTTAAAGCACTATATCCAGATTCACCTTTTTTCTGAATACCAATATAATATCTTGAATTACCACCACTAACTAGAGCCAAATGACCACCACCTTTTACATGAACTCTTTTAGAAAATCCTATCAAAGTTCTTTCTAATTCTGCTCTAGTTGTCATGATTTATCATTAATTTACTTGTATATAATTATTAAAAATGGTCTTGGTTTGATTCGTTAGGTGTTGAGGATTTTGTTAGTTCGTTATCTGCTAATCCTTTTAGGATGTTAGGATCTCTTTTTAGCATTTGTTTTAGTAGGTAATCGGTAACTGCCTGATTTTGTGTGTCTGATCTACCCATGTCGTTAACAAACTTTTTCATCATTAATTCGACTAACATTTGAGGCATGTTATTTTGTGGTGTTGATTCAGGCTTGTTTAGCAAACTAGGTAATAATTGCATTAAAGTCGGTAATAATGCCTCTATGTTTGATGATGTCTTTGATGGATTTCTCATGGAATTATTTTCTAATCCTCTTACCTGATTTTCTGGGGAATGTGCTACTTTGTCACTAACTTGTGATTGCTCTAATGGTTGAGTAGGTAATTTATTCTCGATTGTTGTTCTAATGTCTTGTACTTCACTAGTTACAATCTTTTTAATTTCATCAAATCTGTTATTTACAACAATCTCAATATCAGGTTTTAATTTTCCAACGACAATTTTTACAACATTTTCAGTAATTGCCTCTACTATTGGGATTGCTGATTCATCAATATCTAAAGACTCATCATGTGATGATTTTTCCTTTGTTTGTGTAGAAACTTTGGAATTTACATTAGATGACTCATCATCTTTAGACTTTAATTTTTTTACTTTTTTAGATTTCATTCTTTTTCAAATTGTTTTTTTGCCAATGAATAACCTGTAAGGAAACCATGTTTTTTAAATTCATCACTCATCATGTGAATTGAACAAGTCTTATCATCACAAGTTGTCATGTGATCTATAAACTCATCAGCACTAGCTTTTCCTTTGTCTTGATTATCCTTTATGGTATGTTTAATTTCATTTAGCAAGCTATCTAATTCTGCCTTTTTGACGGAATTATTCTCAAGGCTCTGTAATTTGTCAGCAAATTGTGTTTTTATTTCCTCAATAGACATTATTATTCATTTAACAATAGTACATTTAAAGATTCACTTTGATCCCACTTACTCCCATGTAATGACATTTTCCACAATGGAAAAATTGCCAGCAATGTCTTTTTCCTGTATTTACTTTGAATACTTTTTTGCATAATTTACAACGCATTATAACTCACTTTTCTTTAGACCTATTTTATTGGTATGCCATCCTAAATAATGACATTTTGCACAATGTTGAGATGACTTCCAATTATGAATTTGTAATTCTGTCTTTTTAGTTATACCACATAGTTTACAACGCATTATTCTAACATAAGTCTAAAATATTGACACCTATAAACCTAAATTTTTTAAACCTGTTCTTGTATGCAAAACAAGTTCTAAGATTTTTCTCTTTTACCCTGTCGTGTACTTCTTGGGAAAAAAAATTTTTCTCATCGCCTCTTTTAGAGTAAAAGTCTGAATGTCTCAATACTCCACGTCTATTAGGATAATGAATTTTTAAAACCATATGTGCCAACTCGTGACAAATTGCAGAAAAATTTTGCAAAGTAAACAAGTCATTTTTATCATCAACTATGTAACATTTTACAACGTATTGTCCTGTGACTCCATGTGGAATACCTGTGGATAAATCAACTTGTTGCTCTTTGGTATAAAATGAATCATCAAAAGAGTCTATACTGTGAAGTTCTATAACCCATTTATCTTGTTCTAAATATTTTGAAAATCCCTTTCCTATATCATAATGCTCGTAGATATATTTTAAAATACATCTTTCGTATAATTTCCTATCAATATCAAACAGATTGTTAAATGAAATTTTCATTGATAAATCTCATACTCCAAATTATCTTTGGTATGTTCATGCCACTCATGAACATGAAACTTTGTATTTGTTTCTAATGCCATATCATGAAATTTTGTATCTGATTGAATCCAAGGAAATGAGGGTAAATCAATTTTATTTTGCCATGACTTTGAAAATTTTATCATACCACCCCCACCAAACGTAACAAATTCTTGTTCAAATCCTACAGGTAGTAATTTTTTATCTGATAAATTATCATGATATTCTTGACAATTTGACATTTCCTTTTCAATACCTGAATATTTTGGATAAATAATCGTAGGGGATATACACAAATCATAACCACAATTTAAGAAACTTTGAGCCAATTCATTAGTTAATAAATTATCTTGGTCAATTTTTAAAATGTCGTCTGATTTCCAAATTGATTCTAGTCCATCATGCATTGCATTTTCATCTTCTTTTGGTGTTATGTGGTCTATTAATTCAATACCCAAATCATTACTAACCTGATAAGCCGAGTCATAAACAGGTATCATGTATGGTAGTATCTTTGGTAAATGGAAATAAATTAATTTCATATCATTTAGAAATATTTAGAAACTCGTTTAAACTCTTTGTTATTGATTACATCCACCTTTATATCAGATAGTAAATTTGCCTCATCAATCATATCTTTAAGTTGTTTATCCTCAAAATGTCCTTTGAATTTTATGTATATATCATTTAGATCCTGCTTTAATTCATTTTCAGGGGATTCCATTATAGAATCGGCACAAAACTTTTTGCCAATTCTATTCCAAAACCCTCTTGCAATCGGGTTTTTCAATTTACGTTGGCATATCGAATCACAAGTTTCTAAAAGCGATAATGCCAACACTTGCAAATCACTAGGTTCTACCATTAATAATCTCCATTAGTTTTTCCCTACCTATTGTAATATTTGGGTTTTCTGTATGAAATAGTAATACCTCTAAATCTCTAGTCCTAAAACCACAATCACAGATATACATCATTCTAGCTTTATGTTTCATATTTTTCTACCCAACTTTACTTCAAAACATGGAATACAAATCCAATCATTTTCTCTTAGTACGGATTTTAGAGCCTTATCTTCGTGAGGTATCTCCATCCCACATTCCTTACATATTCTTCTAATTAAACCATTTTCAGACATTCCAACACCTCTTTAACTATTGGATTTTTAAAACATTTTGGACATAGTTGAAAATCTTTCCAAGTCATCCCCTTTTGAGAATGTTTATGCACTTTTTCACACGATTTACACCTCATCCCCCTATCCTCGCAAGAAAATGAGGTTGAGTAGCTGACCATTTGTTATTTTTGAATTTTAATCTTTTTCTAATCCACATAATTTCAACATTTAATGATAATAAATCATGAAACCATTGTTGATCTGTTTTTGATGGTAATAATAAGATAGTTTCATTTCCTCGAATTTGCTCATCTAATGCCTTTTTTACAAATTCTTTTAATAAAGTATAAGGTGGATTTACATAATTTAATACATCCCATTCTCTTTCTAATCCATCCCATGTGTCAAATTCTTCAGGACATGGATCAAAAAAATCTTCTTGATTGTAATTCCATTTCTCTTTAATCAAATCCCAAACCCTATCAGGAGTAATATGAACATCTGATTTTGATTTTGGCATGTATGATTGACTCATTTTTCTTGACACTCCTTGCATATTGCCACACCTGTGCTTTTTTCCAAATCAATAACAACATTACTTTTCAAACAAATATGACAAAGTGCTATAATATCAACTATAATATCAACCATAATTATAACATCCCCTTGTTATGTTTTGCCCAATTTATTTTCTTTTCAAACTCTGGATTTCTCATTGCCAATTTTATACTAGCTATATCCACTCTATCTTTCTCTTTTTTACTAATTTTATAATCTTTACCCATAAATCCAGAATTTATAAAATTCTTTTTACCATGTAATAATTCATTTCTTACCACTTTTTTATCAATTACTTGCATACGATTATTTTGTGGCATGTTACAATAGATATCCCAATATTCATTCCATAAAATGATCCTCTTTTGTTTAATTGTGTTAATGTTACGACATCCAAAACATTTTCCTACTGCTTTTGATTCCACGGTTCTACATATTTCCCTACAAGTACGACATTGATTTTTCTTTCTCAACATTATTTATTCCTAACAGTGTTATCAATTAATACATATTTTCCCAATCTCTTACTCCATCTAATCCAATCAGGCAAAGGAATGTATCTTTTCATTTTAATTATAATTTATTAAATATTTGATCCATGATTTTAATATCTTCTTTATGTTCTGGAAAATCATTAACCTCATCTGCCATAGAAGTATATTCATTATTCAATGCAATTTTAATAACTCTTATTTGTTTTTGTGTCAATAACAATTTCTTCATTTTTCCTTTCTGTGCAAACCCATCTTTCAAACAGTCCATTATTATATAATTCTCTTTTTTCTTAACATTTTAACATTATCTTTTTCAACTTTTAATAATTCAGTATTAGTTAATATAGGTTTAATATTAATAATTGTCTTTACTTCAACAATTCTAAATACACTAAAATTATTATTCTTTTTATGTTCATCAGTAAACATAGGATTGTTTAAAGCGTTATTATTATTATAAAAATCTAAAGCTTCTTCATAATTTTCATAATTATATGTTTTATCTTCCCAAGTATTATTTAATGCGTCATATTTTTCAATTTTATATACTATATTTTTTTCTTGTTTTAAACAATCCATGATTATTCTGCCTTGAACCCTCTTCTTTTTAATTCTCTAACTACAAATTCCTTGTAAGCAAAATCCATAACCTCGTCTCTAATTTCCAATAATTTGTAAACGTCTCCATTCCAATGAGCACTAAAATTCATCAATGCGTCTTCAACATTATTTTTCATATACAGACCATGTTGTCTGATTTTGTTTTTTTCATTTTTTCCATTTTTAGAAATTCCTAAAACTTTTCTTAATTCATCTTCTGTAAGATCTTTTACTTTATCCTGTGGAGCCTTTAGATTTTCTTTTTTCCACTCTTCAACTAATTCTTGTTTGAATTTTACAGGATAATTTGAAGTTACGGTATTACCCAAAACTAGAGATTTCATTGATTTACCAAGCTCGTTAGGTAAAACGCCTAATTTATTACATACTAGGAGTAACTCCTCTTTATTAAGATGAAATTGGATATTTTGTGTCATTTTCAATAGAAACTTCACGCTAGGCATATATAATAGTTTCATCAGGCGTATATTTTACGCATATAGTATAAGCTATAAAACAATAACATAACCAATCTAAAACG
>Ga0233427_10002466_pt1 | contig 17498 bp, 17 predicted proteins | sample SI_118_April2016_5_FD_179885 | JGI IMG/M metagenome (GOLD analysis project Ga0233427, IMG submission 179885) | Seawater microbial communities from Saanich Inlet, British Columbia, Canada - SI_118_April2016_100_MG | ecosystem: Environmental > Aquatic > Marine > Inlet | place: Canada: British...
ATTTTCTATCACTTCTTTTGTAGGTAAATTCTTCCAATGTCTTAATAATATTGATTGAACTTGGATCTGCATTAGGAAAGGTAATTAAATATTGAAGCTCTTGCTCCTCAGTAGCTTGGTTCAATGCCATTAGTAGTTCTTTTACTTGCCAATCTAAGTCTTCTAATTCTAAGGTTACAGGATGAAAAGTTACTAACGCTGTAGGCTTTAGCAGGTTCATTCCTAAGTCGTTTTGAAGCTCATCAAAGCTCATTAATGGTTGACGATATAAATTATCAAGCCCAGGCTCACCAGAAACACAAACTCTCCATTGCTCCTCACCCATTTGAACAATTCGAGCACCATAAACTTCATTAGCAACATAATGCAGGTGTGAGGCTTTAGTCATTGCATGTCTAATTTGATCATCAATCGCGCCCTCAGTAATTTCACCTCCTGATATATGTGCAATAGGAATTGTTTTTAAAATACATGCAGTTAATACCGATAATAACTCATACCTATCGCCCATTACCATAACAATATCAGGGTTTAAAATATCTAATGCATCAACTAGATCTCCAGTTAATAAACCTGTTGCTTTTGCAACAGATGTTTGGTCTGACTTATCTAAATTAAATGGAATTTTTTTATCAATAGTAAACCCATTTGATTCAATTTCTTGATAAGTAAGACCATATTTTTCTGAGAAATGAGATCCGGTTGCAATAACTTTTAATTCAAAATCATCAGAGGATTTTAGATCATCCATAAGCCATCTTATAAGTCCATATTCTGACCGAGAGCTAGTTATTACACACACTTTAATTAAACTCATACCCAGCCATTTTATTATATATATCCATATGTTTTAACTGACTTTCAATTGAGCAAAAATTACTATCATCACCATCAATAAATGCTTTTATTTGCTTATAAATACCAGGTTTAAACTGTTTATCGATATGATCATCGATTTCAATACTTTCAATTTTTACAGAACCTAGCTTTATAACCTGAAGTTCTTCTAATGGTTTAAGAGTATATCTATTCTTTTTAGTAAAAACCTCAACACCCCATCTACCTGGAGCCTCCCAATCTGCTAGATAAGAAAATAAAACATTTTTATCAGTTACTCCAGATCCACAAAAACGTGCTGAAGATGGATGCCAACTAAGAGAACCTTGATGCCATGATTGAAATTCTTTTGGAAATCCACAGATATGAAAAGCTAAATCAACAACATGAGTTGAGTTTGCTAAAAACCATGCTTCCTTAACCCTACTATCTTTCATCAAAGGGCCAATTATATGAGACCACTCAGTAAACTCAAAAGAGCAACTTGTAGCACCACCATCTTCTATTATTCGCTCTTTAAGAATCTCTGTTGATTTATAAAAACGTCGATTATAGGCAACCATGATTTCTGAATTATAAGATGTAGCTACTTTATTCAAATTTTTAATTTCTTTCTTATTTAAACCTCCAGGTTTTTCTAGAAGAATCCTCTTAACACCTGATTTAACTAACTGAATTGAAACCTCATGCAAGTCTTCAACTGCAACAGCAACTATAGCTTTTTCAGGAGGTTTTGATTCTTTTAATGCAATGGACAAACCTCCAGTCTTGACTTTATGTTTTGTAGCTGATTCAAAGTCAACTGCTGATTTTTTACCTCGACCAATAACTTCATACTCAGTTCCCAAATCATTTAAAACTTGAGCATATTCTTGAGCCATATACCCTGCACCAATAAGCCAAATACTCATTTTTTTTATCCTTATATTTTAAGTAATAGGAACGAAAGAGGCCAAAGGATTACTCGACATCTTCCAATGGTTGAACATTTCATGAATAAAAACTTTATGGAGTTCAGCAGACTCTTTAAGCGAAGGCAAATTACAAGAACCATCAAGTAAAATCGACTCTACCATTAAAGCTGTTATATCACTTTGAAATTTTACGATACCGTTTATTTCTATTCCTTGTGAGTTTTTTGCATAACCCTCTGACTCATTAATCAGCCAAGAATTATTATTTCTTAATGAAATTAACACTGGCTCATTAGATGTATCACAACTAATATGAGCTGAAGATCCACCCGAATATATAGCTTTTAATTCACCTGTAACTTCCCAATAGCCAAGTCTTTTACTTTCAAACCAATTTTGATCTAGACCTTTGGTAGAAATATCTTTGAGTGACTCATCTGACCACCAGGAAAATAAATCAAGAAGATGAATTGTATTGCATGCTAAGTCCCAGGAACCTCCCTTAACTTTAAATTTAAAAGGCCCTGTATGTTTAAGATGCTCTTTAATAGATTGATGCCATGGCATAAGTCTTCGTGGCGTATTAACCCATGCGGGAGAAGTGTTAATTGTTGATATTAATTGATCTAAATCACTTAAGTTTTGAGCTAAAACTTTTTCTAAAACCCAATATTTAATATGTGTATTTTTTGAAATACTATCTACAGCTGCTACACGGTTTCTTGAAGCCGTAGATACAATTGCAATATCAATAACAGTAGGCAATTCTTCAAGAGATGTTATGTAAGAAACCTCATGAAGTGTATTTTTTATTAAAACTTCTTCCCACCTTTGTTTTGCAATTTTAAGTGATTTAATACTTAGATCATGGACGAGAATCTTTAAGGGTAAATTACATTGAGCTAAGCCTTGAAGATATCTTGAGCCTAATTGGCCTGCTCCACTAATTAAAATTATATTAAACATTAACTAATTTGTTAATATTGGACTACTAGGAACATTTACTGCTCTTTTATAAAGCCATTCTGTAGTTTTCATGTTAGTTCTTTGACAGTGCTTATACATTAACAGTTTATGCATCGGAGTCCAAACTGGACGTGTCATTACATTACTATTATTTGTTATTTGAAGAAATAAATCTCTAGTCTCTTTATTTTCTGTGACAGCCACATTAAGCCAATAATTTGAACAAGTATTAATTGGCTCTTCAAAAAAAACCAAGTTGTTTGACTTTCCCCAATCTTGATATTTTTTTGCAATTAAGCGCTTACTTTCAAGATAAGAAGGAAGAGAGTCCATTTGAGCAAGCCCCAAAGCAGCATTTAAATTAGGTAGTCTATAGTTATAACCTATCTGATCATGTTCAAAAGCAAAGGTATTTGGAATTTTTGCAGTAGTAGAAATATGTTTAGCCTTAATTGCTAGCTCTTCATCATTAGTGAGAATCATGCCACCCCCACCAGTTGTTACAATTTTATTTCCATTAAAACTCATTGCGGAAATTTTTCCAAAACTGCCTGTATGTTTTTCTTTATAAAAACTACCCATTGACTCTGCTGCATCTTCTATCAATTCAATATTAAAACGTGAACAGATCTGGCTAATTTCAGACAGCTTAGCTGGAAAGCCAAATGTATGCATTGGAATACAAGCAACAATCCTTCTATTAGTAGATTTATTCCAGCTAAATCCATCATCCCTTAACTCGCTATGCTCTTCTAAAAATTCTAAAAGACTTTCAGGCGATAGGCCAAGTGTTGACCTTTCAACGTCTACTAAAACTGGAAATGCATCGCAATAACGAATAGCATTACAAGTAGCAATAAAAGTAAGTGACTGCGTTAAAACTTCAGTATTTTTTTCAACCCCAGAAAGCTTCAAAGCCAAATGCAAAGCTGCAGTACCGTTAACAGTTGCAATGGCATACTTAATACCAGTATATTCACTGACAGAATTTTCAAATTTATCAACAAACTCACCGACACTGGATACAAAAGTTGAGTTAATTGTATTTAAAACATATTCCTTTTCATTGCCATGAAACTGAGGCGCATGCAATGGAATAAAATCTTTTGTCGAATAAAGATCTCTTGCAAAATTTACAAAATTATCGAACATTAGTGGTTACATTTATATTGTTTGGGTCAATAAGCCATTCAAATGTATTTAATAAATTACTTCTAATTAAAAATTTTATGATAAATACTTTGGGCATATTTTCCTGTTATGCGTTAAAGTGAAGAATTACACATTTATATATATTTTATAGACTAGATTTTTTGTCTAAGTTTTTAAAATAAAAATAAAAATAAAAAACTAAAATAAAAACTGTCAAACCAGTCAAACAAAGACCCACATAAAAACTATTTACATAACTTGTGTGAGTTAAGTCATTTTGCATATAAAGGTTTATATTTTTAAGTCTTAAGGAACCACTTAGTTCAGTTCCTCCATAATCATAGAGTTGCGCTTGAATTTTATGAAGAGGCCATTCAAATGAATTTAAATACAAGAAAAGACTATGAACTATCATTAAAAACCAAATCATTAACTTACTTTTTAGAGTATCTATACCTTTATAAAATTTATCAAAATTCACAGCTGCTATGATTGTAAGAAATAGAATGATAATAAAGAAGTAACGTGTAGTCATTGATTCAATATTTAAGATCGGAATAAAGTCAGGTATCAATATAGTCTGAAAATCTGAGAATGAAATAAAAAACAAAAGCAATAAAGGAGGAATAAACCCTTTTATATTTAGTGATTGTTGCTTATTAATAAAGTAAACAAGACATCCAAATATTGAAATTAATAAAAAACCTATTATAGAAATATAGTTAGAAAATTCCCACCAGGCAAATGCAGGAAAATCTATTAACCCTCTTATGGAAATGAACGTTTGCAAGAAAAATTCTGGATTAAATCCATACCCTTGGACAATATGCGTATTACCAGTTGTTGAATTTATAATTGCTGCAGGTAATAACCTTACCATAGAGAGTAAAATTGTTGAAAGAGCTGCTATCAAAAGAAATTTAAAATGTTTTAGATTAAATATCCCCCAGAAAATCAAAAACGTAATCCACTCTGCGAAATAATGTAAAGATCCTTGGAATAAAATCATTGATAAGGCAACGCCCAAGCAGATAGCTAAAAAAACACTTTGATTTTTGTAACTTGATTTGTCAATGTTGCCAACTCTATATAACACCAAGATGATATATGGGGATAAGTAATAGCCCAATTGCGAAGGACCATAAGCAGCAATTTTTCCAACAAAGCCCCCATAAAAATTAAAAGTCATAACTATAAAAAAGAATGACAATAAACTCAAACTAAACTCTTTTTTTATTAGATAACACCCAAAAAAACCTAATATTATAAAAAGGAAATGATTGAAAACATGAAATTGCATTGGCTCCATAAACATTAATAGAATGCTTTGAAATGAAAATGGGTAAATAGGTATCCCTAAAAACTCTCCTTTATCAGTTATACTGCTGACGCCAAATAGTTCATTTAAATTTTGAACAAAAAAAGGTAATTCATTTGAAAGTAGGGACTCTCTTAATATCCTTAAGTATTCCAACTCCTTATGCCAGTCAATAACATGAATTTCTTGAGGTAGATGAAAACCCTTAAAGCCATAACCCTCAAAACTAGCAAAATAAAATACCACCCAGGGGATTAAGCAAGCTACAAAAAATAGAGCAATAGAAATCTTATTTATATTTTTTAATAAAAAAGCCATTTTCTTACCCTCCTTAAGAATATTTGAAGAATGCTATGAAGTACTGATAGGATGTTTTTAATCGTAAAGGCTTTAGAGTGACCATCTTGTCTATCGTAATTGTCAATCATAACCTCTACAAATGACCCTTTTTCATCAAGAACTTTAACGATAATCTCAGCTTGATAGGCGAAACCATGTGTGTCAGGACTCCACCTCATAACGTTAAATGTTTTATGGATGACGGGTCCATTGTAATAATGAATTTTATATCCACTAATTAGATTTATTAAAAAAGTGAAGGCTTTAGAAATATAGAATCTAGTAATATTTCTTGAATCATTTTCACCAAAATATGGTACTACCATATCTGCCTCCCCTACCCGAGCAATAAGCCTAGATATTGTTTCTTCTGGCTCAGCATTATCCCCATTAATTAGCATGTAATATTTTCCATTGGCAATAAAAGAAGTGTCAATATAATTTCTACCAAGCCCCATATTTATTTTATTTTCTATCAAAAAAATTGATTTACTATTTATTCTAGAAATATAATCAATAACTACTTCTTTTGTTGAATCTTGAGAATTATCATCAACTACTAGTATTTCGTAAGTCAGAGAAGTCATGCTAATTGAAGAAATTAACACATCAAGTGTTTTTGTTATATTTTTTTCCTCATTGAAACAAGGCACAAAAAAAGTTATGTCAACTTGTTTTTCATTTAAGATTATATTTTTCATAATTTTTTATATAAATACCTATCCAAAAAGGAAGGATTATATTTAGCCTGTATTATTGAGACGATAAATTTTATGCAGAAAAAGATTTATTCTTACAGTAAAAATAGCCTTATTTAAGCACTTATATTTTCCATTCTCTTTTATGATCCATTCCTTATTTTCTAGTAACAATAGCCTACTTAAAATCATCTCTTCAGAAGAGTATATTTCATCAATTTGGTCTCTACTCATAGATAAATTTTCAGCACGATATAGCTCTTCAATTATTCTTATTGATACAGACTTTAATACTCCTACATAGAAATGAGAGTAGAGCATTATCAAACAATAGAACAATGGTGCTGTCATCCAGATTTCTGGAGTAAGCGAACCTAACAAATAAGCCTCCAAAATATAGTTAGTCAATATGTATGAAATAATTGAAGTAATTAGTATTAAAATAATTCCCCTATAGCCATCTATCATTCTCCAAATAACTATATGAAGAAAAAGAAAAATAGTAAAAGATAGAAAACTAGTCGCAAGTGTATTTAAGACCACCTATCCCCCTTTACCTAATTTCAAAATAGACTTATAGAATAGTGATATTCTAGCAATATATATTGCATTTTTTGATGATATTTTTATTGCCCCACCTCTTTCTGAAATGAAACCAAGGTTTTGAATCCCTTCTAACCGTTTTTTTAACATCCACTCAATGCCTTTGCCTCCAGCGTACTCTTTTATGACGCCGCTAGAATTTAATGAAGAGTTCAGGTAAATATCTGTAATAATTCTCATTGAAAATCCTCTTGCTACCATCGAAAAAGCTTCCATATAAAAAAGACTTGTAAAGATCGATATTGAGATAGAGTTGATTAGATAAAGATAGAATTCTTGCAAATCATAATAGTAAGTAAATTTTATAATTATATCTGTAGAAATATAAAGTAAAAATGCTACAAACATTAACTTAATATGAAGCCCTTCTTTTCTGAAAATAGCTATTAAAGCTATATGAAAGATAGGAATAAGTAAAGATAGTATGATTGAAACTAAAATTGCATACATAATATTTAACCCAAAAGCCTTTTAAACATATCTGAAATGAAAAGTGATTTGGGATCTAAATTTCTTTTGAGTTTTAAGAAATCTTTATATTGAGGATACATTTTCTGAAAAGAAATTTTCGAGAGATTTTCATCTTTAGCTAAGTAAATTTTTCCCTTATTTTTGATAGTAAACTCTGATAATGCATTCACAAAATTGTCAATATTATTTTTAGTTCGTCCAGCAACCTGAATATCAATACCTATACTATAGCCCCTTCCCTCAAATGATATGAGAAAGTCATCATTTTTATGGGACTTAATTCCACACAACAAGGATTCAGATTTATATTTTTGACACAGTTTTAGTAAGCCCTTTAAAGACTCTTTGCCAGAATCTTTGGGCAATAGAGGCTCAAACTCAAAAAAACCATATGGCCGATAGACCTCTTTAATATCTGGTATTTTGTTATGCATAAAATTGTAATCAGTAAATAAAACTGGCTTAGAACTTTTGCCTTGCTTAGCAAAAGTTTTTTTGGCTAACAAGTAATGTAATTTATTCAAGAATTTTAATACCACTGGTTTAAAAAAAACCCTACCCACGAACCATATCGGCTTTGATGGAAGAAATCCAAAAATATACTTTGGTTTCGTTAGAGACTTTTCCAGATCTTCTTTAGAGGTCTTTAAATCCCCAACAACCCAAGATGCACTTGAAACATAACCCCTACCTATTGAGTCTCCAGTTGCAAAAGCATCAACCCATGCTACTGAAAAATCTGAGTCTTCTTTTCTTAACTCTAATAAATCTACAGTTTCACTAATATCTTTGGCCAACTGTGTCCGAATTTGGACGAAAGGAGATGGAATTTTCTGCAATTGTATATTTATTTTTACAATAAGGCCAAATAATCCCATACCTCCAATTACAGCCTTAAAAATTGGATCATTCTTTTCAATAATGAGTAGTTTAGAATTAGATAATAGAATCTCTAATGATGTAACTTGGTTACCAAAATTTCCATTTTTCCAAGCATCTTTCCCATGAACATTATTTGATATTGCCCCGCCGATAGTAACATCCATTCCGCCAGGACAAGAAGTTAATGACCAATTATCTAAAAGTGATATCTTAAAAATAGAGGCAAAAGAAACACCAGGCTCAAGGCTCATTTCTCCCTTCTCAGGATTCCAACTTAAAATATTACTCATAGAGGATATATCTAAAATTAATTCCTCAGTATTGAGGATCATATCACCGTAGGAGAAGCCTCCACCTCGACAACAAATCTTAATATTTTCTTGAGAGCAATAATTGATAATCTCTTTACATTCTTCTAATGATGATGGTTTTATTACTAAACTCTTTGAGGAGCGAGTTTCAGCATAGCCCATTTGGGGACCATAAAAAGCACTCTTATATAAACCACGTAACTCTAAAATATTTCTATCATTCATTTTTCTATTTACTAGGGATAAGTTTTTTATTGATTCTTCTATTAAAGAAGCCTAACTTTAACTCAATTTTGATTATACCCATGTCAGATTTAAAGGCTTAGAATTCAAAGTTATAAATTTACCAAATTATAATAATGATAAAATGTTAAGTAAGAAAGTATGAGCACCAATAGAAAAAATTATTTATATTCTATCTCTACGAAGTAATATATCTTGACAACTAGACTATTAAACAAGGGACCTAAACTATAGCATGCTAAAAATCACACCCGATGATGCTATTGATGTTCATGCATATCTAGATGAAAGCCGAATAACTGCAGTAAAACTTGATTACTTAGCTAAAAAAAATAATTTAAGAACAATTATTGTTAGCCCTCCCTGCACTAAAGACCATGAGCCTGATAAATCTCCAGTTATGTATTGGGTTCAAAGACTTTTATTGAAAACAAGCTTTTTCAATATTTTTGCGGAATGGATTTCAAATTCATTTTATAACTCAAACGGAGAATTAAGACCAATATGGCGACTTTTTACAAGAAAAAGTCTGGATTTAATTAAAATCATTCACCCTGATAATAATCATATTTTAAAAGAGATAGCTCCTTATAAAGATAGATTAAAAATGTGGTATTGGATTAACCCATTAGATGATATAAATATAGAAGAACTTGAAAAAAAATTTTTGAATTCACAAATTTTTGGCCTAAAAATACATGCTTACTGGCATGATGTTGACTTAAGTAATATTGATAAATATGCAGAATTTTGCAGAAAGATCAACTGTCCGCTTTATGTAATATTAGGTTATGGTAAGGCAAGTAATATTCCAGCTTTAATAAACTCCTGTAAAGATGTGAACGTAATATTAGGTTATGGTGGATTTCCAATTTATGCTAAGGCATGGAATCAGATTAAAAATGTCTCTAATTTCTATATTGACTTAACTAGCTTTCATTTAGACAGGTCACTAATCAAAAAAGCTCTAAAAACTCTTGGTTCTGAAAAATGCATTTTTGGCACGGACTGTCCTTATAATTTCTATGATGCATCTGGAGATTTTTCTTATGATAAAACATTTAAAAGAACTACATTTAATTTTTTAAGCCCCCAAGATTATAAAAATATCTTTCGAGATAATGTTTTAAAAATTTCAAGGCACTAATTAGCAGTATGCAAAAAGTTGAAAAATCAGCTTACATAATAACTGGTCATACCAAAGGAATTGGAAGAGCTTTAACAGCTTTTGCCCTTAAAAAGGGCCATGGCGTTGTAGGCATATCACGAGGAAAACTTGATCTCGTTAAAAATTCGCTGACTAGCTCAAAATTCCTTCAATATCAATGTGACTTATCTTCATCTGAAAAAAAAATATTAAATGAAAATCAGATTGAAACAATAATTAAATTCTTAAGTGACTATGAAGACGTGATTTATGTTGTTAATGCTAGCCAAAACTCTTCATCAAATGAGCCAACGATTGATATTCTTAGAGATATAGTTAAGCTTTCACAGATAAATGTTTTATCACAACTTAATTTACTTATACAGCTATTGTCATATAAAAGAAATATTGTAAGGAAGTGCGTTTCTATAGGAAGTTATTTGTCTTTTCAAACCTCTAAAAGTTCTTCCCTTGGTTATGTCCTATCAAAAAATTCATTACTCGAATTAATGCTATTATCTAAAAAAGAAACTCAACTTGATTTAAAGCTTCAGACTATTGTGCTTGGTGGTGTTGATACTGATATGAATCGTGACTTCAATGAGGCTAGTAATCATGCAGGGAATATTGTCAGAAAGTATTTTCAGATGAGTCCTAGCATGGCAGCTGAGTTAATCCTAAGTGCGACGCAGTCAAATCGATCACTAAAGTTTATTCCATTTTTGCCGGCCATTCCAATTGTCTTTTTTTATCATGTTCGGAGTTTTTTCCAAGCAATAAAGACTATCCTTTGGAGATAAAATTTTCTTCATTTAGCTTAATTCATTTATATATTTTTTGATACCTGACTCCATTGAGGTGAATGAAAAATTTGGAAATGTATCAATAAACTTTTTATTTGAAATTTTAATATTTACTTGTGATAAATCTTCTACTGATTCTGATATTGATGGAGTTTTTCCCAATGCGTTTGAAATAATTTTAACGATTTCGACCAACCTAAGGCTTCTTCCTGTGGACAAATTAAATGTGCCACTAAAAGTGCTTTCCAGTAGACTTAAAATAACTTTTGGAATGTCTTCGACATAAAGATAATCTCTATACTGAAGCCCCTTATTAATTAATTTCAGATCAGTATTGTTCTTAATTAGCTCAGTAAATTTACCAATAATAGACCCATTCTTATCATTTTTCCCATAGACTCCAGGCAGCCTAAGAATAATTAATTTATCCTTAAATGCTTTTTTAAGGATAATCTCAGAGGACAGTTTAGAAGCTGCGTAAGGCTTATTTGGTAATAACTTTGTGGATTCATTTAGGCTAAGATTATTATTATGGTAGACATCAATTGAGCTTAAAAAAATAAAAGAATTAATTTGATGACTATAAGTAGCTTTTATAAAATTCCTAATCATTAAAATATTATTTTCTAAAGCTGATTCAGAGTCGTTTTTACGTCGAACTATAGAAGCAGTAAATATAATATCTAAATTCTGAGTTTTATATTGAAGAAAGTACTGTTTTACCTCATCAAAAGCCAAGAGATTGCAATCTTTTCGACTAACTGATACGCAGCTAATAGAGTTCTTCTTTAGAGCACTTACAACTTCACTTCCAATAAATCCATTGCCTCCAATGACAATAGCTATCTTATCACTATTCACTCAAACATCATCCATTACTATTAGGGGCCTAAACACTTTAGAATTCTTGAGATCATCTAAAGCAATATTGATTTCATCTAACTTATATGACTTGGTAACAAGTTTTTCCAGTGGCATCATGCCTTTCTTATATAAGCCAGCTAAAAGAGGTATATCTTTATCAGGCCTACTTGCTCCACCCCAGCTACCTTTGATATTCTTACCAGATATTAAATCAAAAGGATCAATTGAAATCTTTTTTTCCGCTTCAGGGTGAGAAGCAAAAATGCTTAGTCCGCCATTTTTTTTGACTGCCTCAAATGCTAGCTCTATAGTTTTAATCTTACCGCCAGCATCAACGCTATAGTCGACTCCCATACCACCAGTTATATTATTAATTTCTTTTAAGACATTTGAAGTTGATGCATTAATTATATGAGTCGCACCAAATTCTTTTGCTAGCTTTAACTTTTCATCTGAAACATCTACTGCAATTATATTTTTACATTCAAAAGCCTTTGTTGCCATTAAGCCACTTAGACCAATCCCACCTAATCCTATAAATGCAATTGAAGAATTTTTCTTAGGCTTAATTTGGTTTAATACTATTCCAGCGCCTGTAGGAAGAGCGCACCCAAATAAAACTGAAATATCCCTAGGTAGCCCCTTAGGCAATGGAACAATCCTATTTTCTGAAACAATTGTATAAGTGCTAAAAGTTGTCACCCCACCAGAGTTAATTATTTTATCCCCTAATTTGTACTTAGCACCATCAGCATTAAGGCCTTCGCCCTTAATCCAGCCCAATATTACCCATTCATCTGCTGAAACTTTTGTCACATCAACTGCAGTATGTACAACCTTGCCGCAGCCTTCATGGCCAAGCAAATGTGGCAAATACTTGTCCTCTCCCCTTTCCCCTTCAACCTCCATCAATTGGCTTCTACAAACCCCACTATAGGCCATTTTTACAAGCACTTGGCCGGACATTAATTCAGGAATTTCTACCTCGCTTTCTATTGAAAGCGGCTGGCCACACTCCCAAAGAACTGCAGCTTTCATATGTGTTGGTATATTCATTAATTTAATATCTTAATAATAATTCTATTTTTAACCTAACGAGATAATGATTATGCTCAATTAAACTTTAAGAAACTCTTTAATACATTCTACGACATATTTAGCTTGTGAATCTTTAAGCTCAGGATATATTGGTATACTTAAGATTCTTTTGGCTTGCTTCTCAGCCATTGGAAAGTCACCAACTTTATAGCCATACCGCCTTGAAGCCTCATGGAGGTGTAAAGGAATTGGGTAATTAACAGCCGTCATTACACCCTTCTCTTCTAAGAAAAACTTTAGATCATCTCTGTTATTGTGTTGAATGATAAACCTATGAAATACTGGCTTTTCAAATTCCTTAATACTAGGAACCTCAATATGATTAGATAATTCTTTTATATAGTAATTTGCAAGCTCAAGAAACCTATCATTCCATTTATTTAAGTAAGATAATTTTAGATTGGCGATCGACGCTTGTATTTCATCCAACCTAGAGTTCCACCCCCAAAATTCACATTCATTTCTATTTTTAAGTCCATGATTGCGCATTTTTAAAACCCTATTATATAAGTCTTCATTATTAGTTGAAATCATCCCTCCATCACCATGAACGTGAAGATTCTTTAAAGGATGAAGACTAAAGCATCCAGCATTTCCAAAAGATCCACTCATTTTAGATTTGTATGATGCGCCTACTGCTTGTGCAGCATCTTCAATAACTAATAGATTGTGGTCTTCAGCTATTTTATTAATCATTTCCATGTCAGCCACTCTGCCAGTAAGATGAACGGGCATAATAGCTTTTGTTTTAGGAGTAATTGCCTCTTGAATCAAGTTAGGAGATATATTGAAATCTTCACATACATCAACAAATACTGGCTTAGCTCCTATATTTGCAATGGTCCATGCTGAGGCAACAAATGAGTTTGGAGCTGTGATGACTTCATCCCCTGGCTTAACCCCGAGACCTAGAAGGCTAAAAGTAAGTGCGTCAGAACCATTTCCAACGCCTATGGCGTAGGAAGTACCACAAAAATCAGCAAAATTCCTCTCGAACTTCTCTACTTCATTTCCTAAAACATAATTGCCTGTTAAAGAAATCCTATCAAATCTACTTAGTATTTCTTCTCTAAGTCCTTTGTACTGAAGTCCAGGATTAACAAATGGAATTTTCATAATTTAGGAATAAAATTCTTTAATTTTTTGCACTGTAAAATTCATTTGCTCTTCAGTAATAAACTCATGCACTGGAAGAGATAATACTTCTTTACAAAGCTTTTCTGTATGAGGAAAATCACCTTCTGAATAACCAAAATTTTTTGCTGCAGGCTGTAAGTGCATTGGAATTGGATAATGAACTTTTGCATCAATACCATTATTAATAAGATATTTTTGTAAATCATCACGTTCTCTAACCCTTATACAATAGAGATGAAAAACTTGTTTGACATCAGGAGATCTAGAAGGAATTTCAATCTGAGAAATATCTGAAAGTTCTTTATCGTAAAAGTGAGCATTTTTTATCCTCATATCAGTGATGTGATCAATTTTCTTTATGTAGTGATTGCCTACAATAGCTTGGAGTGTATCTAGTCTAGAATTATAAGCAAAGACATCACATATATCTCTATCTCTTAAGCCATGGTTTCTAAGTAAAACTAACTTATCATGCAATTCTTTATTATTTGTAACAATGATTCCGCCATCTCCCCAAACGTTTAAGTTTTTTAAAGGATGCATACTAAAACATGCTGTATCTCCAATCGATCCCGCAGTTTTGTCATTTCTTTTTGCATTTATAGCATGGCAAGCATCCTCTACAATTGAAAGCTTATGTCTATCCGCTATGTCCCTTATAGAATCCATATCACATATCAAGCCTGACCAATGAACTGGCACAATAGCTTTAGTGTTAGAAGTTATTGCTTCTTCTATTAGATTTGAATCAATATTATAATCACTGCCAATGTCTACAAACTTTGGAATTGCGCCTGCAGTCACAATTGCACCGATTGTTGCATAAAAGGTATAAGGAGTTGTAATTACCTCATCCCCTTCCTTTATACCTAGGGCCTTTAAAGACAAAAAAAGTGCGTCAGTACCACTTCCTACTCCTATCGCATAACGAGCATTAGAAATTTTCTTAAACTCTGCCTCGAATTCATTAACTGCGCTGCCGAGGGTGAAGTCTCCCCGAACAACTAGTTTTCTTATTTCATCTATAACTTCTTCTGAATCTTGGAATTGCTGAGGAAGGTAGTTATGATTTATTGGTAATTCGTTAGTAAGCTTATATTGCTCAGGTAAAAAATTATGACTTATTTCTTTCATAAGTATTTATAAAGGTTAGGTTTATGAATATTTAAAAGATATTATAAAGCGATAAAAACTTAGTAATACCAAATCTATATAGAGTCTACTTTTTGTGAATATAGTCTAATGGCATCTTGCTTATTTCGGACCAATTATTTTCTATCCAATTAATCATTTCTTCTATGCCTATTTGAAGCGAAATTCTTGGCTTCCAATTCAAACTTTCTCTCAATTTAAATGAACTAATACTATATTTTGAATCTTGGCCAAAATTTTGATCGATTAACTCAACAGAAGATTTAAAATCATAACCCATCATTTCACAAATAGTTTTAACTACTTCATAAATAGAAATATCATCGCCTTCAGGGGATATATGGTAGACATCTCCTGCAACTCCTTTTTCTGCTATTTTTAGAGTTGCCTCTGCTACATCTCTTATGTGAATGAACGCACGTTCAGATTTGCCATTTCCATGCAATTGAATCTTTTTCTTCATTTTTAGGTAAATTATAACCCTTGGTATAATCCTATAAAGTTGTTGATGGATTCCATAAACATTTGCAGACCTAGTAAAGACAACAGGAAATTCGTATCTTTTATATAGTGTTATCAAATGAAGATCTCCTGCTAACTTAGAAGCAGCATATGGAGTACTAGGAGAATAATTATGATTTTCTTGTAAATTATCTGCCGTGCTTCCATAGACTTCTGGAGTAGAAGCCGTTAAATATTTTTTTAAATAAGTGCGCTTTCTTAGTTCATCCGTAAGCTTAACAATCGAAATAGTATTTGTTTCATACCATTGTGAGGGATTCTGCCAACTACTTCTTACTTCACCTTGAGCTGCAAAATTAGCGATAATTTCGGGCTCATTATCATCACAAATTTTTAATATTTTTTTTAGGTCTTCATTAACATCAAGCTTAAAAAATGAGAAATTTAAGTTCATGTTTCCATCATATAAATAGGGAAGCATTACCTTTGGATACTCCTCTGAGCGGCTGATGCCTATTACCTTATAGCCTTTCTCTAAACAGTGCTGAACTAAGTGAGAGCCAGTAAAAGAATTTGAACCAATTATTAAAACTGTTTTCATTAAAAAGGCCCTTTAAACCAATCCCCAGGAACATCATGAGGAAATGAGGAATGTTGAAAGTCCTTTTCATTAAATATAACATTTAACATAGAACATACTTTCTTTGCAATATCATAAGAAGTTGGATAGAAATCCTCAGTTAAAGAGAAACTTGCTGGAACTGGTGAGTCTGGTAAACAAATTCTAGCAGGAGGCGCAAGCATTTCTGAAAATAACTCTATAGCAACTTTAGCGATTATTTCGCCAGCTAAGGATCCTGTTTCTGAGCCAGTATCTAATACGAGTAATCTTTTAGTCTTTTTTACTGATTTAATTATAGTGCTCCAATCTATAGGATTTATACTCCTTAAATCGATAAGCTCACAAGAAATACCTTGTAATTTTAAATATTCTAAACAACGAATAGCCTCAGTATTCATATATGACATTCCTACAATAGTAATATCAAACCCTTGTTTGATTAAGTTAGCTTTACCTAAGGGAATCCTAAAGTCCCCTTCTGGGACGACTTCTTCTTGATTATGAAGCCATCTATGCTCAAGAAAGAGAACAGGGTTTTCATCATAAATACTAGAAATAAGAAGCCCTTTTGCTTCTTTTGGAGAGCTGGGCATAACTACCTTTAGTCCAGGTATATGGGCAAACCAAGATTGAAGGCTTTGAGAGTGAGTTGGTCCTTGACCCCAGCCTCTTCCTATAATCAGACGAATAACTATTGGAACTGAGCTTTGACCTCCAAACATATAATGCCATTTTGCTGCAGCATTAACCAACTGATCCATAGCTAATAAGAAGAAATCTAAACGTTGATGCACCATTACAGACTTATACCCAACTAGAGACGCGCCAATTGCAATACCAGTCATTGCATTTTCTGAAGTTGGCGTATCAAAAACTCTTTCTTTACCAAACTCTTCTTGAAGACCAATTGTTGTATCAAAAATATGTTTCGGATCATCTACACCTAAGCCATAACACAAAACTTTTGGATCCAACTCCATAGCAATAAAAAGTGCCTCATTAATTGCTTTAGTAAAGCTAATTTCTCTAGACAAACTTACACTCCAGAATATATATTTTTAAAAACATCTTCTTTTTTAGGGAAAGGTGAATCTTCTGCAAACTGAAAGGCCTTATCAACCTCATCTTTAACAACTTGAGCTATAGATCTGATCATTTTTTGCGTCAAAATATTTTCTTTAAGAAGCTGCATTTCAGACAATAATATAGGGTCTTTCTTTTTCCATTCTAAAAACTCATCTTCAGCCCTATAGCCTATATGATTATCATAATTTGGCCCACAATGCTCTCTCCATCTATATGTATTAAATTCTAAAAATCGTGGCCCATCACCTTTTCTAATACTTGATATTGTATCAAGCACTGTTTTATAAACACCAAACACGTCATTCCCTTCTCCTTGATGGCTTTTAATACCCATTGCCTCAACCATTTTGTAAATAGGGCGATCCGGTTGTCTTACTGATAAAGGAGAGTAGA
>Ga0233427_10002467_pt1 | contig 17497 bp, 15 predicted proteins | sample SI_118_April2016_5_FD_179885 | JGI IMG/M metagenome (GOLD analysis project Ga0233427, IMG submission 179885) | Seawater microbial communities from Saanich Inlet, British Columbia, Canada - SI_118_April2016_100_MG | ecosystem: Environmental > Aquatic > Marine > Inlet | place: Canada: British...
AACATACGGTACCACTTTCTTATTGGTTATAGTTCGGACGCCCGGAACGGTGTTTAAAGAGTTTGGTTCTGAAATTGCAACTTTCAAGATCCCAGCATTCTCTTCAAATGGCACGATGCGGTTTTGTTCAATAAAGGTGAGCGGTATTAGTTTCAGCGCGTCACCCTGAATATTCTCAGGACCGTCAAGGTGGGCGACCTCGAGCCCATACATTTTCCCCACTCCACTGGCTATCTGGTCTTCAGTGGTGAAACCAAACTCAATTATGGTCTCGATCAGGCCGCGGTCGCTTTCGGTGCTAGATGTGACCGCCTGATCGAGTTGCTCGGCAGAGATCAGGCTATTAGTGACAAGGAAAGAAGCCACGTGCGTGGCTGCGTCTTTTTTAATTCTTAGATTGGATCGGGGTGCCATTTCTCGGAGCCCTTCGAAAGGAAACGGCGAATTATTATATAACCCTTGCCTTTAGATAGGGGATCGTAACCAAAAATGTTGGTTAAATAATTCTCGGTGCGAGGAAGACCAGCAACTCTTTCCGAACGTCTTTATCTGATTTATAGCGGAAAAGATGCTTCACGAAGGGTATATCACCTAAAAACGGCACCTTATCCTCGCCATCGGAACTTTCCTGGGTGAAAACCCCTCCGATAACGACGACTGTATTATCTTTGATTAACAACTTTGTGTTTATAGATCGGGTGGTAATAGGAGGGTTACGGGTTGAAGTGTTTGCGGATTTCTTTTCAACCGTGACCGTTAGGATGATATTACCGTCTCCGACAATGCTTGGTGTAACGGTAAGCTGTATCCCCGCATCTTTAAATTGGACCTCTGTTCCACCTTCTTGGGTTGCGCTTTGGTAAGGGATTTCGTCGCCCTGAATAATTACGGCCTCCTGATTATCCAGTGTAAAGACACGCGGATTCGAGACAATCTTGGAGTAACCTTGTTTCTCCATTGCGGTCAGTTCGATTTTTAATGCAGTGCTCGCACTCTGCAGCAAAACTCCAAGACCCGCCCCTCCAGCAACCGCAAAATTTGTCGCGAGACCGGTAAGATCACCTAGGCCAACACCTGTACCCGGGGTTGTTGGTTGGCTCCCAGCAACCCCCCCGGAAGTCACAGTAGTAAGCCCGTTAGTCCCGCCTGGATTACCTACCACTCCAATGTCTGAGATGCCAAACCGCGAGCCGAATTCTTTGCTGAAGTCGTCAGTCGCTTCTACAATAAATGCTTCAATTAGGACCTGTCGGGTTCGAACATCAATTTTTGAAATGAGCTGCGCAATTGAATCGAGATCTTGCCGCTTGCCTTTAATTATTAGAGACTTGATTCTCTTGTCGATGGCAATCTCTACTGAATAAGCCGACGCACCCGAACCAGCGTCGTCTTGCGAGTCAGACAATCCAAATACTGCCTCGAGCTCTTCTTTAACTTGCTCTGGCTCCGTGTAATAAAGCCTGAAGATCTCAGTATACATTGGCCCGATTGCTTCTTCTGCCTCAAGCGAACGGATTAGCGCCTCACGCCGTTCACGCTCGAATGCCTCCTGAGCGATCAGTGCCTCCTGCTCATGAATTCGAATGATCGTGCCTTCTTCATTGACATGCTTGGCAAGCTTGCGGATTTGAAGAATCGCATCCAACGCTTTGTTCCACGGAACATTGATCAGTCGGACTGAGATCGTACCAGTCACTTCATCGCCCACCAGGATATTTTTCCCAGTGACTTCTGAAAGCATAGACATAGCATCTCTTACGTCAACGTCGTCGAGATTAATCGTGATGGGGAAGAGATTTTCTTTAAGTTCGTCAAGATCCATATAGTTTTTTGGTTCTTGCCTACTTACTAACTCGCGTTTTTCTGGAACTTTAAAAGTTTGGCCCTGCGGGTCAATAGAAGGACCTGCTCCAACCGTTATATCTACTTTTGGAGCACTTTCTCGTGCGAATTGTTTATAGTTAATCAGGGATCCGGAATGCTCAGAACCCAGGGTATCTATTCGAGAGGCAAGCCCGTCAATTTCGGCTAGAAGAGCATCTTGCTGGGCTTCAAGCGAAGGAATATCTGCTGAGGCCTCCCCTTTCTTTTCCTCTAGAAGAATAAAAGCTGCGCTCATTTCTCTGATCTGCGCTTCCAATAATTCCTTTTCTTCTTGTAATGCTATCTTCTCTTTTTGCGCTTGCTGTGTTGCTTTTTTTGCATCAGCTTCTTGCTCAGCAAGTTCTTTAAGCTCGGCTTCAGATGATTTTTTTGCTGCTGCTTCTTGCTCAGCAATTTTTCTAAGCTCGGCTTCAGCAGATTTTTTTGCTGCCGCTTTTTGATCAGCTATTTCTTGTAATTCAGCTTCCGCTGCAGCACTCAGCTCGTTGAGTTTTTTTTGGGTATACAGTTTCTCTGCGTTCGCCCGCTGTGTCGCTTTTTCCGCGGCCTCTCTCTCTTCCGTGAGCGCGACGAGTTCTTCTTCTGTGAATTTACTTAGCTGGTCGAGTTTTTTCTGGAGGTCTTCTGCTTGGTTTCTCGCGAGTTGCGCGGCTTCTTGCGCACTTCTTTTTTGCTCAGCAAGTTCTTGGATTTCAGAGTCTGCCAACCTATTGATCTCGGCCTGAAGATCTTTAAGTTCGGTCTCAAGTTGATTGACTGAAGTGTCAGGTTGAGGAGCTGCAGCCGAGCTGGTTTCGGTCGTTTGCGTACCCTCTTTTTGTTCGAGACCCGCACACGCCGCTAGCCCGAATAGGATAACCAGAGCCAGAGTTACTTTATTCACCGGCTTTCCTCATGCCTCGATTTCGAACTGCGAGTCGCACTTCTTCTGATTCATCTTCCTCGTTTCGTTGGATTACGATAAGCCCAGAGTTGTCGAAGGCTTTTATGAAGCCATCTTGATCGCCTAACAGGTCACCATTTCTAACCATGTAGGTTGTTGAATGCGGAGCAGGCGTTCGTAAAATTGCAATTTGATTCCTTTGATCTTCAGTATCAGCAATCAGCAGCCCCATCAGAACATAGGCCCGAACCGGCCATCTTTGAAGTGGCGGGTCTTTAGGATCAGGTTCTTTCGAAGATGTCGCATCCTCTTCTACGTAGGCAGGCGCTTGAAGAGCCCCAAAGGGATTTGATGCATAAGCTTGCTGGCAAACAGATAAGGCCAGTAGGATGACGATAGAAGCAAGGTTCTTCATTATTGAACATTAGCCGCCAGTGACGTAACGCTCTGCATCGGAGTTCGGAAATCTGAAAGTGGACAAGGTTGCCGAAATGGCAACGACACCCTGGCCGCCCTTATCGTTATCTGGCGGCAGTACAGTGATTCTTTCGCGCTCAATGTTTATGATCTTTTTGGACTTAGCGAGATCTCTTCGAAAATTAGTGTAGCCTAAGTAATTACCGATAAATTCAAAGCCAACGCTGATCTTGTAGAAGGCAACCTCACGTTTCGGTTCTAATCCTTCTCCTTGGTCAATGGCAGGCTTATCTGAGAAGACCGGCTGTTCCTTCCCTTTATCTAGCTTAGCAACAAGCAGTTCATAAGTTAGCGCGAGTAAACTTATATTTCTGTATAAATCCTCAAGTTCCTGCTTGTCATGAAATAATCGGTTGAGTTCATCAAATCTTGCGTTTCCAGCGTCTAATTCCGCCGTTTTCTCCAAGATCTGGCGTTGCAATTCTATGGTCTCCTGACGGATCTCGCTGATACTATTAATCAGAGCTTGCATTTCTTGAATCCTTTTTTGCTCTGGCAAATAGAAAAAGTAGAGGTACGCGCCCACAAGGCCTGCGAGCACAACCCCCACAATAATGCTTCTCAGATGTGGGTTAGGAGGAGATCCGGCATTAGACCCACTGTCTTTTTTACCGCCGAACAGACCCTTTACAAGGGTTCCAATATCAACATTTAGATCCATTGAGCTTAGCCTTCAGGGTCCTCTTCTTCGACCGGCTCCCCAAGGACACAACGTAGGGAGAAGTTCTTAACGTTAATCCCGCCTTCTGTGGATACTGACATCGTCTGCAAGGATGCGCGACGAATCAACGGGCTGTCATCCAACTTACTGTTAAATTCTATTATATTTTGATCACTAAGCGACTTACCGACAATATCGACGACGCCGTCTTGGTAAGTCACTGAATCTAGAGCAATACCACCAATGATCGATGCATTTATATGAGCAAGAAGATCAAACATATATTTCTGGTTCGAACTTAAATCGCTGCTTGCTTCTAAAAGCCCTGAAATTTCATTAATTTTTCTACTGAGTGAGTCGACGTCTGAAGACAATTGATCCCGCTCTCCCGCCACTAATTCGTACTCCAACATCTGGGTTTCAATAGACTTCTTTTTTTCGCTAACCGTAAAAAATGACCAGCCGGCTACCGCTATTACAATTAAAGTAATAAATATAAGAACGTATTTGGAGAAGGCTCTCGCCTTTTCTTTGGCTTTGAGAGCGTCCCGATTCGGGAGCAGATTGATATTATTTGTGCCAGTGACGTACTGATAATATCCGAAGACATCGAGTTTTCTTGTCGCAAGTCCTAACACTGCCGCAAACATTGAGGTATTTGGTTCCGCGGAAATTTTCTTTTCTATATTCGCTGGAACCCGAATGTCCGCAAATGGATTGAATGCCTCTACTTTGCTATCCGGAAGACCAATTTTGAACTGCTCTACTGCCTCACTGATTGAAGGGAGAGTAGAAGCGACATAGATTTTTGCGATCGTCGCGTTGTATTTCGACTGATAAGACGATACGACTTGAGAGACTTGCATTGCATATCGCTGGAATAATCCGGAGAAATCTTCGGTACTATCGGTTGGTGGTTTACCTAGACTCTCTTTATCGAGGTCCGAAATATAAATTTCAGCTATAAATGGGGCACCCTGTTTATCAAGTATTAGGATGTAATTTTCATATGGCCCGAACTCTAGGATGGCGATAGGTTGTTGAAGATTTAAATTCTTTTTAAGATCAAGCGCATTGCGCAAACTGAAGCAGCGAACATCAACAACCACAGGGCTTAGTCCGGCCTGCCTCACGATCCCCATGTAGTCTTCGATGTCACTCATTTTTGACGCGACAAAAAGAAGATCCATCAAATTTTCGTTGTTATGGCGCTTAATGACCTGATGAAAAATTGAGTAATCGTCTATATCACCAGGCAACTGGACTACGTTATCCCACAACGAATCAGTCTTTATGGCTTGATCTAGCTCTTCGTCTGTCATCAACGGCAGGCTCACCACTTGGATCACTGCGTTGCTTACCGGGATTGAAACCGCGGCATTTTTCGTCGTTATCTTGTTCTTGTCACAAACTTGCTGGAGCTTTTCTGAATAACCGGTGGGATTATTTTTCAAGTCGTCTGTGTCAATTTGGCCCTCAACATATCGGTAGCCGATCTTGGTTACGGTCCACTTGCTTCCTGATTGCTCAAGCTCAGAAATTCGGATGTAACCAGGCATGATATCCACGCCAACTACGTCTTCTTGCTGGACGAGCAATTTACTCAGTTTTTGCTTTAGGGGGGCTAGTATTTTTCTGAACATGAGCTTGAATTTAGCAACGAAATCTCGGTTATCAGCTTATGGCTGATATAAAAAATAAAAAGAATTTCCAACTCCAGATTACCCGTTAAAGTTGGACGAAGTTTATATTCTCTAAATCCCACCAAGTATAGTGCGCAAAATGATTTGGGCAAGGCATAATTACCATGTTTTTGGTAGTTTTTTACCCATATACTAATCAGAGTAAAGTATCCGATAGGACCTATTTAAAAATTAAAAATTGAGGAGCAAGCATGAGTGTTGGAGATCGAATATTGGCTTACACCGAGGAATACGACCTCTCGGATCTGCATATCCACGCTGGCAGAGCTATGTCGATACGAGTCAGCGGCCAAATTGCCACATTTGAAGACGACATTATTAGCGCTGAGGCGCTTGCCGAATTTATCGGCGACAGTCTTGAAACTGACGAGGCTAGAGAGCGTTTTGACTACGATCGGGAATTCGATCTCGCCGTTATCTTGGGTGACTGGCGGTTCCGCGCGAATTTCTTTCATACCTCTACTGGCCAAGCAGCGGTCCTCAGAAAGATTGAGACTGAAATACCGTCAATGGCGGACCTAAATCTACCGGCAGTCGCTCAAGACATGGCTAACCAGAAAAATGGTTTGGTTTTGGTTACCGGTCCAACTGGGTCCGGAAAGTCCACCTCGCTCGCCGCTATGATCGACCACATCAACAGAAACCGCAATGAGCATATTCTGACGATTGAAGATCCAATTGAATATATTCATACCAATAAGGAATCAATTGTTGCGCAGCGCGAGGTCGGCAGAGATACCCGATCATTCGTTAATGCTTTAAGGGCTTCCTTGCGGGAAGATCCCGACATTATCTTGGTTGGGGAGTTACGGGATCAAGAAACCGTGCAACTTGCTTTAACCGCGGCTGAGACCGGCCATTTGGTATTTGGCACATTGCATACCTCTGGCGCCCCAAACACGATCAACAGAATCATAGATGTGTTCCCGCCCGAGCAGCAGGATCAGGTTCGGTCTCAGGTCTCTCAATCGCTCCGCATGGTAATGACACAACAATTACTCAAGAAGGCTGGCGGCGGTCGGGTGGGTGCGTTTGAGATCATGGTCTGTAATCCAGCCGTACGTAATCTTATTCGAGAAAACAAGATTTTCCAGATTGAGAGCATCATGCAGACTGCCAGAGCAGATGGCATGGTCACCATGGAAGCCGCAATGCAGCAACTTAGGGGTTCTGGACAGTTAGAAATGTAACTGGGTCAAGGATCATCATGATCGGAGTCCGCATCAAATCCAAAAAGGATAGCAAAACGATAATTATTGGTGATTTCTATCGGAAAAGAGCTCAATTTCTGTCTCCAGAGAGCGGCTTTACCGTCATTGAGCTATTAGTTGTTGTTGCACTGATGGTTATTGCGTCGACTTTTTTTTTAAACCTTGGTGGCATGAATTGTGGCCGTGAGGTGCGTAATGACTTTGATAATCTGACCGGCTTTTTTCAAGTAATGCGTGCCAAAGCCCTCACTAACAATCAAGGAATGCAGGCGAAATACTCTGAACCCAGTGGTAATGATATCCACGTAATCTCGAGCGTTGGCGCTCAAGCCTTTGGGAGACAGGATTGTAAGAGTGGTGTCTGGAATAAAGAGGATGAGGAAACAACACTCGTTTTAGAAGATAAGAGCCGGGTTAGTTTTGGCTCTTCAAGAGACTTCACGGTTTGTTTTTATCCTGATGGCACCGCTGTCTCTGACAAGCCCAAGATTCAGATCGAGGCAACTTGTGGGGACACTAAACATGAATATTCAATGGAGATTATGGAGACGGGATTTTTAGATAAGTTAAAAAGAATAGGCGGCAGCGGATTATGGAAAGAGCTCTAGCATGAAAAAGCGTATGCCATCGCTGGCCTCTCGAGAAGCAGGATTCACGCTATTGGAGGTGATGATCTCTATGGTCATCATAGTAATTGGTATAGCAGCTGTTTTTGGGTTCGTCAGTGTGTCGGACGATGTTATGCAAAATGCTAAGCATCGTGAGCAGTTAGATATGATTGTCACTGATGTCATTGAAACGGTGCACTCAGATCAAGAACATATCGCAGAGTATTCAGGCAAGGAATTAAAGAGCTGTAGTGGCCTTAGTACTTCTCAAGGAAAAGCCAAACAGTTAAAACACTTAAAAAACTGGTGTAACCAGCTGACTTCGAACTTGGGTGACTTAAAAGGAGCAGATGCTCGCGGTATTAAAAAATTTCAAAAGACGGACCTTGGCAAGACGGTAACCGTCATTGAAATTGAATTGACTAGCAAGGATGGCAAGAACTTGATCTTTGCAAAGAGAGTTTTTAATGCACCTTGAGAAAGGGTTTACGTTGGTTGAGGTTTTGGTGTCGACGGCAGTAAGTGCTATCGCCCTTCTCACGCTTCTCGTTTCATACGATATTGTCGAAAAGCAATATACCAAGATTCGGGATACTGAAACCATGATGCAATCGGGTCGGAATATCCTCAAGATTCTAGAGCGAGATATCCGGATGGCGGGCTATGTTTATCATAATGATCAGGGTGTCGCAGAGTTTGGCTCCATATCGCAACCCCTCGTTTTTGTGAATAAAACGACCTGTTGTGATGAAGTCACCATTATTTATGACACTCGCACAGCAAGCGCAACTACACAGAGATTAGAGTTAAAGTACTTCACTAAACCTCATAGCGCGGGCGGTAGTGCAAGAACCCGCCTATACAAGCAAGTGAATATTCTCAAACCTGATCCTCAGAAGAAGACAGGTAATGAGACGACGATGGCCGATTACATTGATGAGATTCAATTTCATCCAGCAGGGGGCGGTGCAACACCAAATCGGTTGATAGAGGTTTATCTGAGGTTACGGACCCGCAGGGAATTTGAACGAGCGATAGATTTCCAGTGGCAAGATTTCTATCCAGGAGACTCTACTGCGTCCAAGTCGGGTATAAAGTATCGGGTACAAGAGTTTTCCACTAGCGTGGCCGTAAGAAATCTCACTCTATGAGAGCGGGCTTTAAAACTAACCGCGAGAGCGGCGCCATCATGGTCATCTCGCTGATTCTTACTCTGGTGATGACCACTATGGGTATAGGTTTATTTTACGTTGCCAATCGGACTAGCGATCAGATAGAGGCCAACACAAATAGATCTGAGACGCTGTACTCAGCTGAGACCTGTATCGACCAGGCAACACGCTGGATAACGAAAGAGGCTTTGACCGATCCCCACCCTTGCAAAACGCCTGCCGTCAACAAACTCGGAGATGTCTGTTACACGATTGGTGCATCGGGCAATAAAAAGACGATGGACGATACCGCTTGGCGCCCTGATAAACCGAGCGAACCAAAATATCTAACCAAGGCCAAAGCCAGAATGTTGACTCATGAGTACACGTGCACGGTTGCGCTAACAGGAATTACGTCGGGTGCGAGCACTATCCACTACTATAAAGTTGAATCTACAGGGCTTGGTCCTCAGGTGGGGGCAAATCCAGTACGCTCGGACATTGTCGCAACGGTGTCCGTTACGATCGGAGATTCCAAGGCGGGTTCTGACGCAGGCCAATCGAATGAGCATTGATCTCTCATTGATAAGTGGGTCACCACGGAGTCCTCAGATTTTCTGGAAACGCACTAATCGAACAAACTGCTCGATAGTCAAAACTCAAATATTGCCGAGTTTATTATCATGAAAAGTTATTTGAAATTAGCGTCCATTTTTTTTCTATTCGCTTCAGTAAATGTCTTTGCAGTTAAATCGCCGCCTGCCGGCGGCGGTGTTACTGGCAAAGCCAATATGCTGTTCATGATTGATAACTCCGGGAGTATGGAGTACGACATCGCGACCCGAACTAATATGGTTGGCGCTCCTCAAGACTCAGTGGTTGATTCAAAAGGAGAACTGTATGTGAAAAGTGGAGTCTCTTGCGGTTGGTGGTGCTCGGATGCAGGGGATTCGAATCGGTGGCTATTTTCTCGTTTTAAGCCCGATTTGTCGCCCAATCAGGGTCTTAGGAGGTTCTATTCCAATACGTTTAGAAAGGAGGAAAAACCATATCACTCCAAGGTTGCCATAGATTCCAAAGATACGATTCATTTCGTATTTCGCCCTAAAGATTTGAGAACACCTGGGGCAATTCATCGATTAAAAACAAGTAACTCGTTCCTTGCGAAAATAGACATACCCTTGCCATCCATTCCTCTAGCCATTGACATTGATACTGATGACAACATCTGGGTGACTACAAATTCGTCCTCTAAAACCGATCATAAACAGGCGAGTGGACCATACTTTGTTCGGAAACTAGATAGCGATGGAGTTGAGCTTACGAACTGGGAGATCCCCGCTGATTTCATCACGCCTGGAATCCCTACTGTCGCTGAGGCAGGTCCCCCACTTGGAATCTCCGTATATGACGATAAGGTTTATGTCGTATCGCAGATTACTGAAACTCGAAGCGGCCGCTCCGGCCAGTTTGGCAGGTCAAACGTTCACGCGGGTACGTTTTCAGATTGTAAGCGTGGCTACCCGGTACGGGTCTACGATGCCGTTACCGGAGACGAACTTGATAAATGGTGGGCCTTAGGTGGAGACGATATCGAGGTAAACGCTAACGGCGTTTATGTGATGGGCACCACTAGCCATAGCTCAGATCAGGAAAACAATCCTTGTGGTGGTCAGGTTGGAAAGTATTCTTATGACGGCGTGTTGGAGGCTCGCTTTGCACCGCAGAAAACGATCTGTACTGCCCCAGCTTCCGTGGAAATACCGCGTGGGATCTCCTCAGATGCGGACGGTAATATCTACGTTGTAGGCGGCGGCTCAGGGACACTAAAAAATGGGTTCATGGCGGTTAAGAAATATGATCTTAACGGAGATTTTATTGCCACGATTTCAGAGTCTCAGACCCGCAAAGTCGCCGTCAAATGCATGTTGCATAAACTACTCAGCACAGTATCGCTTACGGACAAAGTGAACTTCGGCCTCCAGGTCTGGGCGTCAAGTGCTCAAATGCTGACAAAGGTGAGTGAGACTGGCGCCAGCGAAATCATCCCGATGTTGTGTCGGGATTGCCGCGCCGCTTACAACAGACAGCGCGTATGTGAGTGTGGCACAAGCCCCGACCGCGGATACACCTTAGCCCGACAGTATTACAAGAACAGTGCGTCAGGGTTTACTCCAGGACCCATTGATCCCACAAAGTGTGAGACCCACGCTATCTTATTTTTAAGTGACGGCATGTTTACCGCGTCCCGTGCTGAGGCGGCAGTCCGTGACTTAGCATCATCTTTGGATGTTAAAAGTTACGTTGTGGGTTTTGGCTCAGGATTTAGTGGTTGGGTCAAACGCAACTACGAGGCCATCGCCAAAGCGGGTGGCACGTTCCCCACGACGCCGATCTTCATGGATGATGCAGATAAACTTCGACAATTGATCGAAACCCTTGCCCTGCAAATGCGCGCATCGGGTCTCAGTTTCACCGGGGCACCACCGATGATTGCGGAGCTTGGAGTGGGAGACTTTATCTACCAAGCAAGTTTTAAAATTCCTGCGATTGGTCAGTGGCAGGGCCGACTTCATAAGTATTCATTAAATGCGACTACCGGAAAAGTCGGAGCTGTCGAGTGGGAGGCAGGCTCGCTGCTGAAGGCAAAAAACTGGCGTACCGGCCGGAATATCTTCACCGCACCTTACAGTGGGTCAGGGGCAACTAACAATAATTTCCTGGCTGCAGGTGTAGGTGCTTTAAAGCCGATGTTATTCGACGGTGTTGCAGGGAGTGATGCTGACGCGATCAAAATCATTGAATTTGTTCGAGGACGTGATGCTTTCGACGAGGATAACGATGGTGATGTCACCGACGAGCGCCTGTGGAAACTAGGGGACCCTTACCACTCGGCTCCCATTATCGTCGGACCGCCTAAAGCGCTCGACGCTGCAAAAGCAAAGATGGAAAACTCAGAGGAGAAATACAAGGAAGACAACGGCTATGTGGGGCATGCAACAGCCAATTCCTCACGCGAGGCTGTGATCTATGTTGGCGCCAACGATGCCATGTTGCACGCGTTTAAAGATAGCAACGGGGAAGAGCTATGGGGATTTATCCCGCCAAGTCTGTTGTCTCGGCTGCGAACCATGGACTCAGGTGTTAATCATGTCACTATTCCAATCTATGGAGTTGACGGCACCCCTGTTGCAAAAGAAGTTTTTTACGGAGGGCGATGGCGGACCGTTTTAGTGGCTGGTCTCGGCCGGGATGGCTTTGGTTATTTTGCTTTGGATATTACTAATCCCACAGAACCGAAGTTTTTGTTCGCTTTTTCAAATGATCCAGAAAACGAGGTTATTCGTCACTGGAATAGCGCCGGCACGTTAACCAAACAGAATTACAGCAGTGTCTCGAATGAGTTTGACTACCGTAGGATTGGCGAGGCGATGTCCTTGCCGACCATCACATCGATACCACACGGCGGATCGCGAAAATGGGTCGTTAATGTTGGAGGGGGATATAACATTACCGATGACAAAGACTATGGTTCTGCTGTTTATGTATTAGACCTCGAAAGAGAAGGCAGAGTTCTAAAATTAAATGACATTGCTGACAACGCCGGTGGCTTCAACAACTCGACTCCAGGGCAGGTCACTGCTGTGACAGCAGATTCATCTCGAGGATCAGCAAAATACGCCGGGGCAATGCTTTATTCGGCAGACATGGAAAGCAAGTTGTCTAAATTCAACTTAACCAACAAAGGCGTTATTTACGATAGCACCGAGGTATTCGACGGCGAGGGGAACACGGTAAATCAACGTGCATCCTTCTCGCCGGTAACAGTCTCAACAGACTCGTCGGATTTGGCGTGGGTGTTTTTTGGAACAGGCAACTTGGATAAAGTTCAGATGTCTCTATCGACGATACAAAATAGAATATTCGGTATTAAAGATAAAAAATTTCCAGAATTTGAAAAGGTAACTAAATCCACTATCAGCGTGCTGAAAGACGTCACCAATTCGTCGTCGAGTTGCCCTGTGGAAGCAGATCTCGGTTGGTATATCAATCTTAAGAGAGATGAGAAGGTAACGGACAAAATACAAATAGAAGATAAGATTTTGTATGTACCGCTTTATACACCAGATCCCACTTTGCCTTGTTTCCCTGGAAAGAGCGCCCTTTCTCAGTTGGGTTATGGCTGTGGCAGAGAAGTTGAAAGAACCGATCTAGGCTCGGGTTACGTTACTGGTATCCGCATTTATAAAGATAAAGTCTACGCAGGTATCAGCGGTGTCGCCGATTCGGATGCTGATAAAGAGATAGATGTTGAGGACGGATTTAAAAAAAGAGGTAACATTGTCTCTGGATCCCCGGCTGCCGCTCCGAGTAGCCCGGACGACCCTCAAGTTAAAATCGAATCCTGGCGCGAAAGATTTTGAAGAAGGCTTAAAACCGCTGAAAATCAAGAAAAAAGCGTTCAGCCTTGATGGGCGCTTTTGACCTCGTCTATCAGGTGTCGTTAAAGAGGCCTTCGTTCGCTGATGTTTTGACGAGCTTAGGGGCGGGTAATCGTGAGAGTGCCTTCGATTCCACTCCGACAGGTCAGTCCTGTCCCTATCCAATTCCCGGAGAAGGTGCCGGTTAGAGACTTAGAATTACCGCCTAGGGCGAAAGTCACCTGACGTTCGTAATCTACTTCTTCTCCCGCTTCATCGATAACAGTCTCGGTAAACGTGGTGGTGGTTAAACTAACGGATCCGTTGTTACTGTTTTCCTGAACGGGAGTCAACGGATTGTCTCCTTCAGTATTCTCCGCGGCCCCTGTTGCGGTGCCCTCAATTGTAAGGTTCCAAGTCCCGACTAGCATTTCCGTTGCATCTACGCTCAAACAGACATGATCTTTTACGGATAGGACACCGGTCAGGGTCCCCTCTGAATCGTTGATTCTTAGAGTGACGGCGTGAGGCCCATATTCACTATCTGTGAGCGTTCCCGTCCAGTTACCAGTCACGTTGAATACTTTCCCAACAACAATATCCATTGCGCTACTAGTGGTGCTCGCGCCACAACCGCTTATCGCAACGATGCAGACAAGGGAAAGACCCGCAAAGAGAACCCGCTTGACTGTTCCAACCATCTCACCTAATCCTTGAATTTCAACTTAACATTTGAATAATACCGCGTTCAGTAAAGGTTTGGGAGCGAGAATCTAAAATTCTGGACAATACGAAACGAACAAAACTATAAATTAAGATCAACAATCAAAAATCCAAATGTTCCAGATTTTGGGCCGTTTTCACTCTTCTCGCATGAAAAGCGCCTGAAAATAGCTTTTCTGCACCAATTTTCTCACAAACCTTACCGCTGATCTGGCGTCGATCAGAATTACAAGCATGCTCCATAACGATCCCCAGAGAATTTTACTGTGAGTTTGTGTCTTCCATAGGAAGAAACCGGCCACAAAAATCTACAGATTAGTTTTACGGTGCGAGGTCCCAAGATTAGAAAGAAAATTATCTTTAAATATTTTCTTTTAGGCTCTTGCTTTTGGATGAATCAAAAGGCCGCGGCGGCATATGATGATCTTCGATGCTTATCTGAGACTCACCTCGATTTTCACACTTGATTGAGCTGACAACACCGGCGTTGGTTATCACCGTTCACCACTATTCGGGTTGATAATTAAAATACCTCTGTTCTGGTTGAGAACAACTTTATTCGTGGTCGGTTTGATGTTTAACCTTAAAAATCAGATGTACTCAAATACCTTGATGATGCGGACAACGCCTGATACGGAACCAGCAGCTTCGACTGCAACATCAGCTTCTTCAGATGTCACAAGGCCCATTAGGTAAACGTTCGCTTGCTCGGTAATTACTTTGATTCGGGTCGATATAAGAGGCGCAACTAATGCGATTTGAGTTTTTACTCTGGCAGTGATGAGGCTGTCCTTTTCTCGATTGATCGGGTTAAGAACTTCCGAGATCTCCAGTCGATTAAAAACTCGCTGTGCATCTTTATGTCCTTTCGCAATATCAAATATGACATCAATATCTAACTGATCTTGCGCTTGACCCGTTAATAGCACGGTACCATTAAATGCCGTTACGCTAACATTTTCGTCGCGGATTAATTTTTGATCCCGAATCGCACCACTGATATCGAATTCCAATTTGTTGTCACCCCAATAAACGCCGGGTTCTCTCCGATCTATAGCGGTGCAAGCACAGACCAGACAGGCAAGCAAAGGCAAAACAATAAAGCTCGTTAACCGTCGGGGGATTTTGACAGAGCGATGTTGCTTCATTTGAGTTTCCTAGGAGGCTGATCGATTGGGTTACATCACAAACTGAGTGTACCGCCTCACCATAAGGCGGTAGTAGTGTTGTCCAAGAGGCGTCCTAATTCAACCCCTCAGAACTGCGAAGCTATCCAAATTCCACAAGGGCCTCTGTTGATCGATTGGCATGCGCAAACTGACTTCTTATTTAGAACGCAAATCTGGTGGGGTTTTTATAAGTGATGTTAGTTTTTCATATAGATCAGTGGATCTCATAATCCATTGGTCGAAGGTTCGAGTCCTTCCGGGCTACCATTTTTTCATCTTACTCGGATAACCAAACTGCTTCTTCCAGAGTTTAATCAGACGTTGATTTTCGCCATACAGTGGCCAGCCACGGTTGCTGTTCCCGAGGTTTCCCAGATGGCCGATAGAAGTTTTCCAACTCCGTAAAGCCGGCCGACCGAACAAATCCCCGCCAGGTGTCTAGTTGCAAGAATGCCCCGTACCGATCGCCATTGAGCTGTTCGATGTCGGGCCCCCTTGGATTGGAGCAAAAAAACACTCCGTTGACTCTTAAGCAGGAATAGATATCAACAAGCACACGCTCGAGCTCCTGAGTCGGGACGTGAAAAAGAGAGGCATTTGCGAATACACCATCAAAAGCGTTCGACTTCAGGTTGAGATCAAGGAAATCTTGATGCAGTACTTCGCATTGCGTACGCGCTTTCGCGATCCCGACAAATTCCGCACAGCCATCCAGACCAATTGGACGATGCCCTAAAGCCTTAAATGCCAATAAGTCTCGACCAGGACCGCATCCTAGGTCGAGAATGTCATAAGGCTTTACACCCATAATATTTCTTAGAAGAGCTTCGATGTTCTGGCTGACATCGTGTTGCCCGGTCGCCTCCAGGAACTCATGAGCCGATCTCTGATAGTGAGCAATAGTCTGGGCATTGAGGTGACGCAGTTCCTCCGACGTTAATCTTGCTAGTAATTTATTGCGCTCCATTGGTGAATCTTATTCCAAATTTGACGCCGGTTCAGACCCTGATCTCTCTCGGTAAAAATAAATTGAAGGCTAGTAAGGGTTTTAGGATACCCTCCACCGCTTCTAGATCGCGTTACCGCCGGTTATCGCGTCGCGTTTTGGTAATTCGATAGGGCAGCACTCTTTTTTATTTCGTATGTGCCTCAGTAACTCAAAAATAAAAACATGATCCAGTCATGAAGTCAGCTCATACACGCAGCTTGATACTGGTGTTTGCGGCGGGCGTCCTTTGGTCAACGGTTGGACTCGGGATTCGACTGATTCAAGAGGCTGACGTATGGCAAATCCTGCTCTATCGATCCATGAGCCTCACGATATTCTTGTATATCGTGATTCGCATTCACTCTAGCAACACGCCATTCGTACAGGTACGCCGTACAGGATTGCCTGGGGTGATAGCAGCGCTCTCTCTTGTGGTGGCATATGCAGGTGGAATTTACGCAATCCAGACCACGTCTGTGGCCAATGCGATGCTTCTTTTTGCGTCAGCTCCTTTTCTTGCCGCAGTCTTGGGCTGGGGCATATTGCGCGAACGAGTCCATGGGGGTACATGGATCGCGATTTTTTTTGCGATAGTGGGTATTGGAATAATGGTCGGCAACCAAACCTTTGGTGGCAGCCTAAAGGGAAGCTTTGCAGCACTGGGGTCCGCTCTAGGCTTTGCCGCTTTTACCGTTACGCTTCGCTGGGGAAAGGAAAGCGAGATGCTGCCCTCTGTTTTCCTGTCGGGTATTTTCGGTGTTGTGATTACAGCCGCGATCTGCATTGGTTTGGGCCTGCCATTCGCGATCTCAGCACAGGACTCAGGTATTTCTATCGGAATGGGTATATTTCAGGTAGGAGCAGGCTTGGTGCTTTATACGCTGGGCTCGAAAGCACTTCCTGCCGTAGAACTGACCTTAATGTCACTGGCAGAGGTGCTTTTGGCACCGCTTTGGGTTTGGTTACTCCTGGGAGAGACAGTGACATCCAATACATTGGCTGGCGGTTGCGTCTTGCTTGGGGCCGTTGCTGGAAACGCAATATTCAGCGCTCGGGTCAGATCAACCGCTATTGCGCCAGGGTAAGGGGCGGGCGCCCCGTTAGGAGTTGAGCCAAATTGGAAACTGTCCCCCTTACTATCCTCTAGGGTCTTTTTAAGTCCAATTGCGTGGAAGTCGGAGTGCGAGGATTGCTATAAATAAAGGGTTTTAGTGAAGTCTTCTAGAGTTTGGCTTGGACTCATAATCCATTTGTCGAAGGTTCGAGTCATTCCGGGCCCACCATTTTTAATTAATTCTTTCGGATCAGGTAATAACCTGCTAGAAGGCTAACAACTATATTTAGATAATTGATCCAGTCCCAATCAACAATAGAAATTGTCCCGTCATTGGGGTCAGAGACGTTTAAGTGGCCGGAATAGTACAGAACTAACGTCAGCGCAATAATCCATAGTAACCCGCCTAAAAGCGGTACATTCCTCTGAGCCTGCTCCCTCATCAATACAAAGCCCGCCGTCAGACTCACCACCATATTTGTGTAATCAAACGGTGCCCACTGTGAATTGGAGATTTCAAATTCCATCACCTCAAACATCAAGAGAAACAAACCAATAAACGCT
>Ga0233427_10002488_pt1 | contig 17380 bp, 19 predicted proteins | sample SI_118_April2016_5_FD_179885 | JGI IMG/M metagenome (GOLD analysis project Ga0233427, IMG submission 179885) | Seawater microbial communities from Saanich Inlet, British Columbia, Canada - SI_118_April2016_100_MG | ecosystem: Environmental > Aquatic > Marine > Inlet | place: Canada: British...
ATTTTGATTCTGAAATAATTTGAAATGCTTTTGAAAATAATACATCCCCTGCTAAAATTGCAATTGGCATACCAAATTTTTTATGTACTGTTGGAACACCATGACGCATTTCATCATTATCCATAATATCATCATGTACTAGAGTAAAGTTGTGTACCATTTCTACGGCACTTGCAGCAATCATTGCAGTCGATGATTTACCGCCTAAAATTTGACAACTTCTAATTACCATATATGGTCTAAGTCTTTTTCCGCCGTTAACGATAAGATGTCCTGCTGCATCATAGAGTTTTTTTGGATTTCCCTTTAATTTTGAATTAAGATATTTGTTTACAATTTTTGCATTATTTTCAATTTGTTTAGTTTTTTTCATTTACTAATCTCCATTTTTCTGTTGGAATATGGGTTTTAATTGCTTCTTGTAATCCTTTATGCACTTCACTATTCATCCATGAAGTTAAGATATTTTCATGTTTTTTGAGCATAGATTGATCAGATTTTTCAAGTAATTCGAGTGCAATTAGCATCCATGGACAATAAATTTGAGGATTTATTTTAATTTCATCAATTAGTTCTTTTGCTGAAATCCATTTAATTTCATCAATTTCTCCTTCTATTTCTTTTAACTCTGTATTTTTATCAATCACTCCAACTAGGGTGCCACAAACTTCATTTTCAGATCCTACATCTTTGTATGGTACATGATATTCAAATTTATGAAAATAATCTAATTTTCCTGAAATTCCTAATTCTTCAGGCATTCTTCTTTCCCCTGATGAAACATATCCTTCTGATTCTCTTGGATGGCTTGCAAATGTTCCATCCCAATCTCCTGGCCACAACATTTTTTCTTTTGCTCTTTTTGTTAAGACTAATCTTCCATCTATATCGAATAATAATGCAGTAAATGCTCTATGTAATTTTCCATTTGGTAAATGACATTTTACTTTTTCTTCTGTTCCAATTGGATTATCATTTTCATCCACTAAAATTACAAATTCTTCAGGCATTTCTTTTTCCTCTAAACATGGTTCCTTTAAACTCTCTATTTTTAACAGCTGCTACAATTCTTTCTGGTTTTTTCCCATTAACAAAAAATACATTCATACCCATTTTGGAAATTTTAATCGCTTCTTCTACTTTTCTTGTCATTCCTCCTGTTACATCCATTTTATTTTCTGACATTAGTGGAATGTTTCCTTTTAATTCAGAAATCAATTTCTTTGTTTTAAAATCTGAATAAAGTCCATCCTCATTTAATGCAAAAATACATAATCTTGGTTTTAGTACTTTTGCAAAATGAGTCATTATTTTATCTCCTGATAAAATGTATGTTTTATTTTGACCAAACCATAATGCATCTCCATATGTTACTGGAATTAAGCCTGATTTTGCTACTTTTTCAACTTCTTTAATTTTATTTAAAATTGGTTTATTGCCTGACATAAAATCAGTTGGAGGTAAAGAGTATGGATTTAATTTATTTTTTAATAGTGAATCTAAAATAATTTTATTTAATTCAATCATTGAATTTTTAATAATTGAAACTCCTCTAATATCGTATTTTTTTTCTTTTGTATGCATATCATATTTTACAGACCAATAATGTCCGTATGATCCACCGCCATGAATAATGATTATTGGTTCCTTAATTTTTTTCAAACTTTTTGATAAATTATCAATTGTTTTTCTTCTTGCTGATAATGGTTTTTCTTTATTTGTGATAATTGATCCGCCTAATTTTATTAGAATCATGTTGTACCAAACTAACTAGTCAATTAAAAAGTATTTAGTCCTTTGAAATCAATTTTAGCTGAAAAACATTCGTAATTATTATCTTTGAATTTTTTTAGTATGGTTTGTAAATTTGATTCGTTTGTTAATGCAAAAATACACCCTCCACCTCCTGAACCCGTTATTTTAGCTCCAAAAGATAATTCTTGTCCTATTTTTATCATGCTTGTTAATTCGTTATTTGAAATCCCTATATTTTCTAAATATTCTTGATTTTGATTCATTTTTTGTCCTATTTCTTGCATTTTATTTTCTTTAATTAATTTTAAAACATCCTCTATTACTTTTGATTCTAAATTTGATAATCTTGAAAATTCTTCTTTATTTCTTTTTTCAAATTCTTTAACTTTGGAAACCATTGATTGTGTTGAATGTTCTATGTTTGAATTTATGATAACCAATTGGAAATTAGGCTCATGTTCAATTTTTTTAAACCCATTATTCTTATCATATTCCATAATTCCTCCATATGTACAAACAGTACAATCTGCACCAGATGTATTTTCAAAAATTGTTCTTTCAGCTTCTATTGCAAGTTTCAATATTTTTTCTTTAGATATATCTCCAAATAATTTGAAAATTGCTGCAGCACCTGCTACACAACATGCTGATGATGAACCTAGTCCTGCACCTAATGGTATTTCTGAATCAATCTGAATATGTATTCCTGTATCCTTGTTTTCTATTGCTTTGTTTGCTAAATAATAAAATGGTTTTAAGGGTGAATTAATTTCTGAAATTAATTTATTTGGATCTAGATCTAATTTTCCTATTTTAGAATTTATAGAAATTTTTCTTTCACTGGTTTTTTCTGCAGTAACTGTAACTCTTTTGTTTATAGAACATAAAATTGCTTTAACTCCATATACTACAAAATGTTCTCCAAAAAGAATAACTTTTCCTGGAGCTGATGCTATAGATTTCAATTAAATGCTAGATGAGTTTATTCTGTTTCCTCTTCGGTGTGCTTTGCTTCAAAGTCTTCAATTTCTTTTTTCATTGATTCATTTTCTTTTAATTCCCCTTTTTCGATGAGAATTTGACGAACTAGTAACCAGTACATTGTTGCTAATGCTCTTCTTCCTCTGTTGTTTGCTGGAATTATAATGTCTAATTTTGATGTAATATTTTCTGTATTTGAAAGACCGATAACTGGAATTCCTGCATTAGTTGCTTCGATTAATGCTTGCTCATCTACTTCAGGATCTGAAATAAAAACTATTTTTGGTTCAATGTAATATGGTAATGATGGATTTGTTAACGTTCCTGGCATGAATCTTCCAAGATGATGTTTAGCTCCTGTCATCTCACAGAATTTTTCAATTGGAATTCCTGCATATTGTCTACCTGAACATACTATGATGTTTTCTGCACCAACTCTATTGATGAATTTGGCAGATGTCATGATTTTTTCTAATGTCATATCTCCATCTAACATGTAAAGTCCTTCATCGGTTGTTTTTGTGATAAATGGTTTCATGAATTTTGTCTTGACATTAGTTCCTACTCTAAGTCCTGATCTCTCTATCAATTTCTTAATGTCTACTGCTTCAGTTTGTTCACTCATGACGATTTTAAATCTCCGCCATGCCACATATAAAATCATGCCCTGATAAACGTAATAATTCGTTTAATTTCGCTACTCTTTCTCCTCCTACCACGCCTACTTTGAGCATTTTTGACTTTGTTGCTATGCCTATGTGTGAAATCTGAGAATCTGTTGATTCTCCAGATCTATGTGATGTAATTAATTTAATATTATTTTGATTTGCAACATCTGCAAATTCAAGAGCATCAAATAGACTACCTGCTTGATTAACTTTCAAAATTGCTGCATTACATGCTTTTACGCTGATTGCTTTTGTTAGAATATCTTTACTTGTAACAGTCAAATCATCACCAGTCACTAATGTATTTGGGAATTTTGCAGTTAATTCTGCCATATCTTCAAATGCTTCTTCGTGGACTGCATCTTCAGCATAAATCAATTTGAATTTATCAATAATATTTGCGGCAAAATCAATTTGTTCTCCTGTTGAATTTTCAAATCCAGATCTATCATACAGATACTTTTCTTTTTCTTCATTCCATTGTGTTGATGATGCAAAATCCACTCCCAATGAAACCTCTTTACCTAAAGTAAATCCTAAATTCTCACAAGCTTTTGCTGAAACTTCTAATGCTTTTTGATTTTCTAATTTTGGAGCCCATCCACCTTCATCCCCTCTTCCATTTGTAAAATTAGGATCTTCTTTTTCTAAAACTTTACGTAATTCTTTATGAACTGCTAAATTTGTTTCAATTGCATCTTCAATAGTTTTTGAACCTGTTGCACAAATTAAAATTTCTTGAATATCTGGAGTTCCAGGCCCTGCATGTGCACCACCACCTAAAATATTTCCTAATGGGAATGGACATCTAACATCTGAATCTTGTGATAATGTTTTGAATAGTGGTTGTTCTAATGATTTTGATGCTGATTCCATTGATGCAATCGTTACTGCAAATGCAAGTGCTCCTCCAATCACTGAATAATTATTAGTATTGTCTAAGCTTTTCAAAGTGTCATGAATTGTTTTTAAATCTGATGAATCTAATCCAATAAATTTTTGAGAATTTTGTGTTAAGATTTTAAGACTTTCTTCTGGACCTCCATTTGGGAAACTAGTTGCTTCGTACTTACCTACACTTGCACCTGATGGTGCACAAACTCTTCCTAGAAATTTATTATCTGATTTAATATCTACTTCAATTGTCTTACTGCCCCTACTATTGAATAATACACGTCCTTCGATTGAAGTGATTTTAGACAAATTAATCTAATTCAGATTGAACTTCTTGTTTTCTTTTCTGAATTGATTCATAGAATGGAATTACTTGTTGAATTGTTTCAACAGTAGTCAAAAGCATTCTTCTACAACAGTATCTGTTGATTTGTAAATCATTTAGAACTTTTTCAGGATCTTCTCCTGCTTTGAGTTTAGTTTGATAATCATCGAATTTATCTGCAATTAAATTTCCACATGTAAAACATCTAACAGGAATTAACACGTTCAAAAAAGTCGCCAAGGATTATAAAAACCATTCAAGATTCTTTTGTTGCGGATGTCGCCCAGCCTGGCCAAAGGCGCTAGCTTGAGGGGCTAGTCTCTTAGGAGTACGTGGGTTCAAATCCCATCATCCGCACTAAAAATTATTTTTTTAATTTTTCTAATGCTTTAATTAATTCAATTCGTCTTTTTTCTTCTGTAATTGCCGATCTAACATCATCTACTAAAATTCTATTTACATCAATTTTTCTTCTAGCTTCTTTAACCACTTTATCGTATAATGAGAATGTATAAAGCTGAAGATACAGATTTTCCATTACTTCAAAAAATCTTATAGCTTCATCTATATCTCCTGTTCGCATTTCATCAAAAACTTTCCTTTTTAATTCACCAACACAATCTAGTAATCCTAAAACATAAGATTCTGGCATTACTGCTAATTTTTTATCTGAAGGAATATCTTTTTTTTCAACAACTGCAATAAGACATGCTGCTTCAACAAACTCTTGTTCTGGCGTTATGAGATATCTTCTTAATTGACCTGTTGCTTTTTTCTTATATTTTTTTAATAATGTATCAGCTTGTTTTAAATTGTTTTTTGCAGTTGATAAATCTCCTTTATGAACTGCAATAATGGATTTACTACATAAAATAATTATTTCTCTAGTATTTTTTAGTAAAAATTCTCTTGAATCTTGTGTTGCTGCTAAAGATTTTGTAATTTTATTTAATGATGGTTTAACATTTTTTAATGTCATGTGACAAATTTTTAAAACTAGGATAAAGCCGTTTGCTAAACTCTTATTTTGGTAATGATTTTGATGTACAGTATGGAAATAACAGTAGATCAAATGTATCAAATTGAAAATAAAGGTCATGATATGGGTTTTTTAAAAAAATTCATGATGGAGAATGCTGGAGCTGCAGCAGTTAGACGTTTACTTACAAAATTCAATAATGTGACCTCCAAAAATATCTTAATTTTTGTAGGCTTGGGAAATAATGGCGGTGATGGTTTAGTGATGGCTAGGCATTTAGCTGGCTATGGTTGTAATGTCACTGTAATGCTTCTTGGTGATCCTGAAAAAATTAAAACTGAAGAAAGTAATTGGAATTGGTCGATTCTACAAAAAATGCCTTCGATAAAATTAATGTCAGGAAATTCTTTGAATTTTGACTTTAAACCTGATATTATTATTGATGGAATTTTAGGTACTGGGATTTCTGGTGAAATTAGGGAACCGTATGCATCAGCAATTAATTATATCAATACTACTGATTGTTACAAATTCGCTGTAGATGTTCCATCTGGATTGGATCCTCAAACTGGAAACACTGCTAATATTTTCACTAAATGTGACATGACAGTTACATTTCATAAAATGAAAGAAGGGATTCCAAAAAGAAAGGATTTGACTGGTGAACTATTTGCAGAAAAAATTGGCATCCCTGTTGAAGCTGAAGAGGGAATTGTATGATAGTACACCAAATACCAGTTGGACCCATGCAAAATTTTTCTTACATTGTTGTTGATGAAAAATCTAGTGAATCTATAATCATTGATCCTTCTTGGAATTTGATGGAATTAGAATTGATAATTAAAGAAAATAATTTAAAAATAAAATACATTGTTAATACACATTATCATGATGATCATACACGAGGAAATGAAGACATGGTTGTATCTACAAAGGCTCCTATAATTCAACATGAATCATCAACTTTGAAAAATGACATAACTGTAACTGATGGTGATTTTATTGAATTTGGCAATTCAAAATTAAAAGTTCTTCATACACCTGGACATTCTAATGATAGTATTTGTCTTGTTGGTGACGGAAAAATTTTTTCTGGTGATACATTATTTGTTGGTAATTGTGGTAGAATTGATTTACCTGGAGGTAGTGCATCAAAACTTTATCATAGTCTTTTTGACGTGCTTTATCCTTTAGATGATAATTTAGTATTATATCCTGGTCATAATTATGGTTCAACTGAAATATCTACTATAGGAAAAGAAAAAATGACTAATATGATAATGCAAAAACGAACTGAACAACAGTTTCTAGATATGATGGGTTAGTGGTATTTTGGACAATTTTGAGTTACTTGGAAATGTTGAACAGGCACAAAATTTCCTTGAATCTGTCAAATCTGGACGATTTCTTCTTTCTTTTGTAATGTCGTATACTGAAACTTGTGAAATCCCAGGAATTACTATTGCAGGTGCAGATATCAATTCCATGAAATATACTCCACCAGCTGATGCAGAATATCTTCATTATGGATATTGTAAAACAATTGATACTATTCCAATGACTCCTGATGGAAAACCTACTCCTGCTCTTTTAACAAAGACAGCTTTGGAATCTGCTAGTATCCCTCATTTAACAATTAATGCTGGAAGTAAAATTACTCCTCAATTACCTTTTATGGAAACTGGTTTGCCTTTTGGAAAAAATATTTCTGTTGAATCTGCAATGACTGATTCTGAAGTTTCTACTGCTGTTGAATATGGTAGAATTGTAGGAAGAAATATGGCATCTCTAACTGATTGTTTAGTAATTGGTGAATCAATTCCTGGTGGAACAACGACTGCTTTAGCTGTATTACGTGCTTTTGATTTTGATGCTAAAACAAGTTCTAGTATTCCTACTAACCCAATTAAATTAAAAAATGAAATTGTTGATTCTGCACTTAAACGAATAGATTCTGATCATCCGTATAGTGTTCTTGCAAAAGTTGGTGATCCTATGATAGCTTTTGTTGCAGGAATGTTGAGTTCTGCATCTGCTGTTTCTAAAGTTATGTTAGCTGGTGGAACTCAAATGACTGCTGTTTTGGCATTTGCATCTAAAATTGGATTTAATGAAGAGAATACTGCAATTGGAACTACTTCATACATTACAAATGATCAAAATGCTAATTTTACAAATGTTGTTAAACAGATTGCTGACATACCTGCAATTTCTGTAAATCCTGGATTAAATAATTCAAAATATTCTGGACTAAAGGCATTTTCTGAAGGATTTGGAAAAGAAGGTGCTGGTGCTGGAGGAAGTATAATTTCATCCATGCTTAAAACAGGTAATAATTCGGCAAAATTTTTGAATCTTGCAGAACAGGAATATGATCGATTGACCACTCTATCAGGTACTTAAAGAATAGACTGTAAAATTTTAAAAATCAAACAAATTTTTAGTTATTCTAAAAAAACTGAACATTTTTTCTTTATTTCTTACAATATGGTTATCTTCATCTCTAAGAATATTTTCCCATGAGTCAAACTATAGAATATAGTACTTTTCTAAACAGACTCTTCAATTTAGATAAAAATATTAGATTTGTTGCTGTAGCAAACAAGTCTGGTGACATTCTTGCAAAAGCTACAAAATCTGACACTAATCTATTTTTGTCTCCAGATGAAACTCAAGAAACAATACATCATGCAATAACAGCATGGAAATCTAGAGAAAAACACTATCCAAAAATTGGTGATGGACTATACACTTTAGCAGTTTATGAAAAATTAAGACGTGCAACAATTCCCTTACCTAGTGGAAATTTACTTTTGGTAACCATAGATAATGCAGGAGGACAACAACAGATCATGGAAAAAATTATCAATGAAGTAAAAATTCATGATATTTCTGGAACTACTAGTTCTTAATAATTGGATTTTTTTTACTTTACAGTAACTGATTTTGCTAAATTTCTAGGATAATCTGGATCAGTATCTTTTTCTAATGCTGAATAATATGCTAGTAGTTGAATTGGAATAATTTCTGAAATAGGATATAAAATTTCAGAAATTTTTGGAATTTGTATCCAATAATCATAAACATCACTTTCTATGTCTGAAACTCCAATAATTTTTGCTCCACGAGCTTTTATTTCTCGTGCACTGGTTAGTGTGTCAGAATACGTTGAATCATTTGGATTGATAATAATTACAAAAACATCTGTATCCATTAATGCAAGCGGACCATGTTTTAACTCCCCTCCTGGTATTCCTTCTGCATGAATGTATGTTAATTCTTTGAGTTTTAATGCTGATTCAATTGCAATTGGATAATTAATTCCTCTACCTAAAATGTAAATGTCTGACACTTCTTTCAATTCTTTTGCAATATTCTGTATTTTACTTGGATTTTCTATGATTTTTAATATTGATTCTGAAAATTTTTCAAAATCAATTGTTATACTGTCACTTAATTTCTGTACAATTTTGTAAAGTAGGATCAATTGTGCTGTGAAACTTTTTGTTGCAGCTACTCCTATTTCTGGTCCACAATTCATTCCTAATACTATGTCTCCTTTTCGTGTAAGTGAGGATGTTAGTAAATTAACAATTGAAATAATTTTACAATTTAATTTTTTTGTAATTCTAACTGCTTCTAACACATCTGCACTTTCCCCACTTTGAGAAATTGCAATTAATACTGAATTCTCTTCAATAGTATCTGGTGCAAATTGAAGTTCACTTGCTATGATTGGCTCTGCTTTAATTTTGACATATTTTGACAAAATTTGTTTTGCTATTAGTGCAGAATTATAACTTGTTCCACTACCTGTAATGTAGATATTTTTTGCATTTCTAATCAGTTCTGCAGCTTTATCTATACCTGCAATTGTTGTTTCTCCTGCTTTTAAAATTACATCTGGTTGTTCATAAATTTCTTTTAATGTAAAATGTGCATAATCGCCTTTGTATACATCTCCAAATTCTTTTGAAACTTTTGTAATTTCATATTTTACTTTTTCACCATTGTAATCTAAAATCTGGAATTCTTTTTTATCTAAAATTATAAAATTTCTACTTTTCATGTATATTGCATTATCTGTATATTCTATGAAACCTAAGACATCACTTGATAAGAAAATATTTTCTTGTCCAACTCCAACAATTAACGGTTCGTGGAATCTGGCTGCTGCAATTTGACCATTCTCAAACATTGCAACAAATGCATAATGTCCTTTAATTTCTGAAACTGTTTTTAGAATTGTATCTTTAACACTTTTTGTAGATTCATAATTTTTTTGTAACAAGTTAGCAATTATTTCACTATCTGTTTCACTTTTGAAATTATACCCATCATTTTCTAACTGTTTTTTTAATTCTTCAAAATTTTCTATTATTCCATTATGTACTATTGCAATTTTTCCAGAATTACTTGGATGTGGATGTGCATTAAGATCTGTAACTTTTCCATGTGTTGCCCATCGTGTATGACCTATTCCTATTTTACCTGGTAATTGATCTAATTGTACTTTTGAATTTACTTCGTTTACTTTACCAATCCCTTTTTTTAATTTAATTTGATTATCTGATTTTGTTGCTACTCCTACACTATCATACCCCCTATACTCCATTCGTTTTAGTCCTTTTACAATAATTGGAGCTGCAATCTCATTTCCAGAATATCCTATGATTGAACACATGTTATTTTATTTGATAATTAGGGGTATTTACTGATAATGATGCTTTGATTAGTCTGCTTTAGGTGCATCTTCAGCTGGTGCTGCTTCTGCTTTAGGTGCATCTTCAGCTGGTGCTGCTTCTGCTTTAGGTGCATCTTCAGCTGGTGCTGCTTCTGCTTTAGGTGCATCTTCAGCTGGTGCTGCTTCTGCTTTAGGTGCTTCAGCCTTTGTTTTTTCTAACATTTCTGGAATTTTTGATTCAGGACTAAAGTGAACGCTATCTTCTTCTTCTACTGTAACTGTATATGATGGAATGTCTACTTTTCTGTCTCCTACCATGATATGACCGTGAATAACTGCTTGTCTTGCTTGATATGGTGTTTTAAATCCTAATTTGTTTGAAACAATAGTTTGTAATCTTCGTGCAAGTAAATCTGTAGGTTTTAAATTAAGTACATCATCTAATGTTGCTTCATTTGAAATTAAACCAATTCTTGAAAGTGATTTCAACAATATTGGTTCTTTTTCATCTCTAACTTTTTGTGTTAATGCAAGTAATGATCTTGCTTGTTGTCTTACACGAGATAATTCTGTGTGAGCTTTCCATAACTCTCTTTTAGTTCTTAATCCAAATGTACCGAGAGTTTGTAACTCGTCCATTTTTAATTCATAATTAAGAGGTCGTTTTGGTTTACGCCAAACTTTACGTGGATATTTAGGATCTCCCATTCAAAACACCTATTCTTTTTTCTCCGCTGGAGGTGCTGCTGCTGGAGCTTCTGCTGCCGGGGCTGCTTCTGCTGCTGCCGGGGCTGCTTCTGCTGCTGGTGCACCTGCTCCGCCTTTCTTAACTGGAGCTGCTAATCCACCTTTTGCTACACCAACTGCTCCACCTTTTCTACCAGATGTTCTAGTTCTTTGTCCTCTAACTTTTAGACCACTTAGATGACGATAACCTCTCCAACTGGCAGTTATTCTTTCTCTTTCAATATCATTTCTTAATGTAAATGGAATATCTGATGTTAACAAATGCAAATCTTTTCCAGTTTCAATATCTCTTTGTCTATTGAGAAACCATAATGGGAATTTTGCTTCAACTGGGTTTAAGATTAATTTCTCAATTGCTTGAACATGTGCTTCAGTAAGATTGCCGATATTTGAATTTGGATTAATTTTTAAAGTTGATGCAATTGCTGTTGCAAAATTGTACCCTATGCCTTTGATTTGAGTTAACCCTAAGAGAAGCTTTTTCTCTCCTCGAATATCGTTCCCTACGATTCTTACAATGTGTCTATATTCTTGGCTACTCAAGTATTCAAAAATTCTAAGAAACCCCGATAAAAACCATTGCTAGGCGTTAATCTTTTTGCTTTAATGGTATGATTTTTTGGGAGATCAGAACTATCAAACGCTTAATTTTATTAAATTGCAGTTAAAATTATCTAAAGTCCTCATCTTTTGTCCAATCATTTCCTTGGACATTCCATTGATTGCACTTACAGCACTTTTTTACTCCTCTTTGCGTGTCTATATCTATACAAAAACAATGTTCTCCTTTGCCTGATGGATCTTGACTGCATAGTTTTTGCATATTTTGGAATAACTTTATTTCTTAATTATTCTATTGGCTTGAATTATTCCAAAAGTTATTACTTTAGAATTCCTTTCAATTAGATAATGAGTGAATCCTTTGATAGAGAGAAAGTTATTGATTGTATGTTTGATCCTATTACATCTGAAATCTTGGCAGAATTGGAAGATGGAAAAAAAGAATGTTCTGTTTTATCTCAAAAATTTTCCATGTCTGAATCTGAACTTTTAGAAAGACTTGCTTATTTGATAAAATGTGAATTTCTAATTAAGGCCGTTGAAAATGAAACGTGTTCTATATCTGCAAATACTGAAAAACTTGGTTCTTTACTTGAAGATAGTGATGCTTTTGGTGGTGCTATTCATGGTTTGGAAAAAATGGATAGTTATCTAAACTGATTTTCTTTTATTTCTAATTTCATATATTGCTAATATTACTAATCCTATCATTCCTATAATTATACAAGAAGAAGAGATACTTGAAATAATGAATTTTTTATCTGTATCTGGAAGCGGTCCAATTGCTCCATCAATATAACTTTCTTTATCATTTAAACTTTCAATAATTAATTCATAATTTCCGGAATCTAATACTTTGAATTCTTGTTCTATGATGTCTTCGTTAATTATTTCTGAAATTATTTCCATACCTGAAGGATCTAAAATTTTTGCTGAAAATGTGTTTTCTTTAAACTCCATTACTTGAACTGCAAAAATTCCAATGGGTGTTTCATTTTTGTCTAAATTAACTGAAATTGTTACTATTTCTGATGAACTTACTTTTCCATTCCCCTGAGTTATTCCTTCTAATGTAACTTGATTTTCAACTACTGATGTTGCAAGACCTGCAACTATCAATACCCCAAAAATTACTATTACTAATCCTGTTTTTTGCACGTGATTTATTTTATTTTCTTTGTTTTAAACCTAATTTTTGATTTTAAATTTTAATGAAAAATTAGACTGGGCTAAAAAAGTTAGCTTAGGGTAAATTTAAATACAGAAATTTTAGTTTTTTAGGCATATTGAAAATCACACGTTCCATACTCATGATTGTATTTCTTTCTATAACAATTGGTCTTTCTGCTATTGTAGTATTCCCAAATTTTTCTGAAGCCCAATCTGAACTTAAAACATTCATCACTCATTCAGGAAAAGTTATTCGAACAACTGGAGAAATAATTGATCCACTTTACACTGTATCTACTGTAGAATTTGATCCTATGGAGTACTTACGTGAATTCAATTATGGGGAAGTTTCAAAACTCTCTGATGGAACAACTGTTAGAGAATACACCATAATTGCTGAAGATGATAAAATAATGGAAGTTTCACCTGGAGTTTTCTATAATGTTTGGACTTACAATGGAACAGTTCCTGGACCTACAATAAGAGCTACTGAAGGAGATTTACTTAAAATTAATTTTATTAATAATGGTTCAAAAGAACATACAATCCATTTCCATGGAATTCATCCAGCTGAAATGGATGGAGTTTTTGAAGCAGTAGGACCTGGCGGTGGAAAATTTGTTTATGAATTTGAAGCTGGACCTGTAGGTGTTCATCCTTATCACTGTCATGTAATGCCGCTAGAGGAACATATCATTCATGGTCTTTATGGTGTCTTCATAGTTGATCCTAAAGAAGGACGTGAACCTGCTGATGAAATGGTAATGGTGTTAAATGGATTAGATACTGACTTTGATACTGAAAATAATTTTTATGCTGCTAATACTATTCCATTTTATTATCAACACCATCCAATTCAAATCAACACAAATGAATTGATTCGAGTTTATGTTGTAAATATGGTGGAATTTGATCCAATAAACAATTTCCATCTTCATGGAAATTTGTACAACTATTATCCTACAGGTACTGATTTGGTTCCTTCTTTTTACACTGACATGATTACTTTATCTCAAACTGAGCGTGGAATAATGGAATTTGAGTATACTTATCCTGGAAAATATCTTTTTCATGCCCATAAAGTGGAATTTTCAGAAAAAGGCTGGGTTGGAATATTTCTTGTAAATGATAAATCTGAATCTGATAAGAGTGAGAAGGAATATGGCAGTTAGTGAGACTTCAAAATTTAAAGTTGTAGCAAGTGGTGTAATTCCATTTGCTTTTGTTATTGTTATGATGTTGTATATTTTTGGTCCTGGTGGAGATCTATTGGATTTTGGAGTTGCTCTTCCTGAAATAACAATTGAAAAAGTGGATTTCATTGATTCAGAAATTCAAGCTACTGTAAGAAACACAGGTCCAATACCCGTTCAAATTGTAATGGCTGATGTAAATGATCGAATTCAACCAGCTGCTGTAGAACCTGATGGATTTTTAGAAAGATATGAGACAACTTTGGTTAGAATTCCATTTGAATGGAATGAGGCTGAACCTTATAGAATTGGAATTACTATTGATGATGGAACTCGTTTTGAAAAAGAAATTGCATCTGCTGCTTTTGCATTAGAATTTACTTTAGACCTTGCAATATTTTTTGCAATTATTGGGACCTATGTTGGAATTATTCCTGTGATGATTGGACTACTGTGGCTTCCATTTATTAAAAAAATTAGTAAACAGAAGTATCATTTCTTTTTGGCATTAACTGCTGGATTATTATTATTTTTAGCAATTGATTCTATTGAGGAATCTGTTGAAGTTTCTAATGAAAATTTAGCTAATAGTTTCAATGGCACATTACTTGTTGCCACTGTTGTTGTGTTGTCCTTTTTAACATTATACTATCTTGGAAACAAAATTGTTGCAAAAGCTGATTCACTAAATTTCTCTAAACCTGTTGCAATTGGATTAATGATTTCTATTGGAATTGGATTACATAATTTTGGTGAAGGTTTAGCTATTGGTGCTGCAGTTGGAATTGGTTCCATTGCATTTAGTACATTTTTGATTGTTGGATTTGCCTTGCATAATACTACTGAAGGTATTGCTATTGCTGCCCCTATGTCTAGAGGCAAGTTGATGCTTGGAAAATTGGCTATTATGGGCATGATTGCAGGTACTCCTGCTATTTTTGGTGCCTGGATTGGAGGATTTGCATATTCACCATTTACATCTGTAATTTTCCTAGCTATTGGTGCAGGAGCTATTTTTCAAGTAATTTTGGTACTAATGAAATGGATTCAAAAAGAAAATGATGGGAATTTATCTACCTTGTCTGTTGTATCTGGGTTTGCAATAGGAATGTTGGTCATGTATCTTACTAGTATTTTGGTCTAGTTTGGTTCAGGATGAATTGTAATTACTGAATTTTTAATTTCTAATCTAATTACATGTTCAATTTCTGATGTAAGATCATGAACTTTTTCAATTGATAATTCTTTATCAAAAGAACAGTCTATATCGATTTTTAAAATATTTTCAAATTTCAATGATAAAATTCTACCAACTTTTTTTACATCTGGATAATTTTCAACAATTTCTTTAATTTTTTCTTCAGTTACTGTATCTTCAATATTGAAATTTTTTGGGACAGTTAGAAATGGTTCTAAATGAATTGTAGCATGAGTGATTTCTGGTATCTCTTTTTGTATTTTGTCTTCAATAATCTCAGAAATCTTATGTGCAGAAACTAGATTAATTTCTCTATTTACCATTACATGTAAATTACAATATGACTTTCCTTTTGTTTTATGTGTGATGACATTGTGAACCCCTTTTACTCCTTTGACGCTTTTTGCAATTTCTAAAATTTTCCCATCTATTGGAACATTTTTCCAATTTGGTTCAAAATGAATTGTAATTCCTGCATTAGTAATTTCATTTTTAATATTTTTTTCAACACTATCGCTAATTTCATGGGCTTTTTCAAAACTTGTGTCTCCTCTTAATGATATGGTTACATCTGCAAAAATCATATCTCCTGATCTTCTCATTAGTATTGATCCTGTTTCCATAACTCCATTTGTTGAATTTGAAATTTCTTTAACTTTTTTTACAAGTTCTGGTGATATCACATCTGTCAAATCTAATGCAGTTTTGTAAATCAATTTTATGCTCAGAATTGCTAGTAATCCTCCTAGAATTAAGGCTGCAACAAAGTCTCCAAAATAAATTCCATATGTGACTAAAATTATTCCTATAATTGCAACTGTTGTAGAACCAAGATCCATAAATGCATGATAGAAATCTGCTTTGAGTGTAGTTCCTCCAATTGCTTTGATACTTTTTCTAAGTAATATGATTCTGAAAAAATCAACTCCTATTGTGTACAATCCTCCAATTATTGCAAATAATCCTGGCAGAACACTTGGTGGTGGACTTTGTAATCTATTGATTGATTCATAAATGAAAAAGCAAGCAATTAGAAAAATTGCTATTCCTCCAATTAATCCACCTAATGATTCAATTTTTCCATGTCCATAGGTATGTTCTGCATCTGGTGGTTTCATAGCCCATCTTGCTGCTAAAAGTAAAATTAGAGTTACAACTGCATCTAACAATGCATGAATACTGTCTGTGATTAGTGCAAGACTGTTGGAAATTAAGCCAAAAATTAATTCTACTACAAAAGCCGAGAAAATAGCAAATAAGGAAATTTGTAAAACTTTAGTTCTTTGAGCAAATATTTCCATTATTATGAATTATTTGATATGGTATTACAGGTTTCTAAAATAATTGATGATTTAGTAGTAATTTTAATAAATTATTTATTTAAAAATTAGTCACTAAACGTGTCCATTCATATTTTACTGAAAAAAGGAAAATTAGACCATAAATTAGTCAATTTTAATTTGATTGAAAATATAAATACTCTGAGGCATGATTCAAATTGAAAATGAAAGTCTCTGGATTCTTAGCTTTTACCTTATTATCTATTTCAATTCTATCCTTTGGTTTAACTGGTGCAGTAAATGCCCAATCTGTTTTACCATTATCTGTTTCAACTGATGCTACTGCTTATACAACTGGCAATTCAATAGAAATTTCTGGCACCATTAAGGATTTAGCTCAATATGAACAACCTGTAGTTTTAATGATTGTAAGTCCTGATTCAAATATCGTAACTATACAACAAGTTATGCCTGATTCATCTGGAAATTATTCTGTCACTGTAACAGCTGGCGGTACAATGAATTCTAGTGGTGAATACGAAATTCGTGCACAATATGGGGCACAAAAAATTACTGCTACTTTTGACTTTATTGCATCTGGTTCAACATCCAGCCCAGAACCAGTAGCACCAACACCAGAACCAGTAGCACCAACACCAGAACCAGTAGCACCAACACCAGAACCAGTAGCACCAACACCAGAACCAACACCTGTAGTTGAAGAAATGGTAAACTGTGGACCTGGAACTGAATCTGTAAATGGAATTTGTCAAGTCATACAAACTGAAGAACCGGAAGAAGAGAAAGGCGGCGGTTGTCTAATTGCAACAGCAGCTTACGGCTCAGAGCTTGCACCACAAGTCCAAATGCTTAGAGAAATTCGTGACAACCAATTAATGAATACAGAATCTGGAAGTGCTTTCATGAGCACATTTAACGAATTGT